>Ga0307515_10026310_pt1 | contig 10022 bp, 12 predicted proteins | sample 17_EM_MG_FD_194513 | JGI IMG/M metagenome (GOLD analysis project Ga0307515, IMG submission 194513) | Populus trichocarpa ectomycorrhiza microbial communities from riparian zone in the Pacific Northwest, United States - 17_EM | ecosystem: Host-associated > Plants > Roots > Unclassified | place...
ACTGGACCATATGACATCGGCTATCTTCTCTTGTCGTCGTCGGTTTAAGCGGCAGGCATATGGCGACAGGGAAGCCACGGCGATTCGATTAATCGATAATCGAATTCATAGACTCACTAAGATATAACTATTATGTTATGGGCGAGAGAAAGCAAGGCTCCGACTCTATTGATTGTTGTTGTATCGAACTCAATTGGGGGACTTTCCTACCTACCTCGCCTTGCTCTTTCTGCAATTCTGCTCTTGCTAACCACTTAGCCGATTACGTGATTTTGGGCAGGCCCTTCCTTTACGGCGCTTTGCGGTACACTCCATTCCCCCAGTCCGTCCCGAAAGGCCCAGACCCAAAAGCAAAGCGAGCGAGCCGGCCGGCCAGCCAGCCCCGACGGAAGGCGCACTCGGCACTCTCGCACTGCACCAGAAACTGCAACTCTGCCCGCCTGCCCCTGTCTTGTCCGTCCTTGAATCTGGCGAGAAAGAAGCAGTTCATTTATTTTGGCGGTGCACAGTCAGTGTTATATTATTATTTTTTGACAGTGTTTTGTTTCACAAAATCACAGAAAACCCTTTGGGATAATAAAAAAAGGGGGGAGAGAATGAGAAAAGCCATTTGTGTCTCACTTGACCGGAGTGGCGCGTCCAGCTGACCCACTGGGCCACTGGGCACCGGGCTGGGAATGAGAGAGTGTGAGTGAAAGTGAGAGTGAGAGTGAGAAACCCGAATTGGTATTCTAGTGGTGTGCCGTAACCGCCCAATGCTTCTTCCGCCTTCCTCGGCCTCGCCGGTAAGGGCGTTCGGACCACCATCCCGGGTCCTGCCTATCGTGTCGGTCTCCCGTCCAAGTCGTTGAACGTGTCGGTGCCGAGATCGCCGCATAAGGGAATCCGAAGGGAGGCCCCCCTCCCCGGGAAGGAAGCCCTGAGACGCTCTCAGACGAATAAGCTTGTCTCGATCCGCGTGGACGGACGTGGAGACAGCGTTCCCAACTTGGCCATTCGGACCCATGAATTCCATGATCCCATGCAACTCGGGACCAAGAGCGGTGGGACCTGCGGCCGAAACACACACCCACGAGCCTCCAGGACATCTCTTCGGATATAAGTCGTCTCTCCGGTTTGCGAGCCCAGGACTCATATCATCCCCCTAAGTCCAACACATTCAATTGCAGAAGAATAAATAAATTTTTCTCGACCCGTAGCCAAAGCCCCGACCCTGTAGTTCTTCGGGCCGCGGCGGATAGGTCGAAGACAAGGAACGAAAATGTCCATAGAAAGCAGCCATGAACGTGCCTCATATTATCAAAATAAGAGGAACCAGTAATAGCAATACAACCGAGTGAAGTCCTGGAACCAATCGAGCGCACTTCTGATAATAGATGATATAGGGTTCTTACGTTCTACAGGGCAGCAAGAGATAGCGGTGAGAATTGAGCCTAGACGCGAACGTCTGGGTCTGTGTCTGGGGCGCGATTTGTCCGCTCACGCTTGCCATGGTAAGAGAGACCATCGAGCCCGAGGATGTTAGGGTCAGAAACCGACAGGTTCCGGTATTGCTCTCGATCGTCCCCAGACCTCCCACCCACCAGCCAGCTCCCGACCCGCATTGCACTCGACAGCCCACGCGCCGCCACGCGCGTGAGGATCCATTGTGCGGGCTGAGCCCCTGGGATTAGGCTAATGAGGTCACGTATATCCCACCAGTCTCGGTGGTAGAGGATCCGACCTTGTTCGTTGAAAGTCAGCTTTGTGATTATTCGGAGTTTGAGGTGGAAGGGACTCGGAATATTCAGTCCCGGAAAGGGTAACCGAGGGTGGGCGAGTTTATGTAAATAGCCAGTGGACGGGTTTGTGGAGACCTGCAGGTCCATTGTGGAGGCTGACGCGCTCATCGACCCAGGAGAAGGTGGCTGCTTTGATTTTGAAGGTACGTGAATGCCAGGTAATATCAAAATGTGCAAAGTGTGTTCTATAATACTCTTCCGAGTGCCATCTACATTTTGCCAACCCTATTCAGTTATAGATCGAACGATATGCAAACTCAACTCACCCCAGCCCTCGCTCTCTGCAATATCCCCAATTTCACTCCAGCATTTCAGAGCCTCGAACCAATTCTCCTCTTCTAAATTCCCCCTCCGACCGAATAGTGTTGCCAATAAAGCTCGAGGTCGTGGGACACCAATGTCGGAAACATAGCGAGTGAGGTTATGACAGTCCATGATGACTTCACGAGACGTAGCCGTGATAAAAGGATTTTCATAAACTATGCAGAGGGATTCAGTTGAGACGGTTTGGATATAGAAAGGAGTGGGACCACGTACTGGCGTGGGGCTCGTACAGTCTTTCCAGAGTGGATGTTACGTGACTTCTAGAGTCAGATAAGGACCCAGGGCCATACACTAGGTCGAATACTTCCAGGCTGGATTCGCGGTATGCGCTGTTGATCGTCCCGGTGAAGGACAACGCCCGGCCTGAGGTGAAGGATTCTCTCCATGAGTGGGCATCGCTCGTAGCTCCCACGCGTAGAGAGTCAACTCGGGAGCGAGGAAAGGCAACGGAGGATTGCTGCATATTGGCTAGCTGGCTGAGAGTGGCTGAGACCAAGAGAGATGACTAATCACATGCTCTCCCGTTTTCGCAAATATTCACTTATATCAGAGATATTGCAGGGAATACCTGAAAATTTCGAATCTGCGGTTGTGGATTGCGCCATGAGTCGGCAACAAACTTTGGTTCCTAACCCCGCACTGTGACGAATGAACTTTCAAGGAAACACGTCATTGAGGAACATTTCGCATTAAATTGGATGGGGCTGTTGCGATGTCGAACACTGCAACCCATGATCGTATCTACAGTCTTTTATATCAAGGTCGCTTCTGGGCGCTTCTTCACCATCTTTTACGAGATCCAGGCCCGAATGAACCCAATTCCTCGAAACTGTCCTCAAATAATCAAGGCAGTCTTATACATGACTTATCCTATTATCAGTCTAGCGGCCTCACTCCTCTGCCTATTTGTGACGCGGTGTGCAACTCGACGGCCGTACACGCGACCAAACGGGGTTACAGGCTCATTGCAATGCACCTCCCGCCTTCGGAATGCCCCGTTGGGCAATTAGAAATATTGAATGTCCTTGGCCCAGCTACCCGGTGGAAAGGCAGTGTGGTCGCTGACGACCGACGATCCACCACAGCTATGGTCTTTCCGAAGATAAATTTCACAGCCAGCTCTGTCATTAGTACTTCAAACGTGTTCTTGCCCCCCTACCAGTGTGCGAGTGTCCACTCGATTCGGTGGTGTCTTTCAGAATCCCCGCGTGCTGCATGGTCCGGCGGCGCCAGTGTTCCTGAGGGTCGAATTGCCTTGGATTGCACAGTGAATATGTACTCTGCTCCACGTGCGCCGCAAACAATTGTATGCTTTGGCTTACTGGGCCCGAGGAGTGGGATTGGGGACAATGTGGGCATGGCATGAGAAACGGACTGCTTCTGGGGTATTGTAATGCTCCTACTCTCCTTTCATGTGGAGTCTAGGGTGTGGGTCGGTCAGACACCCGCCCGTCAGGCGCATGGTTCTTTCGTGCCATTTGACATCGATGTCGTCTATCTATCCGCATGTTGTTGATACTTCGTACTTTTTAGAACTGAAACGAACCTCGCGGTACCCTTCCAACTGAAATCTTAGGTCCCAAACAATTCTGTGCTAGCTAAATGAACCATGGCACAAGGAGAAAAAAGCTAACTATGAATTCAGGTCCAAATCCGTTGTGTTCTCTCATGATCGCGAATGAAATCCTTTTCATTTTGTCCTGAAGGTTTCAATCGGGTTTTTTTTGGCTTTAGGATGTGGCGATGGGCATATCTCGCTCCAATGGACGAATGGGCGTCACGTTCTTCCTCTAACATTACCTCCCTCCCGCGTTGGCCCCTGTCACCGCAAGAAACCACTGGACTAGCCAATACCCTCTATAATCTCAACTTAGGGAATATCTGCTACGTGACCATGTACCACACTGTTTTCAGCTATTCTAATTTCATATCCCGTGGTTACCAGCTGGGCACAGGAGCAGGTGGATCGGACTGAGGATGCTTCACGTTCGGAGCGTCCAGTCCATTCTGTAATTCTGTGGTGCTAACGGTATAAAATCTGTGAAACTAATGTTCTGTCATATTTCTTGCGCATAATTATTCTTAGGTTTGTAGGCGGGTTAAAAAGAAAGCTCCTTCTTGTCTTGCTTTTGGTCAATAGTTTACCCTCCAGACATCTCTTGATGGATATATCTGCGGGGTTTCACGCGACCGGCGGCTTGCATTGTCCCTGCTGAGAAGCACCACAGTTAAGCGTCATTAACTTGTCTTCCACCAACCTCCAACGCGGGTACAAACCCTGTTATCTTCTGGCCTCGTGGTTCGCGTACGGCCCAACGAACTTGCTTATTGGCCTTGACGACGCCGACGACCGTTTATACTGCGACGGGCTGCACCCACCGTCCATGCCGCGGTCCATGCCCCTCTTGGTGCAACTGCTGGCCACATATGTATTATTCAACCTGGCATCTAAAGTTTCCATTGTCACTGCCCAACCAACTACGGTCCTTTTTGATAATTGTCCACCAACAAGCGCTACTGAAGGAAATCCTAACAAGAGGCTAAATATCACCACCGTCTATGCACAGATTGCACATTGGAATGCGTCTAGTGATCCTACCCTGAAGATGACGTTGCTAGGGGAGACCGGGGATGTCCTCCAGGGCTTCTCGAACACAACTGGCTATTTGGGTAAGTCAATTCCAGGCTTCAACGCTCACTGAGCTCTCCGTCTATCAACATTGGACCCTTCTCTTACTGGGTTTCGCCAATATTACGCTCGGGCAATTCGCTTGGGTAGCCGCCGCGCTGCCAAGAATATTTCACGCGTAGACCGGGGGACTTTTGCTGACCTGTTTAAACAGCCACCCTCTTCACCAGTACTACGTTTCTCAACTTCGGTGTCCACGAGACGCAAACTAGTCTCTGTGATGCGATCCGACCTCCTTCGCCGTTACCCCAATTGAAAGAGAATGTCACGACGTACTGCCCTCTCCAAGCTGGCCGCTTTGCCATAGGCGTCTCAATTCCGCTCGATGGCCAATATGTCCTCAACACGATCGTCACGCGCGTCCGCATCGTCGATTCCTCAAGCCCTGCGCACGAGCTCGCGTGCTTGGACGCATATACGACCAGATTGCAACCAACGGACACTGGTGGTCTGTATGGCGACTGGAACATCTTATTCTGGGCGACTATCGGCCTTACAGCCGGGTATTGGGTCGTAACTGGCATCGCGCGCATCTCCGCCGCCTGGAATCGTGGTCATGGTCGGAGTGGGAACGCGGTGTGGTTCAGCATTGAGCGATTGGGGTTTGTTCTGGCCAGTGCCATTTCAGGCGAGAAATTCGCATCCTCCCCGGCACTTCTGAGGTTTTGTGGGTTCTTGTTCCATTTAACCATGTGACGGCACGTGTTAACATTCGCAATTAAGCCACCCCTTCGGCGAGGGACATCCTCTTGCAAACCCAGTGGTGTGCCACTCTCGCCATGGTCGCGGTCCAATGGCCACAATCTATTTGTGGGTATTCATCTCTCTACTTTTGGGGAAGCAGTCCTAATACTCCCTAGATCCCATTCTTTCAAACACTGCCTGGTCCACTCTCGCATTCAGTAAGCAGCACTTGACAAGCCGATTTATTGGATCTCATGCCATCCCAGATGTCAGTCTCATTCAAGGGGATGATCCAATAAGCAAGAGATGGGATCCATTGCAAGCCAACTTCACGTCCCCTTTGGGGTTCTCCGATCAATTAGGGAACTCAACATCGCCCCTTTTCATGGACATTAATGCACCCAACGAGCTGCTTATGTCCCCAGATGGCGCTTCAAGTGGTATGCCCAAATTCGCGGCTGCAGTTGGTCTGCGTCCACAAGACCTTTTCGGAACGTGCTTGGTTCTTTTTCTAATGATAGTAGGGGCTAGTATCGCTATCGCGGCCGTCGTGACAGTCATAGACTGGTTGGGAACTACGTTCTGCGGGTCTGCCAGTCATGGATACAGTACCGATCGAAAAGACGCTGCTGATGTTGATGGTATGCTCACTTTCCGTCCTGAGCGGCCAAAGAGCGCAACTAACAGCCAGCCTAACAGTACGTCGACCTTGGTGGAAGTTTCGTATGGGTCGAAATTCCTTTCATGGGAGCACTCTCCATGGGAACCTCGTCCGCCTACTGATTCTTTTCCACTTTCCCATCACAACCTACTCATGCTATCAACTCACACTTGACTCCTCCATTGCTTCAATTACCTCCAAGGTTCTTGCAGCATTGTCCTTCGCGTTGCTGTCGGTTCTCATCCCTTCGTGGTTGTTGTTCCGCGTTGCCACCTCGTCGACTAGCAGGCTATACGATGCGACTCGCACATTGCTCGCGTTGGGACCTCTCTACAATGAGTATCAACATGAATCGCAACTCTTTGCCGGAATGATGTTTGTTGCTAATCTTTGCCTCGGAGTCGTCGTTGGGTGTGGACAACAGAGTGGCACTGCGCAGGCTATCATCATTCTCGTAGTTGAGGTCGTTGTCACCCTTTCAACGAGCATTTGGCTCCCTTGGATGCACGGAGCGCAGATGGGTGTTATCAGCTTCATTTTTTGTGTGGCCAGAATCATTGCTGCTGTGTTGATGGTGATCCTCGCACGACCAGTACGTGCTTCTACCAGATTTCTGAGCCAGTACTTACCTCGTTGAGTAGGTGGACATTGGAAATCAAGCAGGTGGATGGATCGCATATACTGTCTTGGTTATCCAAGGCATCGTCTTCGCGGCATTTGGCCTGATGCTTATGGTCAAATTGCTTGAGGGGATTGTGCGTATTATCCGGCGTCAACCATTTTCGGGTTCACGACAGTCTCTCGATACCGGCTTGCTTGGTGCAATGGGCTGTTGTGTCTCGTCCAAACGCAACAAGAGGAGGAGACCCGGTGCACCCCGGTCTAGACGAAAGCCACGACCTACTAGTAACTACTCCGGTTCAACCGCACGCTCTCACGGCGCGAATGGCCAAATTCTATCATCTACCGAAGGATATATGAAGCCAGATCAAACATCAACACGGTATAAAGAGGATAGTGAAGAGGAAACTGGCGTTATCATGAGCTCCTGGAAGCCCGACCCCAATACGGAATCCTTCATGAGCTACACAACACAACAGCCCAGCGGTGAATATGGTCGCTCTCGTCCATCAAAAGTCGGTATGAGTCCAAGCATTGGTGGAAATAAACCAATCGATCAATCGAATCCACCCACTTCAGGATTTACGAGGCTAGGCGGTGGTCGTGCGCACCATGAAACGCCCTATGCTATCGTCCAGGGCAGGAAGGCTTTGCAACCAGGAAGGAGTGCTTCAACCCCTGCTCCTCCTTCCCTTCAGCCCTCTGCCATGGACCGAACCGCTCCTTTACCTACCCCTCTGCCTCACCTCGAGCCCGCATCCATTTCGACGCCTCAGCTGTCAACGACAACTGCACCCCCGCCTTCTATTGATAATCCTCCACTACCAAGAGGAACCCGAACTCTCTTCCCCCTCCATGGTCGGACAAGATCGCAGACCGCTATCGTCGAAAATGCGTCTGCTTTGGCTGTAGGGTCTACCTCTGGGCGAGCGACCTCGCCCAAACCATCAAGTCGGCCACCTTCTGCAGGGAAGAGTCGACCGCCCTCCGCCGGCAGACCTGGTTCGGCTGGCAGACCACATTCTGCAGGGAAGAGTCGACCACCATCTGCAGGGAAGAGTCGGCCACCTTCTGCGGGTAAGGGACGCCCTGGCTCATCTGGTACCAATAAACCCAGTAGGCCACCATCCTCCGGGCAGGTACCTCAACCGTCATCGTACATCGAGGTTCCGTCGGCGTACGCCGCGGAAGTCAATGATCAAGGCGTTCTAATACCAGTCTCTGCTGGCCCTTCGAGTTCAGGGAGGTCAAGAGGATGGTTCGGGATCTTAGGAGGAAAGGACGGGGACTCGTCAGACGAGGACGATGATCAGGCAGACGATGAAGACTCGAAGGCTTCGGTTGCTCGTAGGGGCAGCAAGCGGGGAGGACTTTGGGCATTCACAAGAAAACGAAGGAAGAGTGAGAGCGACATGTCAGCCACGCCTTCACCTGGGGTGGCAACGGAAAGCCAATCGTTTGTCGTTTTGCGCGGAAATAGTCGGCCGTCATATGAGGCGTTGATACAAGCCGCTGCAGTAGATCGACATGGTAGTATTGTCGAAAGTCGAAGTTTAGGTGCCGTTGCTGATAAGGGGTTGGCGCAAGGATCGCAAGCTGTTCTTATTCCCAGGACTCCAATTTCACCGGACGAAGACGGGATGCTCGTACATGTTGGCAGTCCACCATCGTCCTATAATCCTCCGAACCAGGCGCGACGCATGTCTAATCCGACTATGTAACTTTTTCGCTGGACATCTTGACTTGGATAATCCGACGCTATTTGCCGTTGTTTCCATTCTCTTTTGTAATATGCTCCCCTGACTTTCCACTCGCGTCCTTCGCGATCTATGCGTTTACAAGTTTAATATCGATCATGCGAGTGTTGTGAATTTTTTTAATACATCCAAAGAGCACCATCCAATAGGATGGAAGTAACAGAATTTAAGGTATCCGAGCACAAATTGGTGTATGGTTGCTCAATCAAGCAGGGCACTGCGCTGAGTTTGTAGCCTCATCCGTCAACACGGCATCCATCTTCGACGTGTGATAACTATAGTGTGGTGCCAGCAGCTCTCATGGACGAACCGGGAAATGCATCGAGACAAGAGACAAGATTTGTCCTTCAAGCCAGACCCACAACACCCTCTGCTCTACAAGCGCTTTGACATATCCTTGGTATAAATCGACAGGTGGACAGAGGAGAAAGGTGTCGAGAAATTTGGGAGGGTGGCTCCTCGATGTGACCATTGATAGGTGGTGTTTTTCTGGTGTCTGTCCACTCGGATTTTAATTGTGCTTGATGGCTGCAGCCAATCAGCATCCAGATGGCGCTCGCTTGCATTCTTTTTTCACTTCCACCTCCTGAAGAATAAAATTACGCATCCTTTGCTACGTCTTGAGTCATTCAAACTCGCCGCAAGTTGCAAACTTGGCAACTTCCTGGAGCCACCTATCACCGCAATCACCACAACTGTCGCTCCAAGCTTTGCTGTAATGGAGGTCTTTCATCCTGATGCTGCACTCTACCTTGTGCCACCTGCTCACTTCCAAATCTTCTCATCCCTCACAACCCTCAGACTGACCTGTAGAAGGATGCAGAATCCTGTCAATACCCTCCCTTCGCAAGCTCGAGACCTTTGAGGTCCATCATCTTTCCGTCCAATGGATAGCAGGCCGGATCTTTCCTGCGCACGAAGAATGCTCTATCATATTCCCATGCCATGCTGATGCTATCGAGTTTGTGTATTTGCTTTGCGGTTCGATTCTGAAATATCACCCCAATACCCTTGGCACCCTTGAACATTTTCAACATCCCTCACTGGCTAGATTGGAGGTAAAATGTGGCCAATGGAGGACTTGGAGAGGTAATCTGCAACTCACGGCTTTGAATCGCGTTTGAACTGCCCAGAGCCTGACCTGCCTGCATCTGGAAATCAAATGCAGTGAGGGGCTGCTGGCTTATATGCTGGGACTAGACTTCTCCCAGCCTTGAAGGAGCTATGGATGGGACTTTATATTCCCAATGCACTGAGCATCCTTTTCTTCCTGGTATTTGCTGTTCGAGGGCCCAATGCAAGTGCAGGGCCATCAAGCCAGACTACTGGACCAACCTGTAGGAAACTGATGATGCTTCACCTGTGCTACAAAAGGTGGTTGAGAGGCCCTGGAAGAATTGCACTCATCCCGGCTTTTGGTGCTATAGTGGCATCACAGGAACAACTTTTCTCATTCCGGTTGATGACGACCGCATGAGGTGAGGTCGCACACTCCCCTTCGACGA
>Ga0307515_10026311_pt1 | contig 10022 bp, 4 predicted proteins | sample 17_EM_MG_FD_194513 | JGI IMG/M metagenome (GOLD analysis project Ga0307515, IMG submission 194513) | Populus trichocarpa ectomycorrhiza microbial communities from riparian zone in the Pacific Northwest, United States - 17_EM | ecosystem: Host-associated > Plants > Roots > Unclassified | place...
TACAAACCTTAATAAATCCATTTGTGCCTATAAAGTAGCAAAAAATCGATTAAAAAACAAAAAATTAATTTGAGATCACAAATCTTTTTACACCCCAATCTATTTTTTTCAGCAAAATGTAAAAAATCACCACCTTTAAACTCTCATCGTATAGAATATTTTGATATAAAATTTGATCATTTTGGTTATTAGAATCACGCTACTTTCTCTTTCTACCCCCATTTAATTTTTTGGACGATTGAGATCCACGGGTTCATCGAATTATGATAGGCAACCATTGATCAAGTCCTGCCCCACTAAAATCATCTAAATAACATGTTTATTTCAGATTTTTTCTTCTTCTAAATTCTAATTGCAGGTTTTTCTTGGGTTGGCGCCATTGAATAGAGGAAAGGAAAAAAAAGAAGCAAAAACGCCATCTTTTAGGTTGGCGCCAAAACAAGGAGATTGCTATAACGATATTACCTACCCATGGGGATTCCAAAGCACCATCTCAGGGTCTCACTCACTCGCTTAGAACAAACGGACGGCTTCCATTTTCACCAAAACCACTGTTTCTTCCACGAAAATCTCCCCGTTCCCTCTTAAAACTTGAAACCCACTTCCCTCTTTTAATCCTCCACTCTTGTTCTTCTCTCATCATCATAAACCCCCATCTCACTCTATCTCCCGCCACAACGGAGTCAACTATCTCCCCTCTCAAATCCAAAACATCATCACTGCCCACATTAACCACACACTTGTTCTCTTCGCTTTCTCTTTTACGCTTTTTGTCTGCTTCCGTCTCTTCTTTAATGTTTTTTTACTCAATTCCCTACCAGCTGCGTCAATCTCATAACTTCCTCTGTAGAATCTGAAGCCAAAACCAACCATTTATTGCGAGCAATTGTCGCGTATGAGCATTAGAGATCCTTTTCGCATCGTGGGATGGATCCATTCGGGAGTTTTCGTGTGGTGCTGTCTCTCTCGGCTCTTGGAGGCTCCATTGCGCAACAGGTAAAAAGAAGTAAGGTATGTTTTTAATTTTTTTTGTTTGCTTTCCAATACACACCATGTGTTTGATGTTTTGTTTTTTATTTTTTTGTCTTAGGGCAATTTAGACTTTCTATAATTGTCTATTAATTTATTTACAAAGGGAAATAAGAAATATTGGTGACAATATAACTATGTCAAGCCATCAAGGAATGACGGCCTTTATTAATTTTCATGTTCTTGATAATGGCTTGGCTTGTGCCTGTTCATACTTGAACGTCAATAATGCTATATACTATTTAATTTTAAATGAAGACATGCTTCTGTCATGGTGTGCATGAAATGTTTATATAATTATAGAGGGGTGGTCTGTGGCTATTCTTTTTAAATGAAAGGTTGGCGTGGAATAAAAGAGGCGGGATGATGGTTGTCAGCATGTTGTTTGAGAAAACAAGATTGTTTAAACAAATGGTTCTTAAATTCATGAATCACCAATTGTCCTGCAACTATAATAAAAGCCCCTCAGGTTTGACCAGAATGAAATTTTTTAAATCTGAACATCTCAGCTGATGCTATCACCAAGTAAACGCATACCCTCTCCACCTTCGTCACAAATCAGGCAGCATTTAGCTGGTGTTGAGAGAGAGAAGTCAACGGAGAACCAAGAAGCTGGATAGGAAAAAAGAAATGGAGAAATTCTGGCAGACCAATTCCAAATCCACCAAAACCTCTGTCATCAAACGGCTTAGTTTTCTCTTGTCTGTTCATCATTCAACCAATCCACCATATGGGAACCTTGTTGTTATTCTTGTCCACCAGTTTTTTGTTCCATGTTCTTGTATCTGGTGTTACTTACACTGAATTAATCTTTCCGAATTTCACTGCTTCAAGCTTTAAATTTGTTGACAACGCAGGGGCTTTCCTGTTCTCACGTAATGGAACATTCAAAGTTGCTATCTTCAACCCTGGAGTACAAAAGGCCCACTATTACTTGTGTGTTATGCATGCAGTGTCTGGCACCGTCATCTGGTCTGCTAATCGTGATGGTCCTATCTCAAGTTCTGGTAAAATGACTCTCACAGCGATTGGAATTACCGTTGCCGAGCAAGACGGTAATGACAAATGGTCAACTCCACCACTAAGATCATCAGTAAATGCACTGCAGCTAACTGAGATGGGCAATCTTGTTTTACTTGACCAGTTTAATCATTCTCTTTGGGAGAGCTTCCACTATCCAACAGACACGATTGTCATGGGACAGCACTTACTTGAGGACACAATTCTATCCAGTGCTGTATCAGATGATGACTTGTCAACCGGTGATTACAAGCTGACTGTCAGTGATTCAGATGTCTTGCTGCAATGGTATGGGCAGACATACTGGAAATTATCTATGGATGCCCGAGCTTACAGGAACTCTAATTATATAAATGAATATATGGAAATTAATGGAACAGGTCTCTTTCTCTTTGGTCGTAATGGATCAGCAGTTGTGACACAGGTGACCTTGCCTCCATCCAAGTTCCGAATTGCTCAGTTGGATGCTTCTGGCCAGTTCATGATCAGTAGTTTTCTGGGTACTGACAGGAAACAGGAATTTGTAGGGCCAATTGATGGTTGTCGAATTCCATTTGTTTGTGGCAGAATTGGACTGTGTACTGGCACTACATCCAATGGCCCAATTTGTTCATGCCCCCAAGGTTTCCTAAGAGGCTCACAAAATTCGAGCGGCTGCGCGCCAAGTGATGGTTATTCTTTGCCATTAGCTTGCAATTCAGCCAAGAATGTTTCTCAGTTGAATTCATCTGATGTTTCTTATCTGAGGCTTGGCTATGGTATGAGTTACTTCTCTATTGATTTCTCTGAGCCTATAGAATATGGTGTGAATTTGTCAGTCTGTCAAGATGTCTGCACTGCTGACTGTTCTTGTTTGGGAATTTATTATCAAAATTCTTCTGGATCTTGCTATGCATTTGAAAATGAATTAGGTTCCATTATAGCAAGTACTACAGATGATGAGGATCATTTGGGCTACATTAAGACTTTAGGTGGAAATGATTCACCTTCCAACAATGGGTCTACTAATCAAAGACAAGACTTCCCTTTATTTGCTCTGGTGCTGTTACCTTTTACTGGGTTCTTCATCATAGTTGTTTTCGGTTTCCTCTGGTGGAGAAAACAGAGTTTTTTGAAGATTAAAGAGACAAAACTAGGCCATGCAAACTCGATTTCTTCAGGAGATCTGGACGCCTTCTACATCCCTGGCTTACCACAACGGTTTGACTATGAAGAGCTCGAGGTAGCTACTGATAATTTTAAGACCAAGATAGGGTCTGGTGGGTTCGGTGTTGTATACAAGGGTACGCTGCCTGATAAATCAGCTGTAGCAGTAAAGAAGATAACCAATTTAGGAGTCCAAGGGAAAAAAGATTTTTGCACTGAAATTGCAGTAATCGGAAATATACACCACGTCAACCTGGTGAAACTGAGAGGATTTTGTGCCCAAGGGAGACAGCGCCTTTTAGTTTATGAGTATATGAATCGTGGCTCACTAGACAGGACCCTCTTTGGCAGTGGGCCTGTCTTGGAATGGCAAGAGAGGTTTGAGATAGCGCTCGGAACTGCACGTGGGCTTGCATACTTGCATTCTGGGTGTGAACAAAAAATCATTCATTGTGATGTCAAGCCAGAGAATATTCTTTTGCATGACTGTTTTCAGGCAAAGATATCTGATTTTGGCCTCTCAAAGCTTCTAGGCCCTGAACAATCTAGTTTATTTACAACAATGAGGGGTACCCGTGGCTATCTTGCACCTGAATGGTTAACTAATTCTGCAATCTCAGAAAAAACTGACGTTTACAGTTTTGGAATGGTACTGCTTGAACTTGTAAGTGGAAGAAAAAATTGCAGCATGGATGCCAGTAACAGTGGTTGTGGCCAATCGATTTCATCATCTGGATCTGGATTTGTTTATTTCCCACTATTTGCATTGGAGATGCATGAGCAAGGGAATTACTTGGAGCTTGCTGACCCAAGGCTAGAGGGACGGGTAACAAGTGAAGAAGCGGAGAGATTAGTACGTGTTGCTCTATGTTGTGTTCAAGAGGAGCCATTATTGAGGCCTACAATGGTTAGTGTTGTTGGAATGCTGGAAAGCAGCACTCCTTTAAGCCAGCCAAGAATAAAATCTCTTAATTTCTTGCGCTTTTATGGACGTAGATTCACTGAGGCTTCCATGATTGGGGAGGAAAATGAACAGAGTGACATTATCTTGTATCCAGAAGCAAATACAAGTGCTACAAGCACAACAAATGGCTCACATGCTTGTTTCTCCTACATCTCTTCACAGCAGATCTCAGGCCCAAGATAGTGTAAATGGATGAGATACATGTTGCTCATGTATAGATATTTTGAATGAATGGAAACCACGCAATGTATTTGGTTTAGAGTTTCAATTGTTCATAGCATTTCCTCTAGATTGAAGCTATGTCCTCGTACTTGTTGCTAAGCTCAAAATGAGTTGAACGAGTGGGTAGTCTGTCTTTGTATTATGTTCTTCAACTTTAATTTATTATTTTTCTGCTACACATTTTCTGATGAAGGGTTGAGTTATGAATCGACCAGTTCCCTCTCTCTATACATTCTCTGCTGCTTCATGTCTTGCAATATGTTCCTGTCCTGGGGATCTTTGCAGTGACTTATTTTGGGCAGTTCTCATTTTGTTCTGTTGCTTGCACGAAGTTCACAAGGTACAGTTATGATTTATTTTTATGTGGTCATGGATTTTCTGATATTTTTCTTGCTGCTTATCTTGTGGTTTTAAGATGTTTCAGAATTAACTAGGTGATCTTATAGGAGTTCAATGTTTGGAATGGCAAATCTCCAGTTACATTTGTGCCATGAAGATTAACGCTGATATATGTAACCGTTAGTGTTCAATATCTACTGAGATTGTAATGTTGTGCTCACATAAATGAACTTCATTTATTTAGAGTTTTGAGTAGAGAAAGAATGAAGAAACTGATGCTACTCTCCCTTACTCTGAAATAAAAAATCTGGATTTTTCTTCTGTAAGAGTAAGAGATAATGTTGTTCTTAGTAATGCACAGTGTTGATTGTAACATTGAGAGGTGCCCATGAATCAGCTCTGAAATATTGGTATGGATCTTCTTGGTTTTTTAGTTCACGAGTTGATCTTTACGATGACAACTGACGCTAGAAACTTTTTGATCTACCACCAGTTTGTTTGTCAGTTCCAGATATTCATTTTGCCAAATGCCAACGTTGATTGTGTCAATGACAGCTTGTAAAGAACAGTTTCCTGAAAAAACGAAAGTGCTTTCCCTAGAAAATTTATTGAGATGGTTTTGGCTCTAGCCTTGGAGAGGAGAACGTCAAACAGAGAATATTAAGCTCCCATTTGAGTAAGTTTGAGTTTACGTCTCATTTTGTGCAGGTGTTTTACGGTTTTCCTTTCAGTTCTAGTGCACTTCTTATCTTGTGTGCGAGAATGTCAAACACTTTATAGTATTATAACCCTCTATATGTGTATAATTCTGGTTCTTCCTTCATTTTTTCTCTGTTTAATTGAATGTTTTTGCTGTCAAACTAGCATCTAACAGTTAAAGAAGGTCTCAATTTGAGGTGTGAAAGAATGGAATTCCTTCGAAGTATTTAAGTCGCTGCATGACAGTTTAGTCTTCAGGGATCCTTATTAGGGAACGCCTACAAATTTTTTTGTGTGGATATTTACTCCTATCCTGACAACGTGTGAAAGTGTAACAGAAGGTGTGGTATATTACAGAATCAGTTTTGGGGAAAATTAGCCTTTTTCGAGTTTGGTAGAGTCTGCTATGCCTTCTGGGGCTACACCTGTCCCATAAGTTTGATCACCACTTAGGGATCACAGCAGCTGACTCAATAACCTGATATATAATTTCTTCTTGTACCTGGCACTCTATCTAGTGGACTTTACATTTTGTAAAAAAAATGCATTCTCACCATGTCTGAGAGGGAGGACCTTCCAAACTAGTGCTTGGAGAGGATGGTGAAAGTTGGCTATCTTGATATCAATAAAGCACTTCGAACTGCAGAACAATCTATTCATTTAATGCTTGACTGACCGGAAGTGTCAGATGGGTTCTTACGCCTATTCTTATTCATGTGTGCTCATCCTTTATTGACTATCCTATTATAGAGTTATGGTTATCCCGTTACTTGGTAGATATGTATTGCGATCCTTTTTAGAGATCCAACTGGATTATACCACCTTATACAACGTTAGTTAGCCATTTTAGAAAGAAATCCTCCTCTATATTTTCTCTGAGTCATCACATCTTTTGACATCTAATTCATTTTAGATTATGCCAGGAACTGCGAAGGGAATGGGTGCTTGTAGATGAAGAGAAGGAAAAAGGTGCAGAGAAGCATAGAAATCTCCTCTCCTGTTCATCTCTGTAGGGTCTGTTACGTGCAACAACTATACTTCGTTAATTAAAAATGGTCAATATGTCTTACTTCACCTTCTTGTTATTTTATGAATCACTTATGCACAGACACACTGTAATCTGTAGATTGATCCGATCATCCTTTTCCTATGCCAACAGCCAGGTTTACTCATTTTTAACTGCTGCTGGGAATTTCAAGGAGTTCTAAAATGTTCATTTTCATCCGAGCACTTTAACAATTGTTACTTCAATGCTGAACAGAAACATAATAATTGTTTTTTAGCGTTGGCTTGTGTTCTCCCCGCGAACATGGAAGGATTACCCGTGGATTTTAGAAATATACTCTGAAACCATTTTCATCTTTTTAGTAATGCAGGGACGATTGCTATATGATAGTTGACTCTGCTCGCACCTCTTCTCCTTGTGTTAGAAAATCGCTCACTCTGCAATAACACTGAAAGCACACACTGTAATTGGTGAGGCAAAAAGCAGGTTGAGGGGATGAGGAATCATGATGAGCTCCATATTTTTGCTTAAAAAAGAAGATCTAAAGCTCCATCCATTCGGCATCTAAACGTTCACCACAACTGACAGCGGGGACAGTCTTGGACCCTCTTTTCCCCTTTTAATTAGTTTCTTGGAAGTCTACAGAACAATCAGGAAACCACTGGTTGAACAGGAACAGCCAACACCAGATTGTAAAGAAACTCGGCGTAGAGAGCAGAGCCTACATGACGGGGGATATTAATCGATACATCATGCCTAAAGAGGATGCCCCGATGCCTTGCTGAGAGGAGAAATAGATTAGATAATAATAATAATGTTGACTACGAAGAAAAATGAACTTATACATGGAAGAAAAACGTTAGCTGATTGCTCTGTCTATTAAATGGGGGTGATGCTATTTCCGCTTCAGCAATTTCAAATCCTACTCTATACTTACTTTTTTCATCTTATGTTTTAATGGATTCTGTAAGATGTTGAAAGTCATAAATGAGTCCATTCACCAAAGTTGAATTTTTTTTTTTTGAGAAAGATTGTTAAATATTCTAAAAGATGACACAAAGTAAACCATTGATTTACATTAAAAGATGTGAATGATCTGTTTCTCCAGCGTAAGTTGTGGATCTAGATAGCCATCGAGGGTTCATTACCTCGTTTGGAATCGACAAAGAGTGCATCAGCAGGTATTTGACAGCGATCCAATTGACATCTTTCCATCCATGCCTGAAGGCCTGGAACTTCATTTGGGACAGTATGGTGAGGGAAGACATGTCAATATGAGGTTCAACTTCCAGGGCTGGTTCAGGTTGTGCGCATGGAGGATACATATTTCCAGTCCTTTTGACAGCAACTTCAATACCTCGTCTGCAATTCTCAATTTCCTCTTTTATTTTCTTCTGTGAATAAACAATATTGGCATGCAGGGGAGCTATAATTTCTGGAATTAATGGAGGGGCCATTATGAAAAAGCATCAGGATAAACTAGAAATCCATAAAGATAATAATAAAAAAAAAACCTGAGGATGCGAAATATGTATTTCTATAAAATAAGTCTTAACTACTTGAGAGAGTATTATGGAAAGAAATTAAAAATTAGATTCAAATGTAAAGTTTTAAAAGCTTATGGGTGACATTATCCCCCTTTCATTTATGTACCCGTGATGGCATGTGACCTTGAAGGCAGAGGTTCCTAATTAGGTTGTCCAGGTGCGCATCATCCCCGTAGATATCGTGAGGACATTCACGGACACTTCATGAAATAAGATGGGAAAGAAGAAAAAAATACTGGGGCTTTTTTTTCCTTCTGTATTTTATATTTTTAAATTGTTTTGGTATCATAATATTAAAAATAAGTTTTTTAAAATAAAAAAAATATTATTTTAATATATTTTCAAGTAAAAAATATTTTAAAAACAACCACAAGCATATTCTTAAACACCATTTTTATCCTTTTGTTTTAGAATCAGGAGATATTCTTCATCAGAATTAAATTTATTTATTTATTTAATTAAATAAATTACTTATAAGAATTTCATTTCGCCTCCAAATGACTGACATGAAGTTTTAGTTTGTCAAGAATTAATATTTTGGCATGTTTGGAAGTGTGTTTGTAGTTGTTTTTCAAAGTATTTTTCGTGTTGAAATGCATCAAAATGATGTTTTTTTATTTTTTTTAAATTATTGTTGAGATCAGCGCATCAAAAAATCTAAAACATATATAAAAAAAAATTAATTTTTAGCAAATTTTTTTTAAAAAAAACACAGGTACAAACGCTCACTTAATTATCGAATCAAAAAATTAATGGTTCAGATTCTTCAGAAGGTTGAGAGTTTCTAAAAAGAAAAGAAAAAAAAACACTGAATGCAGAAAAGATTTTTATATAGTTCTTCCCAGAATATTTATCTAACTGACGAATTTTTATTGGAGATTTTATAAAAAAATGAAACAGGAAGATGACTTCAGCTAACATGAAGGAAACATGCATGACTTTCTACTGCAGGGTAATTTTTATTTGAACAATAATTAATTTGAAACCAATTTTTATTTAATTTTTGAATGACTAAAATAAATATTTACGAGAAATCAATCTATTCAAATCTTGAAAGAAAAGGTGTAATTCCCGAGTCAAAATTCCTCGTGTTCGTTTTCTAGCTTGACAAAAGCTTGGTTTTTTTTACCAGTGGCACAAGAATTTTAATAATTTAAATTAAAAGAAGTATTTCTTGAATAAAAAATATCTTACCTTATTAATTTTTTTTATGAAAAAATATATATTTTTAATAAAATATGATTCAGAATCTAAAAAGAAGATTACACAAATGTTTTAAGGTCTCGTTTATTTGAAGGAAAGTAGTTTTCTTTTGGAAAGTAAATTCTAGGAAAATAAATTATTTTTTAATGTTTGGTAGTGTCATGAAAAATAAGTTGGAAGACACTTTTCAATGTTTGGTTATATTATGAAAAATAAATTGAAAAATAACTTATTAATGTTTTATTTTTTTTCAAGTTTATTAAAATAATAAGGAACAAATCTTACAAATTAAAAGGTTGAATGATAATGGAATTGAAAAAAAAATTATTTTCATAAATTATCTCAAATAAAATAAATAATAATCAAAATAATAGAGATCAAATCTAACAGATAAAAAAAAATTAAAAGATGATGAAATTAAAATAATAATAATTACAATTTCATAAATTATTTTAAATAAAATAAGTAACAATCAAAAGAATGAAAACCAAATTTGAATAATAAAAAATTTCAATTAAAAAAATGATAAGAGAAAAGTAAATAACAATCATAAAATATAGACCAAAGTTAATATAAAAATAAATTAAATCAAATTTTAAGGGATGAAATTGAAAAACAAATATTCAAACAAAATATATAGTAATCAAAAGTTTGAGAACCAAATTTGACATAATTAGTAAATAATATGATATTTTTAAATTTTTCACAACTTCTGAAAAATGTTTTCCATCCAAAATAAAAGGAAAACACTTTTCTAGAAATTAAGTCAAATTTTTCTTTAATAAAAAAGTATTTTTTATTGATTGAAAAATATTTTTCATTGATAAATTTTTTTAATAATAAATAA
>Ga0307515_10026312_pt1 | contig 10022 bp, 8 predicted proteins | sample 17_EM_MG_FD_194513 | JGI IMG/M metagenome (GOLD analysis project Ga0307515, IMG submission 194513) | Populus trichocarpa ectomycorrhiza microbial communities from riparian zone in the Pacific Northwest, United States - 17_EM | ecosystem: Host-associated > Plants > Roots > Unclassified | place...
AAAAATTCTCTTTAACTCATTATTATTATTATTATCTATTTTATTATTTATAATTTATATAGTTGACCTTCATGTGGTTCGACCCCGGTCTTGCCGGGTTATTTATTACTTTGACACTCCTGCACTTGGGATAAAACATCAAACTCTTTGATCGTGTCATCCAGCCTCTTCTAGATAAGATAATTGGTTGAGAAACTAGGACTGAAAGAGCTACATCATGTGCCAAGACTTACCAGGGTAGCATGGTTTGGTGTTGTCTTTGGGTTGACAACACGACTTGAGAAATGGCTTGTACCTAGTGGATGAATTGTTGTATCTTTAATGGTGTAGACGTGTTAGCTACTGTAAGAAAGTCTATGACAACGTCCACCTCAGGAGTATCCTGATTGTCTACCATTAATTGCAATAAGGGATGTCAAAATCATCTATCAATCCCATCGTTCCATGCCAAAACCCTATAACTCTCTAAAGCCTGTTAGATAAAAATTTAATAGAAGTATAGTTGGTTAATATCTCCATGATGAGACCTACAGTCCTCATGAGAGAAATGGATCTCCTTTATCTAGACGCATCTTACATACTTATATCTCTAAGAAGTACATTTCCACAAAAATAACCCTGGACAACTATGATGATCTAGCAAATCCACGAGAGTATATCTAAAATAAACGTAGAAACCTTGAGCTAGTCATCCAAAACAATGAGTACATGTGCAAGATACTTCTTATGACCTTCAGAGGGTCAACACAAGCGTGGTAACTTGGAGCCAAGATCTTTCTTGGGTTTTAATAACCTCTATACTAAACTTGTGTCACGTTTTAACACTAGTATACCCGCCAAGAGGAGCACCACTAAGATCTTTGGCATTACTTAATTCGAAAGGGCCACACAAGCATACTTAAAGAGGTTTAATGAAAAAATGATCAAGGTGGAAGAATTAATTGAGCTAATAGCCTCAAAGGCTTTGATAAGTGGAGTAAGAGAACGTTTTTTATGGAAGGAAATGTATGATCTACCAGACCGAAGTTGAAGGTAAAATAAGTCATGAAGAATCATATTCGGATAGAGAAAGCTAGTATGTTAAGGCATGGACCTTTCCGCTTCTATTAGGAGGAAGAGGAATTTTCAAACGGAATTATTCTTTCAACAGAGAGAATAATTCAAAAAAAATATCAGAAAAGGCTAGTAAGGGAGCGTATAGAATATCCTGAGAGAAGGAATACAACTCCCTTAAATTCCACTCTTACAGAAGTCTTCACAGCCATCAAGTTGAAAGATTATATCCAATATCCACCTCCTATAGAGTCGCCTCCACATACCCTCATCTTTAAATTTTTTTGTCTATTTCACAAAAGACAAAGGATATGATACTTAATATTGCTTCACGTTGAGGAAATATATTAAAAGGCTAATAGTCAAGGGTTATCTTAAGCAGCTTATTAAAGGGAATGCTCACATGGACCAAGATAAAGAAGAACCCATTCAACCCAGTCAAGCCCTGCTTGAAATCAACATGATTTTCATAGGAACCTCTATAGAAAGAGATACTTCCAGTGAAAAATAGAAATGTGAAAAACAAGTCCTCACAACAGTTTATTGACAGAGCCATGAAACGAGTCCATTGCTTTCACACCTATGAAGAGGGGGTGACCTACTCTTACGAGGATGCATTGGTCATTTCCATAGTTCTTGCCAACCATAGTGTCCACAAGATATTGGTGGACGGTGGCAAGGGCGGAGCTAGGAATTTTTTCTGCTCTGGGCTATTAAATAAATATATAAAAAAAATTTAAGATAAATTATTAACACATGTATATGAATTTTTAAAGTTAATGGTAAAGTTTTAATTTAAATACACTACTCAAAATATTAAAAAATAAATTTGAAAGTATATAAAATTAAAGTGAAAGTAAAAATAAACTCACTATTAAAGTTACATCATTCGATGTTTTGTGGAATATAATTCATCTATAATCGAGTCTGAATCGATATTGTAACAACCCTTTAACCGGGATAAAATAACAATCTCATGTCAACTGAAAAACAAAGTAATTAAATTTTTTCCCTCTCTCAATTCCTTCTTCCTTCACTTGATTCTTCCTTAGATTAGTATTTTATAAGTTGGACTTTATAAGTTTACAAGGTTATTCTCTCACTTTTCTTATTTTTTTTCCTTGGATTTTTTTTATGTTTTTCCCTTACTTTTCTCTCTCTCTCTCTCGCCTTTTCTTTTCTTTTCTTTTTCTATTCTGTTTCTGCCCAGTCAACAACATATAAAAGGAAGGAAGAACTGATTTGTTTTATTTTTTAATGGCAAATAATCATTTTAGCCTTAATGAGTAGTTTTGCTTTTATTTGACTTTTTTTTGTTAGCACTACCAAACTCTGTTCATCCTAAAATTTTAACCAGATTTTATTCAATATATTTTAAAATTCCTTGTAAAATTTCAGCTCAATTTGATGGTCGGATTGAAAATTACATCCAATAACGTAAAACTGGTCAAATTGTGATTTTTTATCAAATTTCTGAATTTCTTCAAAAATTCTGAAATTTTAACCCAAGCTAAAGCATTATATTAGAAGGCTTCGCGTAAATTTTTAGAATTTTTTGATACCTCAATTAAGAATTACAAATTTTCTTTACATAAAACTAGTAAAAAAATATTGGTAAAATCTTGACCAAGGCTAGAGCCCACCCTAGCCCATGCATGCCTCCGCCCATGGACGGTGGTAGCTTAGTCAACATCTTTTCTAGAGATATAATATCCTAGATGGAGACGGATCCTTTAATAATGACTCATGTGAAGACTTGTTTGATTGGGAATGCAAGGTCAGGAATACCAGTGAAGAGTGTCTTGGAGATCATGATCATGATAAACACTTACTCTAAGTGTCTCACCCTTTAATAAACCTACCTTTACCGTGATAGACACAACTCTAGCCTTTCAAACTCTCCATGCAAGCTCAATATAAACACAAGTACAAGGTATTTGGTCATGAAACTCTCCATTCATAAATGGAGTGGCTGCTGTAAGAGGAAACCAAAAGACTTTTGGACATTATGCCTCTACATATTTTAAGGGTAAAAAATCTTTGGTTTTGGACCAGTAAGATTCCTTAAAGAAAATGGTGGAAGTTAGAACCAATGCCGCCACATAATAATTGAAGAAAGTATTTTTAAGGCAAGAGAATTATTGAATTTGCTTTCAGCACCTCACATATGCGTGGAATCAATCTAGACATAACGACTCATGGACTCTAGGTTAATCTAGCATGCCCTTGTATTCAACAAAAAAAGAGAAATTTTGGGAAACTAGAGGAAGCTCAACCAATAACAAGATTAGCAAAAACATTTTTACACCTTTTTTCAGCTCCCTCAAGAACTTCTTGAGTAAAGGTCCCGGCGGCTATAGTTTCAACCACCAAAATTATTTTGGTTTTTTCTCTAAATCTTTCACCAACATCAAAATTTATTAATCTGGTGTACTTTATATTACAAATTACAATGAAACCTTCTATTTTTCTAATATAAAATGAAATTCTCTTTATTTAAGATGCAGTATTTTATAACACTACATAGATTCAAAGTCAAGAATATGAAAGAAACGTATCAAATTTGAATAAGGCTGATAGGACAGACTGACAGATGCTAACGCAGGAGATGATATCAGATTAGATCGACCAAACTATAAATATTTTACTTCACGTAGACAGAGAGCATCAGGGGAAAAAAAACAGAGAGTGAGAGTGATAATGAGCACTGGAGCCGGAAAGATCGTGTGCGTGACTGGAGCCTCGGGTTATATAGCTTCATGGATAGTCAAGCTCCTCCTCTCACGTGGTTACACTGTCAAGGCCTCTGTTCGTGACCCAAGTGAGTCACTCACTCGCTCCCTCTATCATCCCTTTCCCTTGCGCGGCTTCTTTCTTTTTTTCCTTTTTTTTGTTGCTTTTTATATAAGATACGGATCATTATGTTATTTAATTGCAAGAATCAAGAGATACTCATTTTTAAATGATGGTAATTTGGTTCTTTGATGGGAGTGATTAGATCATTGGTTTGCGGTTAATCATGGATTTTCAGGGACTAAAGATTAGAATTCTGTTTTTTTGGTGATCGGAATGAATTTTAAAGAAAATGGGTTTTATATATATATATATATATTCAAGAGGGTGGATTTTGTTGGAGGCAGAAGAAGCTTGTTGTAGATTGAGAATTACAAGTAGTAATTTGGAAGTTCTTATTTCGCTAAGGTTAGTAAATATCAAAATCACGAATCGCGGTAAGCGATGATGATAATGGTATTTTGACGTTAACTGAAAACATGAAATGTTTAGCAATGAGAAAAAGATTGCCTTTTAATTGAGTTAATGTAATGATAAATTCAAAGGTATGTTCTTGTTGCTGATGTTGCATTTCTCAGATTGTTTTGGCGTTTAATAATGCGAGGGGATACTGGCACTCCAAAAATGTCTAACCACTCTCTCACTATCCCAAATTTGTTTCTTATTTTTGTACCAAAACATGGAAAAGTATTTGAAAATTACGTTTAAGTAATGGGATATCAAATGGGGAAGTATTTGAAAAATCTTTTCCTTTTTTGTGTTTAAATGGCTGGGGATTGAAATTGGGTTAAGCCTCTCTCTCACCCAATTGAGTTAGAACCGTTTCTTTCATGTTTAAGCGCACAATTCCCCTTCTTGTACGGGGAAAGATACCTGCTTTAAGTAAAGTTCCGGTAGTGTTTCTGGCTTGTCTTCTTTGTCGATTTATCTTTTTTTAAAAAAAAAATTCTTTTTTTATCTAATTTGAACCGTGATTCTACATAAATTCAGACTTTTGGATCGCCTGTTTTGTGATTTCTTGAGTCTCTCAGGTTTACCATTCCTCATGGTATTTTAGCTCTTGAAATTTATGTCAACCATCTTTTTGCCTGATTTAAGTGGTCATACTGCAGTGACGCCACATAAATCCAGACTTTTGGATCACTTAGTCTTGTGATTTCTGGAGTCTCTCAGGTTTATCATTCCTCATGGTATTTTAACTCCTGAAATTCGTGTCAATCCATCTTGTTACCTGATTTCAGTGGCCATACTGCAGTAATGCCGCATTGTAAAAAATTGGTCGTTTTATGTCATTTTGTAACCATGTAGTAGTAATAATGAAAGGTGTATGTACAGAAATGCTAGTATGCGTTACTTGTTTTCTCTTGAACTGAACCATGAAAGTCCTTATGCAAAATGCTCCTACTAAAAAATAACGCTGCTTCATCATGCATTATATTGCGCACTAAGTAATCTATTTTAGTGTGCCTTGGAGAAATATAATGTTATTGACTATATAGTTCGGGCATGCTCTGTTCATCATGACAGAATGATCTTACTTGTGTTTTTTCCTGTGAGGTTGACTTAGGGGAAATAGTGTACTTGTTGCAATTTTTAAGTTTGCCCATCACAATTTATCTTTACCAAAAACTACTTGCAATTTCAGTGATTTACTGGTTGTTTTCAATTTATATTCCACAGATGATCCCAAAAAGACACAGCACTTGCGTGCACTCAGAGGAGCTCAGGAGAGACTTGAGCTGGTCAAAGCAAATTTATTGGAAGAAGGTTCCTTTGATTCTATTGTTGAAGGGTGTGAAGGTGTTTTCCACACTGCATCTCCTTTTTATCATGATGTCAAGGACCCACAGGTTAATCCTGCATACCCACTCTTAAATAACTGCAGTTTTTCTTATGTACTTGAGACTTCATTATTTATGAAAATCAGGTAGAAACTTAAATAGTGCCCCAAAATAGAATGTATCTCTATCACAATCATTGTGATATTCATATGCAACAGGGTGCTGAAATATTACACCCTGGATGCTGTCTAAATGCCGAATACTTCGAAATATTAAATTATTAATATTGAAATGGATTTAAAGAACAAAACATTATGGATCAGTCTTCCATAGTGTACTTGAATCCAAAATTAACAGCAGTACATGGTGGATTCATTATTTTATTGATTCACTGTCAGGAATAGAATGGCATTGTGAACAGATTTACTTCCTGCTAATTAAGATGCTGTCACAAGAGCTCATGGCTATGAGTAGGATGTGATATTGTTTCATAGAATTCATTGTTGAGGTACATGAAAGTCAGGATATGTATAAGATGCAGCAGTTCTTTGACCTTTTCTTAGGAAGGTATCCAGCATCGAGCAATATAGTTTTCGAATATATCTTACACAAATGCTCCCAGGTCAGTTGTATTGGGCTGTGACTTGAAGCTTTCCTGGAAAGGTTAAAAAAAGGTTTGGCCTATGTAAATGCTATTTGCCTTCACTGATTCTTGAACTATGCTGTTAGAGTGCAGCATGGGAACTTATTTCTTTCAGTTGAAGCTGATTTACAGTCAGAAAAAATAAATTCTGTCTTTTGTTCTTAGGGTCAAGATGTTTAGATGAACTTTTAGATGTTGAAGTCTGGATTTGTTTTGATTTGTCTTCAAATGGTTGTAATCAATTTTCTTCTCATTTCAGGCAGAGTTGCTTGATCCTGCAGTGAAAGGAACACTCAATGTCCTTGGCTCATGTGCAAGACACCCATCAATCAAACGAGTTGTTTTAACATCTTCTATGGCTGCAGTTGCTTACAATAGGAAACCTCGGACTCCAGATGTAGTAGTGGATGAAACTTGGTTTTCGGATCCGGAACTGTGTAGAGAATCTAAGGTGTGTGCACGTGCCGATACTTTCTGGATCTTCAGGAAAAAAAAAGTTATCTCACTTATGAAAATATATTTTTCAAATCTTGTTCACTTTTAGTGTCGAGTTGTTTCATTCTTCATAGCTTTGGAAATGGAAATCAAATCACACAGTTCACTTTTATCCATTTTGAATTCTGTTCTGAAACTGAGTGTACTCTGGGATATGGTTTTGCTGATTGAGCCAGATGGTGGTGGTGGCACAACTACATTGCTTGCAATTTTGTCATTTTATGCTAGGTGTAACTTCTGCTTATGATGTCTCTTTCTTTGTTTTTATGTTTGTTTGGACATTGCTCTAAGAAAGTTGGAGGTTTAGCAGAATAATAAATTATCATTTGTAGAAAGTCAGAGAAAATAGTGATAGAAAGATATAAGGATGTAATTTTTTTCCCCGTTCTCACATCAGATATGAAAACTCTTTTTGAAGATGAAGTGTTTCTAAATGGTATGAAGAATCTATCTTTCATTACTTCTGCTATTGACTTCAAAACTTTTACTGTAAGATACTGCTCCTTTGCTTCTATAAAATCTTCTGAATGAAGTTTCATTTTCTCCTACCAAATCATTAATATAATAGTGAATAAACAAAGAGACACTATAACCATCTTTGTGATGTAGCTCCTGAGAATTAAACATCAGTAATATTTTTTCTCATGATCAATTCGAACTTATCTCTCAAAGTTATGTTCAATGTGCGGTTTCTCTCATCCTAGGCCATTCCATTAAACACAATTCTGTCTGCTGCCTTTTGATGATGTGTAAGTAATGATAACGAAATGTTTCTACCATGTGCATTTGACAATGGGCTGTGCTAAGATCTGTAGTATTTTGTTTCCAATCCCTTATTCCCAGTCTGTTTTTAGCTTTGGTACGTGCTTTCAAAGACATTGGCTGAGGATGCTGCATGGAAATTTGCAAAAGAAAAGGGTATGGACATGGTTGCAATAAATCCATCAATGGTTATTGGTCCTCTCTTGCAGCCAACACTTAATACAAGTGCTGCAGCAATTTTAAGCCTAATAAAAGGTACTTCTTTATGCTAACTAGACTAATCTTTTCATCCTGTACGTAACCAGTAGCATATATTTCATCTCAACAAGTCACTCTTGCAAAGAACTAATTAGAAGCACATAAAATTCTGTAGAGAATTTGCACAAGTGACGTAAATTGCAAATTAAAAGCACTCATTTTATGTTTGTTTGTTAGAATTGTTAAATCTCCCATGCTACTGGACTTCAATACTGGCTGGCTATCTGTTACACTCTTTTTACCTAGTTAAAAATACTGTTTTGAAGAAGAGAAACCCAAATATTAATAGTTGTTACTTTATTAACGAAGAAGAGTAATGTAGCCAACTCTTTGTTTGATAATATTCTTTCCTTGAAGCATGTGGCTATTTTCTTACCTCTGTGTTGAATGCAGGAGCACAAACTTTCTCCAATGCATCTTTTGGATGGATAAATGTTAAAGATGTTGCCAATGCACACATACAAGCATTTGAGCTGTCATCAGCTAGTGGGAGATATTGTTTGGTTGAGAGAGTGGCACACCACTCAGAAGTAGTGAAGATTCTGCGAGAGCTTTATCCTGATCTCCAACTCCCGGAAAAGTAAGTCTTTTCCCACTATAATTTACCCTTTCTATTTATTGTTTTGTTCTGATGATTTCTGATCTCAGTCACAATACTCTTGTTCTCCTTCCTGTTTATACCTTTCACAGCATTTACCTTTTTGTCACCTTATTTTGTGTGGTTTTCACGGCGGCATATGCATTTGGTAAGCAGAGATTTTAGTAAGGTGGCAGTGTGCCTATCCATTCTTGTGATGCTTATTACTGACCTCACCTTCTTGTGCCAGTTTAGAAGGCACATAAAAAAGTCCGTTCAATTAAAGAAAAAAAAAACAAGGAGAAGTAGAAGTTTGTCTGTTCAGTAGCCAGCATTCTATTGCAAAATGTGCATTAAAAAGCAGATTGCAACACCATGCCTGGGTAATAGTGGTACACATTTCGCCTGGTGTGGGATATAAAGGTGGATGAAGCAAATAGAGATGAAAGAATTGACTACAATCAATAATCAAAGGTTTCCAATCATGTATCTCTTTTGAAAAGTGTTTGACCTTGAAATATAAGTACACGATGAAAGTCACATCTTGAATGGTACAATCATCAGCTAGTCCTTTTTGATGATTTGTTGTAGCTAGTTCTAGTTAATTTGTTTCATGGAATAATTCGACACCAAAATTCATCTGTGTTCATTCAAGGCCACTTTTTTCACTATCATAAGTGTTTGAAGATCCTTCATTGAACAGAGTAGATTGTTTCTCTTTGAGAATTCTCTGTTATCATCTGCAATTTTTCTTCAAAAGTTATATTGATTCCTTTGTGATAAACTTTGGCAGGTGCGCCGATGATAAGCCATATGTGCCAATCTATCAGGTTTCCAAGGAAAAAGCCAAAAGCTTGGGTATTGAATTCATTCCTTTGGAAGCTAGCATCAAGGAAACCGTGGAAAGCTTGAAGGAGAAAGGATTCGTCAGTTTTTGAGCATTTCCTGCATGCAAGAGTTTTCTGACGTTAAATAAATAAACGGTGGACGGTATATATCCCCTTCCCAGGAATTTAGAACTCTTGTGTTTCGCATTAGGGTTGCTTTTGTGGTTGTGGTTTAAAAAAAGCAGTTTAATAAAAAGTTGTGAGGTTTATTTTAAAAAATGAGATGTTTGGTTAAAACTATGGTTGAAATTATGGCTGAAAAAAAAAACAGTTTCTTGTGTTTAGTTAATATGCTTTTTGTTTGAGGTTTGTATAGCGAAACATAGGTGTTTTGTAATTATGATTACATAACGAAATGAAATATCCTTATACATTAATTTATTCTTTCATTGTTCCATCAAACTATTTGCAATTTCATCGCTTACAAAATTCATACGTGAAGACCTATGTGATCCTTGAACGGTTGACCGAGGAACAATATCATGTAAAAAGTTATCTGAAATTAAATTGGGATTGCGATCATACTCAGAAAAAACCGCATCATCTTGCGATCTCCTTCTAATATAGTTATGTAGTGCCATTGATGCAACTACAATCTCAACTTGCGTTTTGTATGGATAAGCAGACATGTTTTGCAAAATTCTTCACCTTTGTTTCCATACCTCAAAAGAACCCTCTATCACGTTACGTAATGATGAGTATGCACGGTTAAACACTTCTTTCCGACCACTTGGTTGTTCATGACGCCTAAATTCTTGCAAGTGATACCTCTC
>Ga0307515_10026313_pt1 | contig 10022 bp, 4 predicted proteins | sample 17_EM_MG_FD_194513 | JGI IMG/M metagenome (GOLD analysis project Ga0307515, IMG submission 194513) | Populus trichocarpa ectomycorrhiza microbial communities from riparian zone in the Pacific Northwest, United States - 17_EM | ecosystem: Host-associated > Plants > Roots > Unclassified | place...
GTGGCTGAAAAGGAGGAGCGGGTGAGTGGTGGCTACCTAACTAGGAGAAAATGATAATTATTGTAGGGACCACAGTATAGGTAGGTACTATTTTGCCCCAGTTCTCGTGGTCAGAGGGGGTGAAGGGCCACGATGACGGTGCTGCTCATTTCCAGAAAAAAAAATATTACAAAAGTCTTGCTTATAGTACGGAGAAAGCAACCAAACGTTTGAAAAAGGGTCCCCTGTTTTTATTTAATTAATAAATTCGATTCTTACCAAAAGGAGTTGAAAGTTGAAACTGTCAGCTCCAACCATGGTAATTGGAAATTTGGAACTGTTGATCCCATACCCAGGCACTGTTTCCTTGTTTTTAAGCTTCTACCTTTTTTTGTCTCTTTCTCTACTTGACACCTGGCAACTGCACAGGTGACCAGCATAAGATTTCCAATGACAGGGAAGTAATTCCATGGATACTCCAACAAAAATATCCTCGTAAAATTCTTTTGAAAATTTAAGCGTGATTTAATGTTGTGATAAAAAATTATAATTTTTTAGAGTTATTATTTTAATTTAAATCTAATTTTTTTTAATCATAAACTTGTTTGTTGCTTCATAAAAGCATTTATATTTAATAAATCATTTACATATCTATCAATAAAGTATTGGTCTAACGGTTAAAATACCATTATATCTCTGTAAGCGTGAGAACACAAATTTTATTTTTATGAAACGTACTTGTTGGGAGGGAGGTCAGTCATAAATCCTGAATAAAACTAGTCTTACTCTTTAAAAATAAAAAGAATGTGAAGATATCAAAAAAAAAAAAATCATTTACATATACTATCTAAAAGAAATTATTATTTACTTGTGTTAAAATCATATTTTGCTGTTGAAAATCATTTATTATTAAAAGCCTCGCGGCACCAACTTTTTACATAGGTTTCTAGCTCTCAATTTATCCTGTATCCAAGGCTGTTATCAAGTTAATATTCTTACATTTACTTTACATTATTCCTTCTACGAGGCCCGTATCCATCATTCATGAGTCGTGGCCCATTTGTTAGCCTTTTTAGCCAATATGAAATCCCAGTTAATTTCTTTTAACGCCATTTTCTTGAGCATTTGTTTTTTTTTCCTGGTATTTTTATATATTTGTTAGGTTTGCAGCCTAGATAAAATGGAAAAAAAAAAAGAAAAAAGAAGAAGAAGCAGAGCTTAAGAGGATATTTGAGGGCGTGTTACAGAGCTCCTCTCAAAATAGCTTGCCAGAAGCACAAGAATACATTTAAAAAGTATCTAAAAAAATAAAAGTAAAACCTATGTCAAATATCTTCTTATACGTGGTGCAATATATTTTTATAAAAATATATTAAAATGATATATTTTTTTGAATTTTTAACATCATAAATTAAAATAATAAAAAATAAGAGATATGTGGCTCGTATAAGAATCTTGACTTAATATCAAATCGAGAGATGTAGATTTATATAAAACTAAGAATTTTGTAAATGGACGCCTCCTCATATTTTATACTAATTTAAGGCTATTATTTATCAACGATAAACAAAATTTATAAAGGACGTAATATTACTATCTAAAAAACAAAATAAGATAAAACAGTATTAAATTTGGGCTGAACAACCCCAGCCCACATAGTTAAATGGGCCAGAGGCCATATGAACCCAAATTAACCCACAAAATGTAGCTCTCCAACATAACAACCCAAAAAACACAAGGAAAAGAAGAAGAAGCTGGTGAAAGCAAAGCTCAATCAAGAGCAGGAACTATCGACAGCAGCCATGGCAATGGAAGGTAGCAACATCAACAGCAACAGAGAAGACTTTACGGTGGGTTGCTTGCTTTCTATCAAAACCACCTTAGGCGAAGAGTTTCATGGACAAGTCATTACCTTTGACCGGCCCTCCAACATCCTCGTTCTTCATATCCTCCACTCTAATTTTTCCTTCTCTTTTCTATTGCTTTAAAACATCAGTATTTTTATGTTTCTTCTTTGAGATTTCTTAACTATTTTATTTCACAAGAGGGATCGAAACCTGGTCCGAAGAAAAACATAAGGTTTTTGAAAGCAAATTATATAAAGGAGTTTTCTTTTCTGGGTCAAGCCGAGGACCCACTTGACATCAAGAAATGTTATATTGATCTCCACAGTCTTCAAGCCAGGGAGGAATTGGCTTTAAGGTGATTTTCATTGTAACCCATCCGGGGATTTGTGTTTTCTTTTAAAAAAAAAAAAAACAATAATCAAGTTTTTGTAAAGTTTTGATTGGACTGGATTTGCAGGCAAGCAGAAGCAGATGCTGAGAGGATTGGAGTGGGTGTCACTGCTGAGGCACAGGGCATTTTTGATGCCTTGTCTAAGACGTATGTGCCCTTATCCTTACTCCTGTGGTGTTATATCTTGTTGCTAGCAAGCGTATTATGCCTCTAAACTTTAGCTTGTTCATTGAAGTCACATAATTTAGCATACCCAAATCGTTAAAAAGTGGGATGGGTTTCAAGTTTTACTAACATATAATGTAAGAGGTTGTAGATATTATATCTGTAGAAGCATGTTCTTCTAGCATTATGATGAGAAGATACGCACTTGTAAGGTGGAAAGAGAGCTTCTTGCTTGGTCATTGTTATGGCAGGAGAATATCATGGATAATCTTAATCTATGCTATCCTTGCCCTGCAATTCATATCATTGAGTTTATCAAATTGACAAACCTGTTTCTCCAATGCTCTTGCTTTCTGAACTGCCATAGATACATTATTGATGAAACATTAATGTGCTGAACTTTGACAACGTTGTCAATATAGATTCACATAGTTTAGAGAAGTCAGTATTAGAGGGTGAGAAATGAAGTGCATATTTAGGGGCTTGAAAGGTTAGAAATTTGTATTATGTTGCTAATATTTGGCTGACGAGCTAAGGAGATGTAGGCCATGGCGCAATGCTGCATGACCTATGCTGGAGCTGATAAGATGAGGTGTGCATGGATAGCGTAAATGAATTGGATTCATATGTTAGGATTGATTCAGAATTGAATGGATATGATTGTTTTGCTTATTGATGACTTAATCGACTGGTTTTTGAGTTGGGACTGAGTAGAGAAATATGCCTCATGTATTCTGTAATTGGCTGGGATTTGTTATATAGAAATATTGGGGGCTTCAAACTGATGCAAAATGTGTGAGTTGCTTAGGGTCTGACTATGATTAAGGATAACTAAGTTCGAAAGCAAAGGATAGATTCTCTGAACGAGATCAAGATGCAGAATTTCTGGGACAGCTGCAAAAAACGATTTAGGGTTTGTTTGTGGTGGTTTAATTAGAAAATATGAATTTGAAAATATGCATAACTTGGGGCTTTTATTGGTATAATGCGGGAGTTCAGAGGTTGGTTGGAGAGAGAAAAGGAGGCCTGCATACTATTGGCACGAATACTCCTCTCACAGGCAGTCCTTGACTGCTAGTTTCATTTGTAGTGGTTGGATCTGCTATATCAAATGATTCTCCTTGTTGTAATTCAATTCATTTCCTTAATTAACAGATTTCTTTTTTATCCAAGAAATTCTTCAGTATAAAGTGAAGTTGAGGAGTGCTAACCAGTTGGATAAGCTTTCCTATGGAGCCACTGGTTTAAGTAATGGTGAACCATGCTTGGATTATGAATTGGTACATCGACGAGTTATTAATTAACAATAACCTAAACATGCTATTTTTTCGAGTGATTTATTTGTTTATACTGTTGGGGTTCTATTATATGAACTATATTCATTTATACTGGAGGGGTCTTGTTTATATATGAACTTGTGGTGTTTAACGAAATGAATGTGCTAGTAACAACATATAAATGCTAAAATTTGCTGTACACTTGTAAACTACCATTTGACTTCCACGATCTTGTGTGAAAGCACAAATAAGCTGATTTTTTGTTTTTGTTTTCGAGTGTATGTACATGTGTTCTTGGTTGAATAAGCTTATGAGGTTGTTCATTGCCTTTGTCTTGTTGTGTCATTTTAAGTGGGCTATGAATTGTCCTCAATTTTCTGTATTGTATATTCTTATGCAAAGTATTATTAGATCACTAACAAGTCATTAATTTCCCAATTGGTGTCAATGCATATAACCAGGCTTCCAGTTCGCTGGGACAAAACATCCATAGTTGTGATGAATGAAGTTCATGTTAGTAGTCCATACCTGCCTGAATGTGTCAGTGGAGGAACTCCTGCTGCCAATGACAGGGTGAAGAAAGTGGTAAGACGCTGAACAGGATGCAAAATTTTGATTTATTTCTAGAAATTTGAGGGGGATCAAATAATGTGCTTATTCGTGTCCCTTTACAGCTTGAGCTCGAGAGGAAGAGGTTGCAAGCTCGTGGTGCCAGTCAGTGAAGATTTTATTTTGCTTTCTGCAACTGCCTGGAAAGCACCTCGTGTAACGGATTAGCGTGGGTACCCAACCTGAGGTACAGCCATCTCTGGGAAAAGCATGATTCCTTAAGCTAAGACCATTCAGATTTTCTTGACAAGGGAATTCTAGTTTTCACCTAGACATTAATTTGTAGCTATTCTTTCATGGTTCTGCTTCTGGCGTTTTAGTTGTATCATTATTGAGTGTTCTGGAGCAAAGCAAAGGTAAGTGATCCGGTTTTCTTTAGCTATAAATTAATAGCGTGTTGCAACATCCGCAGATGTATGTGAAACAAGTCTGCCACCAACCAGTATCAACAAATACACGAGTCATTTTCTTCTCTGTCGTCAGCATTGAGCTACTACCATATTAGTTTTGTGTAAATTCGGTATTAGGCGCGGTACCTGGGCATGTGATGTTTTGTTCTCAAGTTGAAAGAAAGATGACCTTTTCCATAGCCACAGAGGTAAGCCCAGTGCTTTCTTTCTAGTAGTTGCTATCTGTCTAAATCAAGTCATTCCATGGGAGAAAGTAGAATGGAATCACTGGTTAGCGTTTTTTATATGAAAACTTTAAATTATAAGAAAAAAAATAATATTTATAACATATTATTATATTAACACATGTGGCTGGGCGTTGACGCCTCCACGCCCACCTTGGCTGTGTGGCCCAACCCGAAGTTGGGCGTGGAAGCGTCCATGCCCACCTCCGCCCAACTTGGGGTTGGGCGTGGACGCGTCCAGCCCAACTTGGGTGTGGGCGTGGGCGTGGGCGTGGGCGTGGACGTGGACGCGTGCCCCAACCTGAAGTTGGGCGTGCACCACGTGGCAGTGGGGCTGCCATAGCCACTCAGGCTTTTTGTCAAGACCCAAGCGCCAGGTGGCGCTTGGGTGTGCCCCTCGCATTGGAGCCGCCCAAGCATTAGGTGGCGCTCAGGTGTGCCCAAACGCCACGCGGTGCATGGGTCATGACAAAGGGTCTGAGGCGGACCCGTTTATCTTGGGTCTGGCGTCATATACCTAGCTCAATGGGTCTGGCGAGACCCAATTTTATTGGGTCAAGATAAAGGATTTTAAATATTTTAATTTTTACTATAATTAAAAGTATTACTATAAAAAATAGTATTATTTGTGGTATAAATATTTTAATTTTTATTGTAATTAAAAGTATTAATATCAAAATTAGTTTTATTTGTATAATGAATAGTATTTGCGTTAAAAAATATTATTATTCTTATTAAAATTTAAAATATTCGTATAAAAAATAGTATTATTTGTGGTATAAATAATATTATTTTTATTATAAGTAATGATATTATAATAACAATGCGAAGCGCCACGTGGTGCTAAGGCTGCCCCTGCACTACGTGGCGGTTGGGCTGTCATAGCCAATCGGGCTTTTTACCAAGACCAAGGCACCAGGTGGCGCTTGGGTCTACCCCTCGCATTGGAGGCTAGCAAGCGCCAGGTGGCGCTCGGGCTGCCATAGCCAATCGGGCCTTTTGCCATGACCCAAGTGCCAGACCCAGCGCACTGGAGCCGCCTAGGTGCCAGGTGGCGCCCGGTCTGTCCCGCGCAGGGGCTGGGCGGCTGAAGCGCCAGGTGTCCTTGCGTGGGCATCGCCAGCTCCAGGTGCCCGCTTCCCATGGCCTGCAGCCCTACCAAAACTTGTGTCGACAATTTTTTCCTCAATCATCCCTTCAATGTCAAATGCATCCCAGTAAAAAGATAAACCCACCCCTCCCTTGCCGCCATTGCAACTCTTTATGTCAAGGACTGGGCTGTCATTAAACTGCTCCAATCCACGGTGTTTTATGTCAATATAAACAGTATCAAATAGTATCAGAAACACTGAGTCATTTTTATATCACGTAATAATCATGTTAAAAATAAAAACTTATAGTAATAATCATATTATAATGTGAAAGTGCTTTAATCTCGTTCACAAAAACTGAACGATAAAAACAAAATAACGCTATAAAAATATTTCATAAGTAAAAGTTATTGCATGCAAGAACTTCTTTTAAATGTGTCGCGAGAAAAAAAAAAATGGCAGGATTATAAATGGATTGTCAAGATATTCAGGAAATATAATAAAATACGAATTTATTTGGAAGAAAGTTTTCAAAACCGGAGCTGAGTCTTGAAAAAGTATGACTTATCCTGTCAAGTCATTTTTCTTCAAAAAAAAAATTACTTTATCCGTACTTTTTTCAAAAAAAAAAAAAACACGTATCCTTCATTGGTTATTGGTTATTATTACTGCTTAGTGGTGCTGGCGCTACGATACGGTTATTACTGCTCAGTGATCAACTAAATAAATTGTTTTTATTTAAATTATATTTTAAAAAATAATAATAATAGCAAATAGGAAAACAAAGATGTTAAAAAAACCGATCAATGAGGATAAAAAAAAAAATACACTATCAACTTAGATTTAGAACGCTAGAATTAAAAAGAACAAAATTTTTATAAAATAAAATTATAAAAATAAAGATTAGATTTTAAACACAAATACATGATCAAATAAACTTGAACATGTTAAATTTTTCAATGCGGTTTTTTATATAAAAAAATCATAAATGTAAATCGAAAAACTTATGCAAGCATCCAATTAAATAAACACCTAACTATTGTGTAAATAAACAAAAAAGAAGAAGTTATCAACGATAAATAAAAACATAATTGAAAAAATTAAGATACCATTGTAAATAAATATATTTAATATCACAACACGAGTTATTTACTTGGTTGTGTCTAATGAATTTACTTATGAAAATTAATTTGTAATAGAGATTGACACACACATAAAATTTATTGAACAAAATCAAAGTAAAGAAAAATTATGCAAGGTTGCACTTATTAAAAAATATTATAAAAATATATTTAATCAATATAAAAACTACAAAAAAATTACAGATAGAACATACTAACATTTGAAAAAACTAAATACACCCAGTATAATAAAAAAATAATTGTTATTCAAGAAGGGCTAAAAAATATCCAAAAACAAATCATGAAGAAGGGGTATTAATTAAAATTTAAAAGTTATAAAAAATATTTTAAAAAAACATATAAAAATCTATTTATATAAAAAAATAATATTTAATATATTTTTAAATAAAAAATAATTTAAAAAGTAATATTTAAACATGATGAGAAATGAAAATTATGGGCTCTAATTTGGTAAAGCTTATGGGCTGGCCTGTTTGTAGAATATCCCTATTTGAGATTTATTTGAATTGCAAATTATTAACAAAAACTCTAAAAGATATAGGAAAAATAATGTACACTCCACATCACATAGGAAAAATAATATGCATCCACACATATTTACTATTTACTGCTAAAGTGTTTTTTTTTCTTTCCAAAAAAATCTTTTCCATGACTCATTAGCTATTATAGATTTGATTGGGCATGCATATGTCTTTTCTCTATTTTTACATTAAGATGACTTTATTAACAACTGAGTTTAATTTTTTTTTAATGATATTGAGCATGGATATTTAGGTTTTTTTTTCTAAAAAAAAATAGTAAACTTGAAATCAAGAAAATACAAGCCATTGATCCAGGAGGCATTTTGGTTTTTTTATCCTTTTTTTTTTTTTGGTTAACTCTAGAACCATGGAGGAATTAATATTTAAATTAATATTGATATTTAGAATGATTAATTAATATTTAAATTCAAAAGGCTGATGGTGAATATAATGTCTACTTGTGGTTAAAACTGCATTTCTACTGTATTGTTAGAAGTTTCGTCACATCTTCTTCTTCCAGGTGTGATACGTGTCGACGGTGGTTAACCAGTTTATCGCCTTTAAGCATTTTTTATGGAGGATTTTGCTTCTTTTTTTTTTTTTCATCTTCTATGGAGTTAATTTTGATCTTATGATCAAGATATCGGGTTTCAAAAATTGACACGAGTTGATTTTGGTTTTTTAGGTCTCTCTATAAAATTAATTTATTTTTAATTTCATCATTAAACATTTGATTTTTTGAAATTGATTTTCATGTTTTTTTTTTCACTTTTCTTTATGTAGAGTTATCTCAATTTTATTCTCATGGTTATGGTATTCACAGGTTAACTTGAGTTAACTATGATTTTTTTTTCTTTATTTTTCTTGGTTTCATCACTCAATATTTTTTTTACTGAGAATCATTGCTATTTTGGGTTTGCTTTTTGTGCGGTCGGTCTCTGTCCCATGATCATTTTCATGATTTACAAGGGTTCACATTGGTTGACCTTAATATTCTTTAGATTATTTTTTAAAATTATTTTTTTTTAATTTCATCCATTAACATTTAATTTTTTAAAAAATTGATCTCCGTGCTCTCTTTTTTCACCTTCCTTTCATATTTAATTTTTTAATAAATTTCAATATCTTAATCTTAGTTATTTATTGATCAGATATCGATTTATTTAACTACAAAAATATTTAAATATTATAATTTATAATTAAAAATTGTTTTATGTCCAATAAAAAAACTTGTATATTTTTTTACCAAGAAATAAAACTAACTCACAACGGATCACGAGCCATGTAACTAGTCTATAAGATATAATTTCAAGCCTGGGTGGAAATGGACTCCAACAGGGACTTGAAAACATAGTAAGACTGTAAGAGTAATAATATAAAGCCGCACGAAAAAAAAATGTATGTGCCCCATCGGTGTAGTGTACCGAGGCCGATCCCTGTAAGAGATGGAAAAAAGATCGAATTGTCGGTTGCTAAAACAGGCTAGCAATTGACCTCATTCCTTGATTAGCTAGTTAGGCACTCAATTCGCTAATCCCTGCCAACCCAATAAAACAAAGATCAGAGTTAATATAAGGGGTTTAGTTTCAATTATTAGATTTTAAGTTTATTTTCTAAAGCTTTCTATTTGAGTTTTACAAACTTCAGGATCATTGGAGGCATCTCAACCCAAAAGCTTAAGTTGTTAGGTGAGGTTTCATGATATGATTTATATTATTCTCTAACACACCCCCTCAAGTGAAAGCCCTTTGGGCTTGAAACTTGCACAGGTCTACATTACCTTTTGCTTAATTTTTTTATCAAATAAATAAGGATGGTGAGATTCGAACTAGAGACCACTTGGTCATCAAGGCTCTGATACCATATCAAAGAACCATCTCAACCCAAAAGCTTAAGCTGTTAGGTGAGATTCCAGGATATGATTTATATTATTCTCTACCACTAAATATTTATATTAATAAAAAAAAATAGAAGGAATGAGCTTTCACGACGCTTGCTTCGAAGAGATAAGAATCCATGTTTTAAAACAAAAACACACACATATATATATTATAAAAGTGAGTTTAGTGTATTTAGTTTTATGGTAAGAAAACCGATGGGGGGGATGAACTTGTTAGACAGAAGAAAGAATAGGGAGAAATTATCAAGATTTTGAAAGTTGGGGGTCTAATAACAATTAGTGTATGTACAGGTAAAGGCAAGAAAAACTAGGCGTGGATGATCCCTTTTCTGTGTAGGGTGCTCTCTCCTTTTACTAAAGTTAATGAATACTATATTTATTCATTTGCCAATTGCTTCTTAAAGAGTTGAGTCTTCTTCTTTTGCGGAGCAGGGAGGGATTCCTTCCCATAGTAATTTGTGTCGGT
>Ga0307515_10026315_pt1 | contig 10022 bp, 11 predicted proteins | sample 17_EM_MG_FD_194513 | JGI IMG/M metagenome (GOLD analysis project Ga0307515, IMG submission 194513) | Populus trichocarpa ectomycorrhiza microbial communities from riparian zone in the Pacific Northwest, United States - 17_EM | ecosystem: Host-associated > Plants > Roots > Unclassified | place...
TGGCCAGCTGGATCATGCCGGCCGCGCCCAGCGGCTCGCTCCACTCGGAGTTGTAGCGAATCTCGGTGCGCGCCGGGTCCAGCACCAGCTTGGCCTGGGCGTAGTAGGTCTCGGCGTTGGCCTGGATCTGCTCCTTGGTCAGCGGCGGCCGGGTCGCGTTGCGGCCGGACGGGTCGCCGATCAGCGACGTGAAATCGCCGATCAGGAAGATGACCTGGTGGCCCAGGTCCTGCAATTGGCGCATCTTGTTCAAGACCACCGTGTGCCCGACGTGGATGTCCGGCGCCGTCGGGTCCAGGCCCAGCTTGATGCGCAGCGGCACGCCCGTCGCGGCCGAACGCGCCAGCTTCTTCGTCCACTCCGCCTCAGGCAGCAACTCCTCCACGCCGCGGAGAGTGACGGCCAACGCCTCCAGGACGGCATCGGTGACGGGAAATTTGGGGGAATCGGACATTGGCGACTCGCCAGCTTGTTAGAAGCTGGGCGAAATTGTTAAGTTGTTGATCTATCGGGGTTAACCGGCATGTCAAGTAGGACGACGCCGTTAGAATTCACCCTTCGAATCGGGGGTGTTGCTTCAACACAACCGGATATGGATTTTAGGGCCGCCACGGGTGCGGCCCTTCGCGTGGAACCGGCCCAGCCGGGATTGCCCCAGCGACAACCCCGGGATGCCGAGAGTGACCGTAGTCCAGAGACACCTTCAGCAGTTCAAAAACGCCCTCAGCAGCGCCGAGTCCTTCGCCGCTCGCCACCCTCGCACACTGACCGCCTCGGTCGTCAGCCTGCTGAGCTGCTTCGCGGTGACCGCCTTCGGCATCGCCCCCCTGGCGCCCGACGCTGCCGCCCTGCCCAAGCGCACGCTGGTCGAGATGCTGGACACGCCCAGCATCGAGGCCCAGCTCGACGAACTCGCCGCCCACCGCATCGGCCTGACTCGTGCCGAAGCCACCCGCTCCAGCGACACGCCAGACAGCCTGCTCAAGCGCGCCGGCGCTTTCGATCCCGCCGCCGCCGCCTTCCTGCGCGCCGACCCGCTCGCCCGCCGCGTGCTGCAAGGCCGCGCCGGCAAGATGGTCCATCTGACGGCCGACGCCGCCGGCCAGGTGCAGAAGATCGTCGTGCGCTTCCCGGCCGAGAAGGTCGAGCAGCAGGGGAGTCACTTCACTCGCCTGACCATCGAGCGCGACGGTGCCCGCTTCACCGCCCGCACCGAGACCGCGCCGCTGCAGGCCCAGGTCGCGCTTGGCAGCGGCGGCATCCGCACCTCGCTGTTCGCCGCGACGGACGACGCCAACATCCCCGACGCCATCGCCTCGCAGATGGCCGACATGTTCTCCGGCGACATCGATTTCCACCGCGAACTGCGCAAGGGCGACCGCTTCAGCATCGTCTACGAAACCCTGACCGCCGACGGCGAGCCCGTCACCTGGGACGGCGGCACCGGCCGCCTGCTGGCCGGCGAGTTCACCAACAACGGCCGCACCTACTCGGCCGTCTGGTTCAAGGACAACGCCTCGGGCAAAGGCAGCTTCTACGGCTTCGACGGCCAGAGCAAGCGCCGCGCCTTCCTGGCCAGCCCGATGGAGTTCTCGCGCATCACCAGCGGCTTCGCGATGCGCTTCCATCCCATCCTCAACACCTGGCGCCAGCACAACGGCACCGACTACGGCGCTCCCACCGGCACCGCCGTGCGGTCCGTGGGCGATGGCAGCGTCGAGATGGCCGGCTGGCAGAACGGCTTCGGCAACGTCGTGCACGTGCGCCACAGCGGCGACCGCACCACCGTCTACGCCCATCTGAGCAAGATCGACGTGAAGAAGGGCCAGCGCATCGAGCAAGGCCAGCGCCTGGGCGCCGTCGGCTCCACTGGTTGGGCCACCGGCCCGCACCTGCACTTCGAGTTCCGCGTCGGCGGCCGCCACATGGACCCGCGCGTCATCGCCCGCGCCTCCGAAGCCATCACCCTGCCCAACTACGCCAAGGCGCAGTTCCAGCAGACCGTTGCCAGCGTGAAGACCCAGCTCTCCGTGGCTGAGACCATGGATGGCGTCTCTGCCGCTGACTGAGTCCGAGCTCTACATCGGGCTGATGTCGGGCACCTCGCTCGACGGCATCGACGGGGTTCTCTTCGACGCGCAAGCCCTGGCCGTCACCGGCCACGTCCACGCGCCCTTCACCCCGGCGCTGCGCGATGAACTGCTCGCGCTGAACACGCCCGGCGACAACGAACTGCACCGCGCCGCGTTGGCGGCCAACGCCGTCGCACGCGGCTATGCCGATGTGGTCGCCCAGCTGATGGAAGCGACCGGCACACGACGCGATCAGGTCGCCGCCCTCGGCGCCCATGGCCAGACCGTGCGGCATCGTCCCGACGACCTTGAGGGCTACACGACGCAGTTGCTGAACGGCGCCTTGCTGGCCGAGCAGGCCGGCATCGACGTCGTCTGCGACCTGCGCAGCCGCGACGTCGCCGCTGGCGGCCAGGGCGCGCCGCTGGTGCCGGCCTTCCACCGCGCCGTCTTCGGCACCGAAGCCCAGGACGGCGCCGTGCTGAACCTCGGCGGCATCAGCAATCTGAGCCTGCTGTTCGCCGACGGCCGCACCGGCGGCTTCGACTGCGGGCCGGCCAACTGCCTGATGGACGGCTGGATCGCCCGCCATCAAGGCAGGGCGTTTGATGCCGACGGCGCCTGGGCCGCCACGGGCCGTGTGTCCCTGGCGCTGCTGGCCACGCTGCTGGCCGAGCCCTTCTTCGCGCTGCCGCCACCCCGGAGCACGGGCCGCGACCTCTTCCACCTTGGCTGGCTGCAAACCCGGCTCATCCCCGGCCTGGCGCCGGAGGACGTGCAGGCCACGCTGCTGGAACTCAGCGCGCGCTGCGTAGTCGATGCGCTTGGTGCGCAGATGCCTGAGGCGAGGTCGCTGATCGTCTGTGGCGGCGGCGCGCTGAATGGCCGGCTGATGCAGCGCCTTTCCGACCTGCTACCCGGCGTCACGGTCGAGTCCAGCGCCGCTCGCGGTCTGCCGGTCGATCAGGTCGAGGCAGCCGCCTTCGCCTGGCTGGCCATGCGCTTCAAAACAAAACGGCCGGGCAATCTGCCGGCCGTTACGGGAGCCGCTGGGCTCCGGGTGCTCGGGGCGCTTTACCCAAGCTGAAGACTCTGCGGGACAGACCGCCGCCGCGAAGCGGCTAGCTCTGTCCCCAACTGGTCAGGACTAGGCCGAGAAGCTCGACCCACAACCGCAGGTCGACGTGGCATTCGGGTTCTTGATGACGAACTGGGCGCCCTGCAGATCTTCCTTGTAGTCGATCTCGGCGCCCATCAGGTACTGCAGGCTCATAGCGTCGATCAGCAGCGTCACGCCGTTCTTGCTCATCTGCGTGTCGTCGTCGTTGACGGCCTCGTCGAAGGTGAAGCCGTATTGGAAGCCCGAGCAGCCGCCGCCTTGCACGAACACGCGCAGCTTCAGCTCCGGGTTGCCTTCTTCGGCCACCAGGTCGCGCACCTTGTCGGCGGCGCTGTCGGTGAACACGAGGGGCACGGGAATGTCGGTAACGGGGGTTTCAAGCACGGCGCTCATGGCGAGGCTCCTGTGAATCTGTCCAGAGACGAATATGGGGATTGTCCGCGCAAAAACAAAAGGCCGCTGTAAGCGGCCTTTTGCTGATGCAGCGCAGAAATTAACGCTTGCTGAACTGCTTCCTGCGACGGGCGCCGTGCAGGCCGACCTTCTTACGCTCGACTTCACGCGCGTCACGCGTGACGAAGCCGGCGCGGCTCAGTTCGGGCTTCAGGGTTGCGTCGTAGTCGATCAGCGCGCGGGTGATGCCCAGGCGCAGCGCGCCGGCTTGACCCGACTCGCCGCCACCATGCACGTTCACCTTGATGTCGAAGGCTTCGCCATTGTTCGTCAGCAGCAGGGGCTGCTTGGCGATCATGATCGAGGTCTGACGACCAAAGTAAGTGTCGATGGCTTTGCCGTTGACGATGATCTGGCCCGTGCCCTTCTTCATGAAGACGCGAGCGACCGACGACTTGCGACGGCCCGTACCGTAATTCCAGTTTCCGATCATGGCCGTTCCTTAGATCTCGAGAGCCTTGGGCTGCTGGGCGGTATGCGGGTGCGTCGGGCCTGCGTAGACCTTCAGCTTCTTGACCATGGCGTAACCAAGCGGGCCCTTGGGCAGCATGCCCTTGACGGCCTTTTCCAGCGCGCGGCCGGGGTGCTTGGCTTGCATGTCCTTGAACTTCGTGGCGTAGATGCCACCGGGGTAGCCGCTGTGACGGTAGTACACCTTGTCGGTGGCCTTGTTGCCGGTCACACGGAGCTTTTCCGCATTGACGATGACGATGAAATCACCGGTATCCACGTGAGGCGTGTAAATGGCCTTGTGCTTGCCGCGCAAACGGAGTGCCACTTCGCTGGCAACACGTCCGAGCACCTTGTCGGTGGCGTCAATCACAAACCACTCGTGCGTCACATCAGCCGGCTTGGCGCTGAAGGTCTTCATGAGTTGCTTTCGCTGTGCCGGCCTCAACATAAGAGAGCCGGCAATGGATGGCTGAATTCGACCGGTCTCGGTGCTTGTGTCTGATGCACAGCCTCTCAACCGGTTCTTTCCCGCAGCCTGTTGACGGAAAAGCCCACGAGTGTAGCAGCGTCAGTCATGGCTTGGAAGTGCTGGGCGCGTTAACCTAGCCAAGCCGACCGGCCACACCATGCCCCGCAAACCGCCCGCACCTCCTGCCACCCCGTCTGAAGCACCCGTGACCGACTGGGATCAGGTGCTGTCGGCCTTCGGCCCAGACCCACATCCGGCGCCGCCACCGGCCTCGCCGACGGGCGGTCCACTGCTCAGCGCCCGGGCGGCGCTGGAGCGGCTGTCGACCTGGGTGCCCATCCGCTCACTGGCACGCCGCCACCGCCGTCGCATCATCGACCACCTGCTGGCCATGGAGCCGCGCGACCGCTACCTTCGCTTCGGCTACTCGGCGTCGGACGAGCAGATCCACAAATATGCCCTGGGCATCGACTTCAACCGCGACGAGGTGCTGGGCATCTTCAACCGCCGCCTGCAACTGGTTGCCCTGGCCCACCTGGCCTATGGCCAGCCCGCGCCGGGCGACCCGACCCGCACGATGGCCGAGTTCGGCGTCTCGGTACTGCCCGAGTCGCGCGGCCGGGGCCTGGGGCGGCGGCTGTTCGAGACCGCCGCGCTGCACGCCCGCAACCGCGGCATCGACACCCTCTTCATCCACGCGCTGAGCGAAAACCGCCCCATGCTGCGCATTGCCACGGCCGCCGGCGCCATCGTTGAGCGCGACGGCGGCGAGTCGGCAGCCTATCTGCGCCTGCCGCCGGACTCCTTCGGCTCCCAGGTCGAACAGGCCCTGGAGCGGCATCTCGGCGAACTGGACTTCCAGTTCAAGCGCCAGGCCCAGGTGCTGAACGACTTCGTCGACAGCGTGGCCGAGGTCAAGGCGCACTTCGATAGCTCCGGGCGCGCTGCCAAGGAATAAATCAATAAAAGCCCCCCGGTTCACGGCCCCCTCAGACTGGGGGCATCAGGAATACCGAGTAATTGCCTGTCGCTTGATTGCGCTACATTGAACTCCTAATGCGCCGCAAATCCGTCGGCGACGACGCCCCAACTCCCAAGGGACATGCCGTACGCCATCTATTGGATCGCCGCGCTGGCTGTTTGCGTGCTTGGCCTGGCCATCAGCCTGGTCTGGGCGCTGCGCCGGCCCGCCTACGCCAATAAAGGCTTGCCGGCGGAGTGGTCACTCACGGCGCGGCCGGTGTTCACGAGCGATGAGCGGCGCGTCTTCCGCCTGCTGCGCGAGGCCCTGCCCCACCATGTCGTGCTGTCGAAGTTGCCGCTGGTGCGTTTTTGCCAGCCGACCGAGGCCAAGGAAGTGCGCTACTGGTTCGACCTGCTCGGCGCCTCGCATGTCACCTTTGCGGTCTGCAGCCCCAACGGCCGCGTGCTGGCCGCCATCGACCTGGAAGGCGAGCGCGGTGTCACGCCGCGCAGCTTGCAGATCAAGCATGCCGTGCTGTCCGCCTGCCGCGTGCGCTATCTGCGCTGCGCGATGGACCAGCTGCCCAGCATCGCCGAGCTGCAGCTGCTCGTGCCCCAGGGCAGCAACCCGCGCGGCCCGCTGCCGGCGCCAGCGGCCACCACCAGCCTGCCCCGGCGCCGCAACAGCGGCATGGGCGCGAGCATGGGTGAGGACGAATTCGGCAGCGACTGGGGCCAGTTCTCGCAGCCCCTGCCGCTGTGGCAGGACGCCGGCGTCTTTGGCGGCAGCGGCGAGCGCGAACCCTACGGCGAACGCCAGCCGCGCATGCCGGCCCAGCATCACAGCCACCACGGCCATCACGTCGAGCGCCGCGCCGCGCCGCAGCGCAGCCTCGACACGGCGCGCTACAACCCACGCAGCCTGCCCGTGCTGGACGATGCCGATGACGAGGCCATGATGGACGACATCGTCGGCGTCGTCGTCGATGCGCCGCGCTACGCCACTCAGCGCCCCCGCAGAGGCTGAGCTGATCCGGCGACACTCGCCGGATGCATCAAGCGACCCCTGATCTCAGCTTCGGCGACCTGACGCCGGAGTTCATGCTCGACGCCCTCGAAGCCGCCGGACTGCGCGCCGACGGCCGCATGCTGCAGCTCAATTCCTTCGAGAACCGCGTGCTGATGCTGTACCTGGAGGACGGCGGCGCGGCCGTCGCCAAGTTCTACCGCCCGGCGCGCTGGAGCGATGGGCAGATCCTGGAAGAGCACGCCTTTGCTGCCGAGCTGGCCGCCGCCGAAGTGCCAGTCGCCGCGCCGTGGGCACTGGACGGCGGCTCCACCCTCTTTCACTACCAGGGTCAGCGCCTGGCCGTGACGCCGCGCCAGGGCGGGCGCGGGCCGGAGCTGGAAGACCCCGAGGTGCTGCGCTGGATAGGCCGGCTGTTGGCCCGGCTGCACGGCGTCGGCCGGCAGAGACCATTTACCGAGCGCCTAACCTGGGCCAGCGCCGCGCCCGCCCAGGCTGCACGCGACTGGCTCATTGGCAATGAAGCCATCCAGCCCGAGCTTGCCGCCGCCTGGGACGACACCGCGCGCCGCTGCATAGACAGCATCCAGGCCGCCTTCGACAGCCTGCCCGGCCTGCAGCTGACCCGTCTGCACGGTGACTGCCACCCCGGCAATATCCTCTGGACGCCCGACCGCGGGCCGCACTTCGTCGACCTGGACGACGCCGTCATGGGACCGGTCGTGCAGGACCTGTGGATGCTGTTGCCCGGTGAGCGGGATGCCGCCCGCCGCCAGCTCACCGCCGTGCTCGACGGCTACGAGCAGATCGCCGAGTTCGACGACCGCGAGCTGCGCCTCATTGAGCCGCTGCGCACCCTGCGCATGATCCACCACAGCGCCTGGCTGGCCCGCCGCTGGGGCGACCCGGCCTTCCCGGCCGCCTTCCCGTGGTTCGGCACGCCCAACTACTGGATGGACCAGGTCGCCCTGCTGCGCGAGCAGTTGGAGGCGATGCGGCCCAAGGACGCGCCGCCGCTGGTGGTGCGAGATGAGGACATCGTCAATTTCGACGGCGACGGGTTCGCCTGACTACGTTTTGGACTGCACGGGCACCAGCAGGTTGGCGTCCCGCGCGATGACCCAGCGGCCGTCCACCTTCTTCAGCACGGTCAACGTGTGGCCGGCGCGCTCGACGGCCGCACCGCCCTGGGGAGTGACCGTGACTTTGAGCTCCGTCCACATGAAGGCCCAGTCGCCCAGCACCTGGATCTCCTGGATGTCGACGTCACCCTCAATCTGAGGCCCGCCGGGGCCCGCCTGTGCCTGGGATTGGGTGGTGAACCCGGCCTTGCGCATGGGCGGGCGGCCCGGAGTCAGAAAGACGACATCGTCAGACACCAGGCCCAGCACGGTGTCCACGTCGCCCGACCTGGAGGCCGCCATCCACGTGGACACCATCTCGCGGATGGCTGTTTCGTCGCTGCTGCTCATCGAAGCTCCTTGGCTGCGGGTTGAGGTGCGGTTGTGGGGCAATGACCGTGCCGGCCGCGTCGGGCGGCATCAGGGCAATGGGCTTGTCAGCACCACGACATAGCCGTCCGGGTCACGCAGCCAGAACTCCCAGTTGCCGTTCTCGCTCCACTGCCGGGGCCTGACAACGTCCACGCCCAAGCCTTCGGCGCGCTCGACGGCGGCATCGAAATCGGCCAGCTCGAACCACAGCAGCACGCCGTTGCCGTGAGGCAGCGCGGGGTCGCCGAGCGGGCCGTGATGGTGCTCGACTTCCCAGCGGTGCAGTTGCAGCACCAGGCGCCCTTCGGCGTCGTTCAGCCGTTCGTACTCGTCACCGCCATGGCCGCTTTGGGCGCCCAGAAGGCGCTGATACCAAAGGCTGCTGGCGGGCACGTCGTGGACGCAGATCAGCGGGGCGAGTTGCATGGCGGCTCTTTCGGGAAGTGCGTGAAATGCTAGCGCCAAGACCGGGTCGATAGGTCAAAAATACTGGATATACATACAGTCTTGTGGTCTCATCCAAGCTCCGGTTTCTTCCCTCCGCGCGTTTTGTCCCTCGGCCATGCTGCCCGCTCCCGTCGCTCACCACACCACCCTGCCGCCGCCCCTCGGCTCCCTGCCGCTGGACGACGCCCGGCTGCAGGGCCGGCTCTGGCGCGGCAGCAGCCTCAGCACCTCGGCCGAACCGACGCTGCCCAGCGGCTTCGCGGCGCTGGACGCCGAGCTGCCCGGCGGCGGCTGGCCGCTACGGGCCGTCACCGAGCTGCTGACGCCGCAAGCCGGCGTGCTGGAGTGGCGGCTGCTGGCGCCGGCCCTGCGTGGCTGGTGGGCCCAGCAGGCATTGCCGGGTGCAGCGGCTGCCGCCCCGGGCCGGCGGGCGCGTGCAGCCTCGCCGGTGCTGCGCTCGCTGCTGCTCATCAACCCGCCGCACGCGCCGCACCTGCCTGGCCTGCAGGCGCTGGGGCTGCCGCCGTCGGCGCTGGTCTGGGTGTCGGCCGGCACGCCCGCCCAGGCGCTGTGGGCGGCGGAACAGGCCATCAAGTCGCGCGTGGCCATGCTGGCCTGGCTGCCCGAGGCGCGGCCGGAGCAGATCCGGCGGCTGCAGGTCAATGCGCTGAGCTCCGACGCACCGGCCTTTCTCGTGCGGCCGGAGCGTGCGGGCCAGCAGTCTTCTGCCGCGCCGCTGCGCCTCGTCGTGCAGCCCGGCGATGGCTGGGGATTGAACGTGCATCTGCTCAAACGCCGCGGGCCGGCGCATGAGGGCTGGCTGGCCCTGCCCGCCGTGCCGGGCGCCGTGGAGCCGCTGCTGACGGCGGCCAAGCGCAAGCAGCTGCCGGCACCGGCCCCCGTGCCCTCGCCCACGCCGGCCAGCCCTCCGACGGAGCGCCCCCATGCGCTGGCTCACGCTGTGCTGCCGGCCTGATGCACCGGCCGGCGACGCCGATGCCCTGGCCTGGCTGGCGCTGAGCTTCACGCCACGCGTTGCCCGGCTGGAGGAGGCGGTCGTGGCCGAGGTGTCGGCCAGCCTGCGCCTGTTCGGCGGTGCGCGAGCCTTGCGTCAGAAGCTGCAATCAGAAGCGGAGCAGGTCGGCCTGACCCTGGGCGCCATGGCCTGGGCGCCCACCGCGCTGGCCGCGCTGGCGCTGGCCCGCTGCCCCGACGCACCGCACTCAGGCCGCCTGGGCGAGCGCCTCGACGCGCTGCCGCTCGCGGCCCTCAGCGCCGCCCAGGCCCACCACGCGATGCTGGCGCGCCTGGGCTGCCGGCATCTCGGCGAGCTGCGCCGCCTGCCGCGCCCGGCCCTGGCCAGGCGCTTCGGCCCGGTGCTGCTGGCGGCGCTCGACCGGGCCTATGGCGACCTGCCCGAGGTGCACAGCTGGCTGACGCTGCCCGAACGCTTCAGCGCGCGGCTGGAGCTGCCTTACCGCGTCGAGCACGCCCCCGTGCTGCTGCACTTTGCCGAAGAGCTGCT
>Ga0307515_10026316_pt1 | contig 10021 bp, 9 predicted proteins | sample 17_EM_MG_FD_194513 | JGI IMG/M metagenome (GOLD analysis project Ga0307515, IMG submission 194513) | Populus trichocarpa ectomycorrhiza microbial communities from riparian zone in the Pacific Northwest, United States - 17_EM | ecosystem: Host-associated > Plants > Roots > Unclassified | place...
TAAATTACCTCAATTCAATTGCTCCATTAAATTGGTATGATAAATACATAACCAAACAAAAAGAAAAACAACAACCTCATCTAAGCCTTATTAAATGATGAAATACAATCATCTTTATCTCAAAATCTAAACCTTGATTTTTTTTTTTCCATTAAAAATCCTTCAAAAACTTGACCAAAGCACAAGATGTCTCAAGTTCATACAAATATTAAAAAGAAAAAAAAAATCATTTTGCTTTTATAGATATTGGAACCATACAAACCGTTCATTTACCATGTGAACTTAAACTTAATTTTCATAATATATGAAAATTAATTGTCCATATCATTCTTAATTAGTGAAATAATTGGATAAGAATTAACTATTGACTTCGATTAATCTGTAACTTGTCCATCTGAACGGCATCCTGGCTCCCCTGCTATTGCCTAAAAGAAATTACACTTGCTCATGTTATGATCTAATTGCCAAATGTCCATTAATTGCATTTAAGAATCGCTTCATGTATCAGATAGGAATATTAAAAAGAGAAACATATGCTGCAAACCTGAAAACTCTGCGCATTTACATAAATTAATCTCGGGATCACTAATCATTACACTTTTAACATTGGCAGGATAGGTCAAACCATAATAAAAGGAAAGGAAAAAGAAAAGGGCTGACAAAACAGACTAAAGATGAAATAAAATAAAGAAAGGTGATAATTTAACATACAAAAGGAATAGGGGAAAAAGAAGAGAGCAAACCACCATTATGTACCTCTCTTTAATCCCCATTTCCTCCTCTTTTTTGGATATACAGGAAAGCAATCAACATTTAGCTTCCAGATTTCCATTCCTCGCCATTCTTATGCGGGACTTTCCATTCAGCTGATGGTTCAATGGTGGTCATTGTTGGGTACAACGGTTCAGTTTAAACTTGTCTCCTTGAGGGTGGGATTCCTGATAAGTGGCCTCTTGTACAAGGTTTCTCAAGTTTTGCTTGGAGAGAAACCCATCCATCATATAAAAAGGACTTCGGCTTCGCCGGGCATTCATAATAATGATCACTTTCCATGCTTCTTACCTATAACTAGTAGAAAAAATTAGTCAAATTGGGTATTATGGAACTTCATGAAGTTCCATGTGCGGTGGCAACGGGCAACTACTATCACAATTAATAAAAATAATGTGTAATGCTAGCCCCACTATACCAGAGTTCAAGTTTCCTCTATAATTTCACTACCAATTTATGAGAAGTAGAATTTCATAGATGACAGCATCAGTTATGACCATCATAATGGGAATTGATAGTCAATGATTAATTAGCCACCTCTTGTCCCCGATCAATTATCTAGATTCAATTTACTTTCATTATTTAGGTATAACTCAACACCTTACATCAATTAATCATATTTTTACGTTATAACAACAGGGTTAAGAAAGGAATGAAACTAGGGTCTTACATGATTCAATGCAATGAACATAGACCAAGTTGGTATGTTTGATGATGATCTAAAAACCTTAAAAAATATTATAAAAAGTGGGGGGACTAGTGTTATCATCTCCATACCTCTATGAAACCATGATTTTCGGACTGCCTGGCGAATGTGGCGCTCGTGTCTTTCTAAGAGTTCATCCACTCTGTGTGATTGAGATAACAGGGGTCCAGAAAAGTCAACCTTGTCCATTTGATCTTGAAAAACCTGTTCATGTTAAACTTCAAGTTAGAAAATCAGTAGAGAGTTAACGGTTAAACTTTAATTGGCACCTCTCTAATGTTTTTTTTTCCTTTCAATTCACTAACATAACAACAACATAGAAAAGGATTAAAGGTAATTTCATATCTCAAATTCTGTGCAGTTCAAACAATCTACAAGCGACTGGAACTATGGACAAAGAGTTAATCATCCCAGTGTGATATTGGTGTCGAAGTTTGCTGACTCTTGGATTAACCATGACAAAGTAGAAATCTTATTTAGTAAGCCTGATCTTTGCTTTTTCTTTCAACGTATAGAGATACAATTAAAAAAAAAAAAAACCTCCAGTTGAATAAATACAAAATTTTGAGGTTTCAAGATTCTCTCAATAGAAAAGGAGATATAAATCATGAAAAATCATTGCCCCTGTTGCTGTCTTTGCTAAAGCACACCACCACTTAAACCCAATTAGCAGTTCCCCACTGCAACAGCCAGCAATTAGGTGACTTGAACCCTGCTGCTGACTGTGTTCATCACCGCCTCCCAGTTATCCCCAACTTGAAATTTCATTCAATTTTAAAATATGACAAGTTACATGCATTTTCAGGCAAAAATGAAGAAATTTATCTCGTTTCATCTTCAACAAAAAATGTAAATGAAGTTAGATGCGGGCTTAATATTTACACACATACCAAATTACTTCTCTTGGATTCCATTCCTTCTCTTTGATAAAGTGCCAATGATAGCTCTTGAGAATGGTACTCCTCAGAAGCATCAAAAGAATCTGGACGTTCAAACTGACTCCATTGTTTCTGCAATGCGAACTTAGAAATCTCATATGAATTATGACCTCTAGAATTGGTACGAACTCCATATATGAGATCCCCATTATTATGCTGTTTTGAGTCAGAATTATTTTTCTCTTCAGAGGAGGGTTCTAATCCATTATTAGAATGACCTCTTGAAATAGACCTACTGTGGGATCTTATGGATGCATCGCCATTTCGTCTTTTTGCCCAAGCAAAACCACTTGAACTAGAAACTTGTAATGGGCCAGAAAAGGGAATGTCTCCTTGGGATGCATTCTTTATGTGGAAAATCTCTTCCAATTTATCAAGTGATGGCTTCCGTGCCTCTCCACCGGACTTGCCATCTCTTACCTTTGGAATGCGCATATTACTGGTATTAATTTGACCGCATTGTATTCTAGCTGCTAGATCCTGGAGACAGAAAGGAACTTGTCACTATCAGTGTGAATCAGCTTCCACAAACAACTGCATGTGTGTGTGCATGCGCGTGTGCAAGAGAGACCTCTGCTGGTGCCAATTTACTGATTCCGTATGGTTTTCTTGTACACTTTCTTGTTTCAGTGCCACGACCTCTCCCACTGATCTTTTTCCTGAAATTTCAGAGCCAATATATTGGATGTCAGTATAAGCGTATAACCTACAATCCTGGAGATTTCAAGAGTTTTAAATTATAAGCCTCTAGTCAATAGAGTTTCTAGACATAAATTTTCAAGTGCTGTCTACATGTGGTTTGTAAATTGACAGGTATTTGAATGTCCAACGCTAGCAATTATAGACTTTTCCTAAGGTATACGATTTTAATGAGTGGCATCTGTTTCATTTTCTTGGTAATACCAGTGGTCACATGGCTGACAAATGCTGTTTGATGCAACTTTGAAGCATAATGGACGAATTTTGATTGTCATTTAACTCCATGGCCATAAGTTGCTTGAATGCTAAATCTATGGCCATAAGTTGCTTGAATCCTAAATCTCTTATCTAGAAAAATCCAGCTAATTACGTGTCTTAGTTGTTACCACAGATATGGAATTGACTTCATTGATTTGAAAAAGTAATGCTGCCAAAACTAAGGTTTAATATAGAGGAGAGACATAAATCTTTTATTAGAAAATTGGACGAGAAAAATGAGAATCCTCACCTCCCTGCCTCCTCGTGTTTTTTTGCATCAATCTCTTTGCTAGGTGGGTATTTTGGCAAGCTTGATGGATCACACGCATAAGGTTTTGTGCTGAAATACTGAAAAATGGTAGGTAAGAAGCTTGTACTTAAAGAATCCTACTGAGGCAAACCTAAGGCACCAAGTCACACAATTTCCATAAAGAAACACCACTGCTATTTGCGTCTGATTTACTACAATAAAAGAGAAAACACTTGAAAACTAAAATGGAAGTACATGAAGGTTAGACAAGAAATCTCTGTTTTTTTTCTTTTTCTTTTTCTTTTTCTTGGTGAGAATGGAAAGAATGGCTGAAATGAGATCCACCAGTGTAAGAGGATTCAAATAGAACTTCATGAAGTATACCAATTTCCATGGCTATATGAATTAAGGTCATCTATTTCAATTAGCATATCAAATGCAATGGGAGGTAATAATCACCTCAGATGCAAGAGCAGAAAAAGCAGTCCCACGGTTGTAAGGCTCTACAGAGAGAAGAGTTTCAATCAGGTTCACAGCAGTTGTTGGCAAATCTTTAAAGGTCTCACGAAGACAACTGTCATAAGGTTGTTGTGGTTTGAATAAAGTTGCATGAGGAAGTTTAGACTTTTTCCAGTATTCATCAGGCGGGGATCCACAGAGCTTGAAAATTTTGTGTAACTGTTCAACCTGGAGGGAAAAGAAGAGCATTCATACAAAATCTCGAAGAAAAAAGCAAATCAACAGAAATTACAAGAACAGCTAATTTTTGTTAAATCTAATGCTTTAGTAGTCTGCAACAACAACAAAAATGGGAAACAGCTATATCTGATCATCCCAACTTGGCATGTTAGCGATTTGCCACGCTCTACTGTTAAATGAAGCACAAACTCACATAATCAAATGGAAGTCTGTGCAGATTACCAAGTTTTATTTCCATATTCTAGATATTGCTTCGTGGTGGATGGTTGTAACTTCTTGATTTTTTTTTTTTACCTCCTTAAATTTCACTCTTAGATAAAAGAACAGCTGCACACCAAATTGGCTGGTACCAGTAACAGAAATTATGTAATAGATACAAACTGGTTCTCCTCACTGCCATATCACGTAGCGGTGAGGACAAAAGAAAAGCATAACTAGCATCATAATAGAGTAATCTTTAAGGAATTTTACTTGTACAATCCATTCATGAATCGAAGAATTGTACAAGATATGAATAAACTTAGCTTCTATTAATTCTAACCTAAGAAAGATATGGGAATAGAAGTACTCACGGAAACCAATATAAATCTTTAGCACCTTGGTTCTTAATGTATTACACCGATCGTACAAAAAAAGACTAGATGAATAATAATGCACAACCATGTACGTGCTTACCTCTGTTCTCCCTTGAAGGATAGGTTTTCCAAGAAGAAGTTCTGCAAATACACAGCCTACACTCCAGAGATCCACAGATGCTCCATAATCGGTAGAACCCAACAAAAGTTCAGGAGGACGGTACCACAGAGTCACTACACGACTGGTTAAAGGTTGTCTGTGCCCGGAAGTACAGAAGTTTGCCAATCCAAAATCTCCTACCTTGAGTATTCCTTCATTGTTTACGAGAAGATTTGACCCTTTGATGTCCCGATGCATTACACCCTTTGAGTGACAGTGATCAAGTCCTGATAATAATTGCCTCATGTAGCACTTAATCTGCAAAAGAAGAGTAATTTATGCAATTCAGAGGACAGAAATAAACCGCAATCAACGGGCACCTTAACATGCTTTGTTTTGTAAAGTAAACTGTTCATATGATGCTACAGATTAAGAGAATCTTTTTTATTTATTTATTTAATTATTTCCAAGTGGTCTTGAGGAAAAAACACAAATTCTAGAAAGGCAGAGTTAAAACCTGTGACTCACTGAACCTGACATCAGGGCATGACAGGAGTCCAGTGATATCATGCTCCATGTACTCAAAGACAAGGTATAAGCTACATGACAATCGCGAAGTGATTAATCCGTCCAATTTCATGATATTGGGGTGGTCGAGTCTACGAAGAATCAATATCTCTCTGGCCATAAATCGGACACTCTCAGGCTCAAAATTGTCGAACCGAACCTTCTTCAGAGCAACGATCCTCCCAGTTTCAGTCTCACGTGCCCGGAACACACTGCTATATGTACCCTGTCCTATCTACCAAAGCAATTGGGCATAAGTATAAGTTGACTATCCAGGGGAACTAGCTATGCATGCATTTATAAACTAAAATGAAATAGCAGAGCCTTGTCCAGTTTCAGATGAGTAAGACAGTATTTTCTATTAACATATAATTAACAACCTTGTCCAATTTCTCAAAACCATCAGCATTCAGAGGGACCCAACCGTGAATGGCTTCGCCAGCGACGGCACTTAGCCAGGCCGGCCAACCTGCTGCCACCTGCTCACCTTCAATGTACTTGTGCAAATTCCTCAATCTAAAGCTCAACGACTCGCCATTTGAACTTGGAGCTCTTCCTGACTCACCCAACTCGCTCCCTCCGCAACTCACCACCATCTCATGATGGTGACGGCGATCCCCATTCTTCTTGAAACTTGGGTGCTGGTCCACGCCGACCCGAATCCGACCCGTGTTGAACGCTCCAGAATGGTCCAACGCTGGTGTGACGGACACCGCCTGCTTCGCGCTCACGCAGCCCATTTTTGAGTTGGAAGTCGGGTTCGGGTTGTAAGGGAGTCGGGTCAGTGAATTGGATAAAAAACAAGAGCCAAGAAGGCGGAGCTTCAAAAACGAAAATGAAGGTTCGGAAGCCCAGATTTCTTCAAAAGAAAACAAAGGGGTTGGTTTGCTATTTATATTTTATACCAACCAGAAGAAGAAGAAGAAAAGCTTTGGAATGTTTGGTAGTTTGTCGTTTTTTATAGATATACTGAAAATTAAGTGTTGACTATGTTCCTGTAAGAATATTTTTTTAATTAAAAATATATCAAAATATTTTTAAGTAAAATGTCAAAATTATTAAAGAATAATAATTTAATTTTTTAGAATAAAAAATAATTTTAAATTTAAATTAAACCGTAAAAATAAACAATTTTAATTATATATTTTATATCATGCCATTATAATAGTTTAAGAAAATAAATTATAGCTTTTTATAATATAAGTTTTAAAAATAAAATTTTAATAGGATTCACATAAAATTATTATTATTATTCACATATATATATATTTGGATTAACAAAAAGTAGGGTTTTTTATTTTATTTATTTTTATTTTTGTGTCTGGAATTCTGCAGCAATCGCGGAGGACTCATCATGATGGATGGTGGATAGGATACACAATTTATTAGAATCAGCGGGATCAACGGAGGCAAACCTAAAACAATTATGATGATCAATCACTCTCTCTTCCTTTGGATTTTGATTTTATTGAATTCAGTTGATGGTGATGTCTCATTCCTATAACCACTTCCCCCATTTATTATTGTAAATGATTTCACGTGACATTTATTTTCTTCAAAAAGCGATGCATCTAATCGGTCCATAAATAAAGTTTATTTCATATTATAAAGAAACATTCCATCCAAAGTATCTATAACAATCAACTTCTAATAGTGTAATAAAATATCAGTGAGTTAATTTCATGGTTTAAAAAAAACATTTTCAATATACCTATTTAACCCTTTTAAAAAAAATCTTTGAAGAAAAAAGATCAAGTTAATGAGAATAATATAGGAAACAAAATGAATTCAATTTTATTTTTTCAAACATGTGAATTCAACTTATTTATCAATTATAGTAAAGAATTGATTCCAAACACCTTCAAAAGTTTAAGATTTTTTTTTAAGTGGCTACTAGATAACTGATAGCTATTGTGGGTGGAATCAATTTCTTTAGCATAAAATAAAATAGAGAATATATATAAACATTACTATCATTTTTTTTTCATTTGCAAGTAAAATTTCAACAATTAATTTTAAAATCTAGTTAGTTGAGAAGCGTTGTGTCATGGGTAGGATCAAATGTTTTTTAACGCAAAAAAAATGAATATGCTTGTGGATAATAGTAAAGTATCTTGGGTACATTAGTAGCATATGGAAGACCAGATCAGATGAATTTGATGTTAGGATGCTATGTGTGTATGCTTATGCAAGGTTGGGACTTGCCAAGAGAACTTCAACACGAGATGATGTTGATCACTGAAACTGGATTTTATTCATTTCCATACTTGAAAGTTACACATGGGATTGCTAAGAAATTTGGGTGAGATTATGGGGTTCATGTGATTCTTTAAAGTGGTTTTATGTGATGTTGTTGATGAAGAGAACAAAATCTATAGAATGTTGTGGGAAGTGTCTGAATTTCATGAAGACAGTTTATAGGTGAATGAACTTGGCATATAAGTTTGCCAAGGAGATGATTATTGTTGTTTGTAACTTTAAGGGACTTGTATATAATTATGGAAAATATGGCAACATGTGACGGTGTGATGGGTTTGTCAAAGATGAAGATCGATGGATTGGTTTTCAACACTTTAGGATGGTCTTAAAATCTGGTTTGACTCTATTGATAAACAAATAGGACTTCGGAGAAGAACAAAGTCACAATTTGGTTGGAAAAATAGTTGACAATAGGACTATCAAGGTTTCCTAAGCATTGCAGATTCGATGGATAAAATTATGTTTGAATATGGGCAGAATCTAGAGGCTTTGTGGAGGGGATATGAAAATGTGACAATGGAAAAAATAGTATTATTTATGCTATAAATATTATTATTTTATTTATAATTAATAGTATGAATATGAAAAATATTATAAGTTGTGGTACAAATATTAATATTTTTATTATAAGTAATAATATTATAATAACAATGAGAAGCGGTTTGGGCTGCCTTGCGCCATATGGCGATTGGGCTGCGTAGTGTCACGTGGCGTTGGGGATGTCATAGCCAATCTGGCCTTTTGCCATGACCCGAGCGGCAGGTGGCGCTGGGGTCTGCTCCGCGTATTGAGCCGCCCGAGCGCCAGGTGACACTGGGGTCTCCTTCGCGCATTAAGTCGCCCGATCGCCAGGTGGCACTCGGGTTCGCACCGCCCAAGGGCAGGGCTGCCCAAGCGCCACGTGGTGTTGGGGCGCAACCCCTCCCCCCTGCAGCCTTGGAAGTGTGTCGAGACCCAAAGGGTTTTAGGTGGAGTTCGTAGTACAGACCCAAAGGAGTTGGGTTTCGAGGTTGCCATACCCAGCTCAATGGGTCTTACGTGACCCAATTCTATTGAGTCTCGGTGAAGGGTTTTAAATATTTTAATTTTTATTATAATTAAAAGTGTTACTATAAAAAATAGTATCATTTGTGTTATGCATATTTTAATTTTTATTATAATTAAAACTATGAACATCAAAAGTAGTTGTAGTTGTGGTATAAATATTTTAATTTTTATTATAATTAAAAGTATTACTCATAAAAATAGTATAATTGGTGCTCAAATATTATTATTTTATTATCATGAATAGTATGTGCGTTAAAAATATTATTATTTTTAGTAAAATTTAAAATATTCATATAAAAAATAGTATTATTTGTGCTATAAATATTATTATTTTATTTATAATTAATAGTATGAATATGAAAAATATTATCAGTTGTGGTATAAACATTAATATTTTTATTACGAGTAATAATATTATAATAACAATGAGAAGCGGTTTAGGCGGCCCGTGCGCCACGTGGCGTTTGGGCGGCGTAGCGCCACGTGCCGTTGGGGCTGCCATAGCTAATCTGGCCTTTTGCCATGACCCGAGCAACAAGTGGCGCTGAGGTCTACTTGCCGCATTGAGTCGCCAAAGCGCCAGGTGGCGCTCTGGTCCGCCTCGCTCAAGGGTAGGGTCGCCCAAGCGCCAGGTGGCGCCCGGGTTTGCTCAAGTACCACGTGGCGTTGGGGCGGGGCGCAACCCCTCCCCCCTGCAGCCTTGGAAGTTTTGTGGCTGGGAATGGGCTGCCTTTGCGCCAGGTGTATGTGCCTGGAGCTGCAACACACAATGTCCCCGCAAATTGTGCAATCCACAGTGCAATGAGCTTTGGTGAACAGTGCCCATTTTAGCACTATTATAATCCACAGTGCAATGAGTCTTGATGAATAGTGATTTCCCCACATGTTTTAGCTTTATGTATAATGGTACGAGTATGAAATGAAAAATAATAGGGTAAACTTGTTGGTACAGAAAAGGCCACGAGAGTTGTGCAACAATAGAGAGGTACCACTCGAGCTCCAACAACATGTAGGTGTTATGCATCTTATCATTTTTCTTTACTCAATTTATTGTAATAATTTTTTTTAAAAAAATGTAATGATATATCGTGTTTGTAATTGTGATTTAAGAAAGATGAATTTAATTTCCTAATAATTGAACTAATGTCCGGT
>Ga0307515_10026317_pt1 | contig 10021 bp, 14 predicted proteins | sample 17_EM_MG_FD_194513 | JGI IMG/M metagenome (GOLD analysis project Ga0307515, IMG submission 194513) | Populus trichocarpa ectomycorrhiza microbial communities from riparian zone in the Pacific Northwest, United States - 17_EM | ecosystem: Host-associated > Plants > Roots > Unclassified | place...
CACACAGGAGTCAGATTTGGAATGACAGAGAATGAATAGGTGTCATACCAAAGGCCATTGGAGGGGTCTGTGCCATCAGGGACACCTCTTCGTCACTCTGAGGCTGGTCCCACTCAAGTTCTGCAAGCCATGATAGACTAGTCAGGTTTGGGGCAACATAAAATGATGAAGCATCATACCTGAGGTCATTGAGGGAGTGTGTGGTTCCATAGACGCATCTTGATCAGTTTGAAGTGGATCCTCTTCAGAGTCTGTGAAGCAACATGAGTCAGTTAGAATGGCAGTAAATGAAGAGGGGTCATACCAAAGGTGATTAGAGGGCTCTGTGCTGCCAGAGACACATCTTGGGTGGTCTGAGGTTGGTTCTCCAGGCCCTCAAATTCTGCAAAATCACAACACATGAGTCACATTTGGGGCAACAGAAAATGATGAATCACCATACTTGAGGTTATTGAAGGAGTCTGTGATGCCATAGACACATCTTGGATGGCCCGAGGTTGGTGCCCATCTTTGTGGTGTGTCTCCAGATGGTGTCTCATCTTTCTCCATTGCTTCATTGTATCTTGACACCCCAGAAAGAGGCATTGGTACTCTCCTGAGTCATTCTTGTTCATTTCCCGAAGCCCCAATGCCTTTTGAAGCACATCTGGTAACTTTTCTGAGGCATTACATGACTTGTTCCAGTGTGCTCTCAGAAGCTTTTTTCCCTTGAAATTGCGGGCACATTTGGTGCATTTTTCTGTTCTTTCTTGCTGTTTTGCCATGAGAAAATTTTTGCTGGCAGGAAACGGTACAGTCAGGTACCATCCACCAGAGAGCACCACCTAATGAGCAATGGATGACAAGAGTGAATTTATGAGATGTAAACACCACTATTTCATGTAATTAAACCTAGAATACAGTTAGGGATGTCTGCTGGGTGAGCAGAAAGGGATGGTGTGTTGATATTTGGGAAAGGGCTCAACAGGGATGTCAAAGAGGAAAATTTAACATGCCCATATGTCAGGGAAGTGATAAAATAGTCTCCATATTATCCCCTGCTGAGCTGTTTTGTGCCCACATGGCCCACAAGGGGTGGATGCTGCTTCCCAGATGACTGGCCAGCTGTGGGGGGTGATGAATGGTGTATTGGATAGCCAGTATGCATAGGATATATACAAAGTGCAGCCTATCCATTCGCTCGGTCAATTCACTGTCGCTTAACACAGCGGACAACTTGTCATTTTCCACTTGGAAAATGTCCGAGAAAATGTTTGGAAAATGTCACATGGTCCAAATATTATACATTCTTTCTGGGAACATACTAGCACCATTTTGATGATATTCTGACAAGCGATTAAATGAAACTTGAATGGGAAATGAAGAAGTATTACTATCATGTTCCAATGGTTCTTCTGTTTTAGTGGCAAAGCAATGCAGTCTTATTTGTGTTGTTGTTCAAAGAATGGGCCAAGCAGATGGAAGGACCTGCCCAAGCGGATGGAGGAACCTGCCCAAGCAGATGGGCAAACCTACCCAAGCAGATGGGAGAACTTACCCAAGCAGATCACAAGCACAGCATAAGAAATTTCACAACATTGAGTTAGGTTTAGAATGATATTGTGGCAGCGGAAGCCATGCAAAATGTAAGGCAAATGCAGGGCAAATGTGGGGCTTATATAAACATCCTGGCAACATTGTACACGGATGAAATAGCTATAATTAAGTTCAGATCCCTGTACTGCCTAGTCATAGTCCTGCCCCAGCCTCACCCTGTGCCTGTCATTCTCCCAACCTGCTGCGAACATTTTCCCCAACAAAGCAATACAACAAAGCAATTACTCGCACCCACATTCTTTACACCAGATCTCACCCTACATACATCTACAACACCTACAATCCTTCAATCCAGTATCTCCCCTTGAATTTCTTTCCAGGCCCATCTCTACATCCATTCAAGAGGACAATCCAACGCACTATTGCCGTGCCATGGTCCAAAAGCATGACTATGAAAGCTTTCTCACATCCTTCGCGTACGGAAAACGTACGAGGGATGCATATTTTGCATTGAAAGCACTAAACGTAAGTTTTATTTGGTGCGGAGGTGGTCAAGGTGCAAATTTCGAATGACCGGTTTGGGCAGACAGAGCTAGCGATGATTCCGGACAATATTTCACAACCTATTATTGCCCAGATGAGGTTCCAATGGTGGAAGGATGCTGTCAAGGCTGTTTATCAAGTGCGTTTTCGCTGTGCCCTGGGTTTGGCTTGTTCAGGTGGCAGACTAATTCGTCCAAGGGCAGCCTGCCAAAGCAGCCCATTGCACTGGCCCTGTATGAATGTCAGGTCCCAGAGCGAATACCGCAATACCATTTGCAGCGGATTATCGATGCGAGGGTAAGGTTCTTCGCATATACTTTGGAAGACTTGATCTCTCACCCCCATTGTAGATATCAGAACTCCATTCTCCGACACATATGACAGTCGACTCGCTCGTCGCTCACGCCGAGTCCACCTCCTCAACGTTTCTCTACTCCCTCCTCTCCCTTTTGGGCCTCTCTTCCAGCAGCGTCTACACACACGCAGCGTCACACCTCGGTGCATCAATTACAATTACGACCTTCCTCCGCGCCTTGCCTTTCCACGCTTCGAAGCGACGGATGGTAATACCAGCGGAGATCACTGTGAAGCACGGAGTCCCCGCCTACTAATGGTTTCGGTCGATCTACCCTGTCATTAATACCTGTGGTTTTGTGCAAGTATATCCAATCGTATTTCTCCTGCCGTTGGCATCCAGGACCCCGTCTTCACTACTCTCCAAGACCTTTGCACGGGAAGGCCAATATCACCACTAACACCACCTTGAATGACCAAGAAGGGCACAGGGATGGGTTGAAAATACCTTCGATCACCTCGCACTCCTGGATATCCACGGTGAGTGATCAGGTATTCTCTTCTCTTCTAGCCGCTGCACTGATAGCCTGATCATGAATACATGGCCATATTTCGTCATGTATTGTTCGGTGGCTCCCACACCATCGACGGTGGACATATGATTGCTTACGACACGGGACTGAGCTGGACGATGGATGCGCTGCGATTGTACAAAGTAGGTCGCACAATGTCAAATCCTAGGTAGCGAGACTGACGTAATAGGTGCTTCATGGTGCTAGGTGAGTGACGGATCAGTGGAAAAGGCCACTGGAGCAGCAGGGAGGTCCATTCGGTGGCGCTGGTCTTCAACGGCAAGACAGAGTGGCTGGATGGGGAACAAGACCCAGGACGTACAGACAAGAGGAAATCGTCACCTCCGATAGCACGTGAGTATGCAGATGCCTGCCTGCGTTTAGGGAGCACTACTGACCTCCCTTTGGATGCATCAATATGGGAATACTACCCAGTCTCTGTGATCCACCTCAAAGGATTATATTCAAACTGATCCGCAAATCCCACATCCGGGTTTGCCCGCCAACAACTGAAAACTGCGACACCTCTTTGAATCAAATGACAGGCCTCTCTCCTATGGCCACATCATCTGGATAGAGTAAGATTGACGTTTTCAAAATTTGGTCTCACCCATTTCAGGCTATGTCTGTGATGCTGGGTTACCTTACTTGGTTTCGTCTCTCATTGCGCGCGGTTGACGCATTTGTCATCGAATTGCCAGCTGTTGATTAAAGGACCGGGGGTGGCAATGGTGACTTGAGGTGTACCTTTCAGGCGCATCTTGGTCCTTCGAGTTCTGTCCAGGTTGCTCTCCTTTCATGATGTACGATGCAGTGTGCATATCAGTTCATGTATCCATAGTACATCCGTGGATATACTTGTGCTTTCATTTGTGGATACCACGTGCAGACGGGTAGTGGATATCCGCCAGATCTCATGCGCCCGGAGGGGATAATATAATAATGAAGGAATGACTCAGAATTCTATATCTCATGTACCCAATATCGGGAAGCTTGAAATCGTCAATCGTTTCTGTGCAAATTTTATTTCTGCATTTGAACGTACAACCTAGACCTCACAACTAAACGACAGGCTGGAGGTTAGGCAGCGATTGCTTTGTTGTATTGCTTTGTTGGGGAAAATGTTCGCATGATGTTGGGAGAATGACAGGCACAGGTTGAGACTGGGGCAGGACTATGACTGGGCAGTACAGGGATCTGAACTTAATTATATCTATTTGATCCTTGTACAATGTTGCCAGGATGTTTATATAAGCCCCACATTTGCCCTGCATTTGCCTTACATTTTGCATGGCTTCCGCTGCCACAATATCATTCTAAACCTAAATCAATGTTGTGAAATTCCTTGTGCTGTGCTTGTCATCTGCTTGGGTAAGTTCTTCCATCTGTTTGGGTAGGTTCCTCCATCTGCTTGGGCGGGTTCTTCCATCTGCTTGGGCAGGTTCCTCCATCTGCTCGGGCAAGTTCCTCCATCTGCTTGGGATAGGTTCTTCCATCTGCTTGGGTAGGTTTGCCCATCTGCTTGGGCAGGTCCCTCCATCTGCTTAATTGGGCAGGTCCCTCCGTCTGCTTGGCCCATTCTTTGAACAACAACGCAAATAAGACTGCATTACTTTGCCACTAAAACAGAAGAACCATTGGAACATGATAGTAATACTTCTTCATTTCCCATTCAAGTTTCATTTAATCGCTTGTCAGAATATCATCAAAATGGTGCTAGTATGTTTCCATAAAGAATGTATAATATTTGGACCATGTGACATTTTCCAAACATTTTCCCGGACATTTTCCAAGTGGAAAATGACAAGTTGTCCGCTGTGCTTGCGGGGTTGTCAATCACCTCAGTCGATTCGTTCACTTGCGAGGTCATCAATCACTTCGGTTGAGTGCCCATGCTGGACACTATAATCAGCTTGCACGTCTATACTGGACATATCTTCCAGTCGATTCAATTGCAACTATGCTGGCTGCAATATGCCTGTTACTGGATGACTTCTGATGCGCCCTCGACGGGCGGCTTCCGATGCGCCCTTGATGGACGACTTCCAATCACAACTATGCTGGCTGTGACATGCCCTCGGCAGACGATTTCCGGTGCGTCCTCGACAGATGACTTCCAACAGTCCTGCAGTGCACCCTCCTGGCGACATCAGCGGTCTTGAAATGTGCCCTTGACGGACAACTTTTCGATGCGCCCCTCGATGGACGACTTTGGCTCCCAACAGTCTGCAGTGCACCCTCGACAGTCAGCTTTCTTCAATTGTTGCACCTTTCCGGTGGCTTTCGGTGCGTCGTACTTGATAACTTTCGATGCACCAAGCTGGCGACTTTTGCAAGCAGGAGCGAGTAGAGTCAGTGGAGTTCAGAACCTGTGCCCTGCAGGGCTCATAACCTGATGGAAAATGAAACTCCCTTACTTCATGGTTCTATCTACTTCTACGATAGGACTACTTATATAGTAATAATAGCCGAGCCACAACATGAAACCAGTATCAGAATATACGGAAACGGACCTGTAACCCTGCATATAACCAATATTAAGGAACTGTAATTAAACCCAAACCGTACCTACTATGATGAGAACAACAATATTCCAACATATTGGGATGCAGAATGCAGCATGGCAGCACGCCAGAGCAGACCAGGATGGTCCTGCTGATACTGGAAAAAGGGCTCAACAGGGGATGTTAAAGAGCCAATTTTAATGTGGAGGTATGTCAGGGAAGTGATAAAATGGCCTCTATGACAGCCCACACCAAGCCCTTTTGTGCCTGCATGGCCCACAAGGGGTGGGCATGGCTTCCCAGATGACTGGCCAGCTGCTGGGGGTGACGAATGGTGTATTGGATAGCCACTATACATAATCAATATGCAAAGTGCAGCCTGTTGGGATGCAGAGTGCAGCATGACAGCAGGCCAAAGGAGACCCTGCTGATACTGGGAAAAGGGCACATCAGGGAATGTTAAAGAGGTGATTCTAATATGTCCATACGTCAGGGAGGTGATTAAATGGCCTCCATAACAGCCCGCACTGAGCCCTTCTGTGCCTGCGTGGCTGAGAAGGGGGTGGACGCTGTTTCCCAGATGACTGGCCAGCTGCGGGGGGTAACGAATGGTGTATTGGATAGCCACTATACATAATCAATATGCAAAGTGCAGCCTGTTGGGATGCAGAGTGCAGCATGACAGCAGGCCAAAGGAGACCCTGCTGATACTGGAAAAAGGGCTCATCAGGGAATGTTAAAGAGGCAATTTTCACATGTCCATGCGTCAGGGAAGTGATTAAACAGCCTCCATAACATCCCCCACTGAGCCCTTTTATGCCTGCAAGGCCCACATGGGGGTGGGTGTTGCTTCCCAGATGAATGGCCAGCTGCGGGGGGTGACGAATGGTGTATTGGATAGCCACTATACATAATTAATATGCAAAGTGCAGCCTATTGGGATGCAGAGTGCAGCATGATGGCAGGCCAAAGGAGACCCTGCTGATACTGAGAAAAGGGCTCATCAGGGGATGTTAAAGATGTAATTTTAACATGTCCATACATCAGGGAAGTGATAAAATGGCCTCCATAACAGCCTGCACTGAGCCCTTTCGTGCCTGCATGGCCCACATGGGGGTGGGTGCTGCTTCCCAGATGAATGGCCAGCTGCGTGGGGTGACAAATAGTGTATTAGATAGCTAGTATACATATATTATATGCAAAGTGCAGCCTATTGGGATGCAGAGTGTGGCATGACAGCAGGCAAAGGAGTCTCTGCTGATACTGAGAAAGGGCTCATCAGGGGATATTAATGAGGTAATTTTAACATGGGAATACATCAGAGAAGTGATTAAATGACCTCCATAACATCCCCCGCTGAGCCCTTTCATGCCTGTATGGCCCACAAGGGGTGGACACTGCTTTGCAGGTGTCTGGGCAGCTGTGGTGGGCAGCCAACATGCTTTTGTTGCTGCTATTGTCCGTTGGATAGGTAAAGTACTATTATGAGAGGTCGAGAGAGTGACCTGGCCATGGTAGAGGGCCCGGAAAGCATTTTGGATGATCAGAAGAGTGGCACAGATGCAGGACTATATAGATACCAATTAGAGGTTGGTAGATATACATAAATCAACCTATGTGGATGGTAAGATGGAGCACTGAAAAAAAGGGCAAAGCCCTGGGGCCTCATGGGTGCCATAGTTACGTAGAGCACAGAAAATTTGCAGAATTCTCTGCTGCTGGCCTTCCTACTGTCATTTATATATCTATATTTTATATACATTCTGGGGGCCCTCAAGCAGCCTGGTTGTGGCATTCTCATAATTCTGCACTGGGTGCAGAATTGGATGAACATTACAGCTGGGCCACTTTGAGGCTTCCAGTAGACGCATTGGATAGTCATATTTTCGGTTTACTATGGGGGCAGCACTTGTGCCCTAGTGGAATCCTTGTTTTTTTGTAATTTGTGGCAGAATTTCCCAAGAGGTTGCAATCGGGAAATAAACTGGTCTATTGCATAGAGGTTATGCATATAGAATATTAATAATGTGTCCTACTGGGATGGAGAATGCAGTACAGCACCCAGAGCAGACTGGGATGGTTCTGCTCATAGTGGGAAAACGGCTTCGCGCGCCCTATAGGGAAAGCCATTTTATGACTTCCGCGATAAATGGGTATATTAAAATGGCCTTTGCCATAGGGCGCGCGAAGCCGTTTTGTGCCTGTATGGCCCACAAGAGGGTGGATGCTGGTTCACAGGTGTCTGGGCGGCTGCGGTGGGTGGCTAACATGCCTATATTTCTGATAATGCATGTCCTATATGTACAGCAGAGCCACCGGAGGTTGAAAGGGCAACCTGACCTTTGTAGAGGGCCTGGAAGCAGTTTTTCACAATCTAGAGAGTGGCTTAGTCACTGGTCTATCTGGATACCATGCAGAGGTCTTTAGATATACAGATATCGATCTAGGGGGGTGATTAGATAGTGCATGAAGATTGGCTAAGGGACCCAACCCCTCGGGGGGGATCCATACTCAGGAGGCCACAATGAAGGAATAAACTGGTGGAATGAATGGGTAGTATACACAAACCATATGAAAACTCCAGCATATGGAAATGGAGAGTGCAGAATGGCACCAGAAGTATATTGGGATGGTTCTGCTCATAGTGGGAAAACAGCATTGCGCGCCCTATAGCAAAGGACATTTCATGACTTTCCTGATGGAGGAGTATGTTAAAATGGCCTCTGCCATAGGGCGTGCAAAGCCATTCTGTGCCTGCATGGCCCACAAGGGGGTGGATGCTGCTTCCCAGATGACTGGCCAGCTATTGGGAGTGACGAATGGTGTATTAGATACCTGGTATACATAAATTATATGGAAAGTGCAGCCTGTTGGGATGCAGAGTGCAGCATGACAGCAGGCCAAAGGAGCCTGCTGATACTGGAAAAAGGGCTCATCAGGGAATGTTAAAGAGGCAATTTTAACATGTCCATACATCAGGGAAGTGACAAAATGGCCTCCATAACAGCCCGCACTGAGCCCTTTTGTGCCTGTGTGGCTGAGAAGGGGCTGGGTGCTGCTTCCCAGACGACTGGCCAGCTGCGGGGGGTGACAAATGGTGTATTATATATCCAGTAAACATATACTATATGGAAAGTGCAGCCTGTTGGGATGCAGAGTGCAGCATGACAGCAGGCCAAAGGAGCTTGCTGATACTGGAAAAGGGCTCATCAGGGAATGTTAAAGAGGCGATTTTAACATTACCACATGTCAGGGAAGTGATTAAACACCCCCACTACACCCCCCATTACACCCTTTTATGCCTGCAAGGCCCACATGGGGGTGGGTGCTGCTTCCCAGATGATTGGCCAGTTGTGGGGGGTGACGAATGGTGTATTGGATAGCCAGTATACATAAAATATTTGCAAAGTGCAGCCTATTGGGATGCAGAGTGTGGCATGACAGCAGGCTAAAGGAGTCCCTGCTGATGCTGAGAAAAGGGCTCATCAGGGGATGTTAATGAGGTAGTTTTAACATGTCCTTACATCAGGGAAGTGGTTAAATGACCTCCATAACATCCCCTGCTGAGCCCTTTTATGCCTGTATGGCCCACAAGGGGTGGATACTGCTTCACAGGTGTCTGGGCATCTGCAGTGGGTGGCCAACATGCCTATATTCCTGGAGGTACATGTTCAATATGTACAGCACAACCACTAGGGGTTGAAAGGGCAACCTGACTTTGGTAGGGGGCCTGGAAGCAGTTTTTTGCGATCTAGAGAATGGCTTAGTCACAGGCCTATCTGGATACCATTACAAGGTCTGTAGATATACAGATATTGATTTATGGGGGTGATTAGAGGGTGCGCAAAAATTGGCTAAGGGACCCAACCCCTCAGGGGGGATCCATACTCAGAAGGCCACAATGAAGGTATAAACTGGTGGAATGAATAACTAGTATATAAACCATATGAAAAATCCAGCCTATGGAAATGGAGAGTGCAGCATGGCACCAGAAGTAGACTGGGATGGTTCTGCTCATAGTGGGAAAACGGCATCGCGCGCCCTATAGCGAAGGCCATTTTATGACTTCCCCGATGGGTGGGTATGTTAAAATGGCCTCTGCTATAGGGCGCGCGATGCCGTTTTGTTCCTGTGTGGCCCACAAGGGGGTGGATGGGTTTTCTTAGGTGTTTGGGCAGCTGCAGTGGGCAGCTAACATGCCTTTCCTGCCACCATTATTCACCAGATATGTACAGTACTGTTCTGGGAGGGTGGCTCGGCCATGGTAGAGGGCCTGGAAGGGACTTCTGACGATCTGAAGAAAGGCACAGTTGCGGGCCTATCTAGAGGGCATTCAGAGGTCTGTAGATATACAGGAATCGATCTATGGGCATGATTAGAGGGCGCGTGAAAATCTGGCTAAGGGATCCAACCCCGCAGGGGGATCTATACTCAGGAGGCCACAATGAAGAAATAAACTGGTGGATTGAATAGCTGGTATACATATATCATATGAAAACTCCAGCCTATGGAAATGGAGAGTGCAGCATGGCACCAGAGACAGACTGGGATGGTTCTGCTCATAGTGGGAAA
>Ga0307515_10026318_pt1 | contig 10021 bp, 4 predicted proteins | sample 17_EM_MG_FD_194513 | JGI IMG/M metagenome (GOLD analysis project Ga0307515, IMG submission 194513) | Populus trichocarpa ectomycorrhiza microbial communities from riparian zone in the Pacific Northwest, United States - 17_EM | ecosystem: Host-associated > Plants > Roots > Unclassified | place...
ATTCTTGAAGCATCTTTGTAGGGGCCAATTTGTCATTTCATGATAGTTTTTTTAGCAATAGTTGTTTGGTTCTCGGATGATGTAATCTTTTGACACAAAAATAAGCACACGTCAGCCACTACGTTATCATTGGGCGGCGTGTGTGGATGACTGCAATGGTGGAAAAAAAATGTTATGATATATCATTGGATGCGTTTATTAGGTTATTCCTTAGAAATATATTCATTTATGTTCATTTTATTATTTTAAAATATATTTATTTTAAATTTTCTATCTTTATTTATCTTAAGTTTATTACCGTTTCAAAATAGTATTATTTATTTTTAATTGATGCTTGCATCTTCAGTCCTATCTTTTCATTGCACTATCATTTTTTATAATTTATTTTTTATTACCTCACTTATTCATTAAAAATATTATTATTTTTCTCATTATTTTATTCATCAAAATATTTTACTAGCTTTTCTGCCGTTATAAATTCTAAATTAAAATTTATTTTATAGAGGTCATCCCTTTCATTATATATCACAATTACTTTTATTATCATCATTTATCTATTATTTTTTATATTAATTTTCATCATTCATTGAGATCTTATCATTTTTAGTTTTATATTTACACTAGAATTTTCATATATTTAAATTATAAATTTTTGGTTTCACAGCTACTGTTTAAAATAAATAAATAAATTTTAATGTGGACTAACCTGTAGGCCACGTTTAATAACACTAAGGAATTCCAATAATTGTTGATTGATCTGAGAATGGTGGAACTGGGCCTTGCCCAATGTTGTATCTCATGTTTTTTAACGGCCCAAATCCTTTTGTTGTCTATAAATTAAAAGATGAGGAGGGGGCAACGGAGGAAATGGAGGGAAGGTGGTCAAGAGCATTGGTTTTCTCTATCAAGCTTGGATGGTTACTGGGCCCGGTATCCATGCTTCGCTATGGCCGCATAAAAAGATAACTATTATATTAAAAAAAATATGAGCGTGGTTTTTTTTTTGGCATATAATAAAATACTTAAAAGAAAATAAAAATTTAAATTAATGTATCAGATTAATCAATCACCATATATGTTAATAAATATATAAATAAAAATAATGTTGTTCAACTTAGCAAGAGTTAATTGCTTACCCTGTTCAAATAATGATCTAGTTATAAAAAAAACTTGTATCATAGTCATTTTAAACTCAACCTAGTTCCAGCTTAAATGTAAAATAACGGGTTGTCAAAAAATTAAATAGTAAAAAATCAAGTAAAAAGAATGTGACAAACTATATTGACATGGGTTAACACATAAAATCTATGACCTGTGTAATGAACACGACTACAAATGAGCTGACTTGTTTGGTTGGATATTAATTGACCTCGAGTTGTATTGAATTTAGAATCAAATTGAAAAGTTATAAAATAATTAAAAATAAAATTTAAGAAATAAATAAATGTTTGAATGCAACATAAAAAAAATATGAGCATAAATAAAGAGGTAAAAAACCAAGCAAACTCTGGCCAATCTCTTAAACTTTGGTTAATTTTTCAAACTCGTAACTTGTGAAATCTCATACTCCGGTTCAACTAAAAAACTCAATTCACAACCAATTTAATGTTGAAAGATGAAATAAAAAAATATTTAAATCTAAGAAATTTGTCAAAGTAAAACATATAGCAATCAAAATAGTAATGACCAAATTTGATACAACAATAAAATGAATTAAATATCAATGGATAGATTGAAAAATAAATTCAATTAAGAAAAGTATTCAAAACAAAACAAATAGCAATCAAAAGAATAAGAATCAAATCTGATATGTGAAAAAAATAAAGGAGGGTAAAATTAAAAAATATTTTAAATAAAACAAACAATAATCAAAAGAACATGAACTAAATCTGAAGAAAAAATAAATGAAGGATTGCTTTAAAAACTTGGAGTTTAGGTGTGAAAATCGAGTATGAGAGAGAAAAAATAAAAAAAAAGAAAAGAAAAAACCATCAATGCAAAACCGGTGTGTATACCATATGCGTTATCCAAGAATGGTGAGGGCACCAAGACTAGTTGAACGTCGCCTTGGAAACCACTGGTTGGCCACAAATCACCCCACACGCGTCGCATAAATAACGCAGCTTCAATCTGCACGCTAATGCGTGCTATGCACTTATTAGCTATCTTATTTTACTAATATTTATAAAGATGAAAAAACGAAAATTTCTTAAATGCTACTAAAAGCTTTTTTTAAGGTGAATATAATCATTTTATTATTCTTTTAAAAAAATAAAAAATAAACAATCTAAACAATCCCTATATGTCAATTCAATATTTTTGTAATTAAAGAAAAGTTAATAATTTTAGTGTGCAGAAAATATGAAAAAATCATGTTATCCACAATAGCTAGGCCAAAAGTTTTCAGTAACTGTAAGTGAAATAACCTTAGAGCTACCATATTTTAACTCCTCTCTATTTTAGTTTTTTATTTATGTTATTGAATATTAATGATGTTGTTCACTTTATATGTGCATTTTTGTATTATTATTATATTTTAAAGGGATTCATTTTAGGACAGTGTGTTGAAAATTCTATTCTTCTGGATGTGAAATTTTGAATGTTGGCCACTTGGGTTTTTTTTATTTCCTTATTTGCTTGTCTTTTCAATTTTGGCATCAAGTTTTTATGAGATAAAAAAAAAATAGTTTGTATTTGTTTACACAGCCAATCGTGTTTCAAACAATGATTGATAGTAAAAAGCATTTTTTTTGTTTTTTTCTTGTAAGGGTGATCATTTTCGGTTCGATTCGATTCGGTTCAGTTTTTATAAAAAAAAGTAACCAAACCAAAAAAAAATTAAAAAAAACCGAAACCGGTTCAAACTGACCGGTTTCGGTTCGGTTTTTTGGATAAAAACCGGTTTCAAACCGGTTTGCCTTGGTTTTTTTGTTTTGGCTCTGTTTTTTTCGGTTTGGGTTCGGTTTTTTCGGTTTCAGGCTTATAAAACCGAACCAAACCAATCGGTTTTTTCAAAATTTTAATCGGTTTTTTTTCACGATTTTATTTTTTCGGTTATTTTTTTCCGGTTTTCTCGGTTTAATCTTTTTTTTTTTTTTTCGCTATTTTTTTTTTTTTTTTTTTTTTGCATAGCCAACCATAATTTGAAACGCTATTGGCCACAGACATATGGAGCTTAGAAATTAAGAAGATGTTACAAATTGTGTAGATGAAGATTTCTTCTTGCTATGCGGAATAGGTAAAAGATAGAGCTATATTAAATGGTTTTTTAAAAAAATTTCCTTGGAAAATTACTTTACATCAAGACTCGTGTAATGATAAAATTAATTCATGGCCACTATACTGTGGTTAAGATTATTTTTTTGCCATGGTATAATTATATTTTATCATATTAATAATTTTGTTGTTCATTGTACAGGGAAATTATTAATTTAGACTTAGAAAATAAAATTATGATGCATATTGTTAAGGAGTGTTTTGATCTTTTTAATTTCTTTATAATAGTGTAATTATTCTGATGTTCTTAAAAACAAAATTAACATAGCTCTCTTATAGTAAGGATGGGGATCTTGAATTGAAATTTTGTTTCTTCACTCTTTTTTTTTTTTTGTCTTTTCTAATGTCAAATATATATTTTAAGTGCACATAAAGAATGGGAAAACAAAAATATTCAGTATACAGGCTACCTTGATGTATTTTTTTACATAAAAAGAACTCAAAATGTAAATCAAATAACTTATATAGGTATCTAATTAAATAAATTGTTAACAATAGTCAAAAGATAAATTAAAAAAATTAAAAGATGAATATATATCAAGATATTCAATCACACAAAATAAAACATTTAACCAGTTGTGTTTTGAACTTGTTTATTTAAATCAATAAAAGAATAACGCACACCCTAAAAAACTCGTGACATGAAAGATAAAAATAAATGAAACTAATTGAATGAACTCACATCCTAAAAAAATATCACACAAGGTCGAACATTTCAAAAATATTATTCAAGAATAAATTATTTTTTATTTTAAAAAATAAATTTCATTTGTATAAAATAAAAAATATAAATGAATTAGAATAATATCTTGAAAAATCAAACACAAACAAAACAATTTAAAAAAGAAACTTACATTACAAAAAAGCATGCAAAACTCGTAACTTAAGTCATAAAACTAGGATAAACCCGTAAAAACAAATTGAAGACAATCACAAAACCAGGATAAACCCATAGAAAAAAAAATTGAAGACAATCACAAAATCAATATTAAAAAAAAAAACTAAAATGGAACATTAAGATCATACAAAGTTGAATACCCAACAAAATATCAAGGATGAAAACATAAAAAAAAATAAATCAATTATACAAAATGATCTAAAAAAATAAGATGAAAAAAAATAGTGGGCAAACAAAAATTTTCAATTTGAGGGTTAAATTGGTTTGGCCACTAGGTGATGTCTAATGTGCCGCCCATTTATTGGCATGTGCTGAAACTTTTTTGATTTAAAAAATAAAAAGGCAACGTGAAAATACAAAAACGCCCCATGACCATATTAATTACTAAAAAATCCATATGAAATCACAAAAATACCTCAAAATGCAAACTTTATTTTTTGTCTTTTCTAAAGTCAATTGCGTATTTTAATTGCATATAAATAATGGAAAAATAATAAAAAAAATCTATGTCTAACAACTTAATATTTTTTTGATCATAGAGGTAAAGGAATATTTTTACTAATTAAAAGTTTATGAAAAATAAAAAAAAACTCTCGGTTAATAGTTTTGAATTTTATTGATCTAGGGGTAAAAAAATATTTTTACAATGCAAAAAATATTAGAAAAGACTTAGATAACCCTAAATAATTTTACAATAACCAATTAGCTGGTGGAAAAGATCAATCTCACCCTCAAGGGTTTTTTTTTTTATCTAGGGGCAAAGATATGATTTCACTAAAGTAATTCACAGTAAGCTGTGTCTAATGCCGTGGTAAAATATCCATGTTCTATATATTTTATTAAATATAAATGAGATATTAAATTAAGAAATTTTAAACAAATATTAAATCTGAGATGCTATCAATTACCATTTGTTTTACCAGTTTTATCTTTAAATTATTTTTATTTCTCCATTCAATTTTTTTGCTGTAATAATTCAACTAAAACCATTAAATTCTTTACAAAATGAAGTCGTGTTTTTTTTTACTAAATAAAAATAAAATTTATATGAAAATATAGATAAACGTTCTTAAAATGAACGAAATCCTTTAATTGAGATTATTTTAAAAAAAATAACGGTAAAATTAACGTAAAAAATTATTCGATACCAAGATTGAAATTGCCTATCTTTAAAATTTGCCCAAGAATTTTGTTTTTATGAAATGGGGATCTGATCCAATAAAAAAATAATTTAATGAAGAATTTATTTTTGTTTTTTTCCTGACAAAGGACAATTGAGATCGGTTCTTTGCCTGGGAAATCTCTCCAGGCAAAGAATATTGGTGGTGCAGTATGGGACCCACGAACATTGCCTCGGCACCCATTTCAACGGGTCGAACTCCTGGATTCTCCTCCCATTGGTCCAAAATAAGAACTGCAGGTGATAAACTCAATTGCCCCCGAACCATTTTGAGTGATGGGCCACTTAAAATAAAGTCCCAGAATCAGCCCAGAGTTTTACGAGTGATTCGAAATCCTCGGCAGGATGATGACAAGCAAGTGCATGGCACTCGATTCGAACCTAGTCAACCAAGGCACTTGTCCCCTTCCTCTCCAGTTTAAGAGAGAGAGAGAGAGTTTGAGAGAGAGAGATGACAATATTATTCCACCGGTCGGTTTCCCCTGCATCGCCAGCCCTTTCAAACCCTAACGTCAGGGACTGCGCATCATCCTTTCGTCCTCGTTGTAATCTATAGAAAACCATATTTCACCTAACTTTTTTTTAAAAAAATACTAAATTAGTATAAAATAGTAGTAGTAGTGTATGGAATAATAATTAATATCAAGAAAATTTATAATAATTCATGTTTTCAAATTAAGATAATATTTTAACACTCATCAAAATATACAACTTGCATTTAAGAGGGAGGGTAGATGGTATTTAATAATATACAGCTTTGAATTGAATTTGATACGCTCATAGGAGAGATTAGTAAGGGAATTTTATTCCTTGATTTTATTAACAAGCCTCTCACTAACAGGATATTGGTTATGTGACTTGCGATATGCAGTAAGTTGAATAATTTTTTTTAATAAAAAATTAAATATACAAGTTTTTTAAATAGCTCAAGTGTAAATAATAATAAAATTATATTTTTTCTAGAAAAAGTGTAAAAAAAGAAAAAACTAAAAAAACATTAAAATCATGAATGTGGTATGCAAGTTATAATCTTTTTTTTAAAAAAAAAAAAATATATCAAGTATGTAAGCTGCTTTAATGTGCTGTTTACATGAAAAATTAAAAGTATTTTTGAAAAGTCTATGCAATCATCTAATTAAATAAATCGATAATTATTTATATAAATAAAAAAATCATTAACAATAACAAAGAAAGAAATTGTAAATATGAGATATTTATCAAATTATATTTATTAAACTTTTTTATTTAAATATATAAAAGATAAATCCACCCTAAAAACCCCATGGCTTAAATGATAAATACAAAAAAAATATGATTGAATAAACCCATGTTATAAAAAATATTACGAAAAGTCAAATACATCAGAAAAATATAAGGAACGAACACTTGCCGATATGATAGGAACATATAAAAAAAAGATTAAAAAAAGTATTGAGTGAACTTGGCAACTAACTTAGGTGAACAAATCAAACACGTGACATGAGACATGAAATTGGAATGACTTAAAAAATAGCAAAGCAAAAAAATACCAAAAAATAAATGAAAATAAATGCTTTAAAAAAATACCAAAGTCAACCCGGACTAATTTTTCATATCTATAACCCAAGTCACGAGACAAAGACCCCATTAAAAACAAACCTGAAAAATTAAAGAAGCAAAATTCTTAACCAAATAAATATTGAGTGATGAAATTTAGAGAAAAAAGTCAATTAAAAAAAACAATGCAAAACAAAACAAATATAAATTAAAAGAATTATGACTAAATTCAACATAAAAACAAACTGAAATTAAATGTTAAGGGAAAATTTGAATGGAATTAAATATTTAGGGATGGAATTGAAAAAAAATAAATCAATTGAGAAAATTGTTAAAAAATAACAATTAAAAGAATTGGCACCAAACTTGAAATAAAAATCCAATGAAAAGAAGTGCTCAATAATGGAATTGAAGAAAAACAAATAAATCAATAAAATAATTGAAAAAAAAAACAACAATTAGAAGAATGAGGATCAAAATCGAGAAAAAAACTAACAAAATCAAACAACCAGGGACAGGATAAAAAATAAAATCCAATTAGAAACTATCAATATATAAAACAATTGCAATTAAGAGAATAAAAAACGAATCAAAAGAAAAAAGAAATTGAATGGCTAACACGCGATCCAAGAAATAACAAGAATGGTCAAAATGAAGGAAAAAAAAAAGAAAAACTAATTGGTGTTAAACCAAATGTCACTGCTATACACAAACCACCCAAAAAGAACGAGGACTCGAGACACATAAAATAATATGGTGGAAGCTTGATTTGAATCACCGCCGTCAGTCGCACAACTTTTTTTTACTTGTATAAAATAAAAAATGCCCTTATAACTAAACAACAATAAAAAAAAACCATATGAAATTATAACAAAGTCCTTGAAGCTAAGGCTAACAAATTTAAATGACAAGTATAATTGAGTAATTCAACTGTTCTTGAAACCGTAAAAAAACAAAAATGCTCATAGGATTAAATAACAATAAAAAAACCATTAGAAAATAACAATTAATCCCTTGAAACCAAGACTAATAAATTTTGATAGTAAGGATACCAATATAATTCAACTTCACGATAAATTTAAAGTTGACATGCGCCCCGAACCAAAGTTTATGATCGTTTGTTTTTTAAAGATAATATAATAATTATATTGGTATTAAAAAAATAAAAAGACAATAGATTAAGAACAACAAATTAACCTCTACGAAGGCTTTCTTACTTCCTAAGTAAAGCTTAAAAAATTAAAAAAACGATGAATAATTTTACTGTAATAATACTAGAAGAATTTCATTGCAGATGGTAGTACTTCAAAAGCTACATGGGGTTTAGTGTTTTACATAATTAAGCGACCGAAAGGCAGTGTGGTCCCCTCCTTTTCTTTTGCATCTTATGCGAGGGAGCTCCTGGCCTCTTCCACTCAAGTCCTCTTTAGCATCCTCCTGTTCCTGGGCACGATGATCTTAAGCAAAGCTGTCGGTCTCGAGCAAGAACAAAGATAGAATCTGAGTACGAAAGTAGAAGTTGGAGAACATATATCTAGAATAAGAACCTTAAAAAAATAAATAATAAAATATTATTATAAATTCATATTCTTATCCCTTTGTTTTTTTCTTTTAAATTCATGTTATTATAAATATTATAAAAAAATTATATCTAGAACAAGAACCTTAAAAAAATAAATAATAAAATAAAATTGGATAATTTAATGGTTATTGCTTGAAAATAATAGTTAAAACTTTTAGGACAATTATTGTTTTAAAATAAAATAAATAAATATATTTAGTTGAAGAAATAGTACAAGGGATGTCAAATAAATATATTTTTATGATAATTTTAAAATATAATAAATAAATATTTTTATTTTTAGTGTCTTTTATCTGCTTTGTCAGTCAAAGTGTTATCTTAAGAAACTAGAAAGAAAGGAAAAGTAAAAAAAAAGAACATCTCTAAGATATGAACGGAGAAGTGGACTTTAATGAGTATGCAAGGATAGAGATGAAGTTTACTAACTTTGAATTTTATTTGTCACGGTCTTTCACTCTTTCCTTGTCATTTCCATCTCAAAATTGAATGGTCAAAGTCTCCCCTTGTGGGCCTCTTTCCAACGTGGGGTCCCCTCAGTTTTTCTATATTTCTATAATGTAGGGTCCACGAAAAATCGTACTCCTGAAGAAACCTAGGAAACAAGGGGTTTTTTCTATGTTTCTGTGTTAAATAGTTTTGGCAAACAAAAAAAAATATCAAATTGTTTTTTAGAAAATAGTTGTCAGGGACATACTGCAGTTATTATGTGCAGTATTTTAAAAAAATATATACTTGAAAATTATAGATTTGTTTTTAAAAATTAAGATCTAAAAACATATTAGAAAAGGTTATTGCATCAATCACACCTATCATTATTAATAGCCTTTAATGAGGTTCATTGAACTATTATTAACTATTTTTAATTATTATAAAAGTATTCTTGTGGGAGATTTTAGCTGGTTTAAGAAAGTGTTGTGGTTGTTTTTCAAAGTATTTTTTATTTTGAATTATATTAAAATAATATTTTTTTATTTTTTAAAATTATTTTTAATATCAGTGCATCAAAATGATCTGAAAATATTAAAAAAAATTATTTTTTTTAAAAAATTAAATTTAAGAAAAAGCTTTTGAAACAAAAAAATAAATAAGGTCTTAGTGTGCCTCCTGTTATTTTTTTATTTTCTTTTTTCTTTTAAAGTTTGTGTCAAATTATATTTCTTTTTTTTAATATACTATGTTTTTTTTAATTTGGTATTTTTAAAAATATTTGTTGTTAATTTCTCGTATTTTTTAAATGAGCTAATTGTTTTTTAAAAAATAGAAGGAAATCGGAAACAAAAGATTGAGGTTCATTGGTTACCTCGTTTTTGTCCATACCAGCCGCCTGTTCCTTTAGTGGCACCATCATTTTCTAACGTGGTCATATATACTCGCTGTTATATACTGACATGCCCAGAGGATTTTAAGAGACGTGGAAGGACCTGCGGTTTCTGTGTTTTCTCGGGTGAAGCACACTCCGTATACTGGAATGGCGGCACTGGTTCTGCAGTCTTGACTAAAAGAGGCCTGCAACTTCATCCATGTTGGTGATGGGAGATGTCTTCCTTAT
>Ga0307515_10026319_pt1 | contig 10021 bp, 1 predicted proteins | sample 17_EM_MG_FD_194513 | JGI IMG/M metagenome (GOLD analysis project Ga0307515, IMG submission 194513) | Populus trichocarpa ectomycorrhiza microbial communities from riparian zone in the Pacific Northwest, United States - 17_EM | ecosystem: Host-associated > Plants > Roots > Unclassified | place...
TAAACTTAAACCATGATTAAGGTTGGAGCTCCGTGAGATATCTTGAAAAGCTGACTCCACATTCCTTGCATGTTAAGGTTGGTCCACTAGTAGCCAATTTCAAGACCACTATATTTTTTTAACGCAAAACATTAGGTATTTATCTTGTGTTTTGTGATGAATTGACTGAAATTTTTTAAAATGGAAAAGAAATATGTGTATTTTTTATTTGCAAGTAAAATTTTGATTATAAATTTAGAATTTAATGTATACAAGGTGTAATTTTTTAAAAAAAAATATTAAAATAATGACATCTTCAATTAATTTGGTTAGTCCAAGCTAACTCGCGATGTAAGTCATAAACCATACTAATCTTAATAACATCATTTAATTTTTATTTAATTGTATGACAGTAAAAGTTTCCGAGAAAGAAACAAGATATTTAAAATAAAAAAAAACTAATGATGGTTTGTAAAAAAAAACTTTCTAATATTATAAAAAGACTTGAAAAAAAAGTAAAAATTGAATGGTATTTAATAAATTTCAAATATATTCTTAATTAATTTAAAAATTAATGAATTAACATATTTATAATATTTTAAATTAATTATTTTTAAAAAAGACTTAAATTTAAATTAAAGCAAAAGCAAAAACAAAAACAGGTCAAGCAAGCGAGTTTGCCCTAAATTAAAAAGTTTATGTATGACTATACCTGGAAGATCAAGATTATGCCTAAGGTTTTTTTTTATTATTATTTTTAAATTGCTTGAGATATCACCTACATAGGCGAGTGATCTATCGCATATTAGGTTGTTGTCCAAATTTCAACCACCACTATAGTGTCTGTAAAATTAAGGATTGACCTAAAAATTCATTTTCCATCTATTTTCATCTAAAAACACCTTAAAAATCATAAAAACCTTTACAAACTACCTATACCCTAAAAACACCCCAAAAATACTCAAAGCAAAAAAACAAAAATCAACTGAATCAATAAATCTAAATGGACCTTGATCTATTTTTTCAGACATGTTTATAGAAAAAAAAACACCACAATTGAACTCCTTTTATCGAATAAAACTCTTTGACACCAAGATCAGCTTTTTTTTTTGTTAAAATACAACCAAAATTGAAAAACCCTTTTCTCTCCACTACAGTTCCCAAAGATTTTATCTCTTCTCTCTCAACTCAGAAACTAAAAAGTAAACAAAATGAAATTTGAATTCGAATGGAGATTCTAAAAACTTTGAGACTGGCCATCTATTTTCTTCATGTTTACATTGTAGTCCTCTCATTTTAATTTTATCTTTCCACTATAGTTTAAAACTTTATCTCTTGAAATTAGGCACAAAAAATTTAAATAAAAAAATATTATGAGGATGAAATTAAAGAAAAATAATATTTAAAAAAAGATGATTTATTGTTTATATGAACAGTGAAGTACCTAAAGAATAATCTCATATCTTTTAGTTGTATTGATAATGGTGATTTTGAGTTTATTAATTGTAAAAGATAATAAATTATGATTATAGAGAAATAATTAGTTAGTTGGCTTGCATCTCATCGCTAGTTGGATGAAAAAAAATAAATATTAAAAAATAAATATTTATATACATTTGGCCTATTAAAAGAAAAGGTCGTGCACGTATACCTGCTAAGGTATACCCACACAGCTGGCCTGTTTAATTTTTTCTCACTAATCCAAGGGCAAATGATATGTCATCAGCCCCTGTTTTATATATATAAAAAATAGAAATAAGAGCAAACAATGCGTTTTCTGCTTTTCTAGATTCCGACCATTAGAGAGATGCCTAGAAATTGATTTGTGATTTTCTTAACCTAAAGATCCATTTTCAACCTATTTTATGCTAAACAAATCCTTATACTCTTCAAAAACCTATCTATCCACTCGAAAAAACCATATTTCATTTCAAATACACAAAATTAATTGAAAAACAAACTTCAGCCTCAAACTCGATCTATTTTTTTCAGCAAAATGAAAGATAAACAACACCTTAGTGGAACTCCCCTCATAGAATGAAGTTCACCGACACCAAGAACCAGTTTATTAGTTGTTGGAATGTGGACATCCAATAACTCTCTCTTTCTTTCACATTTTCCCGATAGCTCTCTCTCCTATGCAAACTGAAGGACTAAAACATTAAGATAAAGTTTTGTACCAAATTATAGTATTGTGAAAACCAGAAGACTTAAATAGAACCTAGCCAGAAAAATTAAAGGAAAAATGAGCAAAAGGCACTAAAAAAATAATGCTAATAAAGAAAAGCCCTTAAGTTTTGCCTAACTTTCAATTTTAGTCTCTTTCACTTTAATTTTTCAAAAACAAAATAATATTTTTTTTTATATAAAATTGAGCATCAAGTCATTCCTTGTAAATCCCTATACTATCTTCACGTAAGGTTGTCACTATGAAGAATTGGATTCTTTAAAAGTTAGTGACTCATCTCACTAGCTTACTCAAGTAAGCACTTAGAATTGTCTCTGATAAAGGTCCTTCTAACCGACCCATCACCTTTGTTTAGATCGTGACAACAATCAACCCGAAGAAAGAATGGGCGAACATGGTTAGGAACCTCAATACAATCTAGTATTTGTACAATCAACAACATCAGCGCCAGCCTCTACAGTCCTAGATGCATTCACCAACTAGTCTCATAAGACAAAGTCATCTGATGACATTGATCAAGATAAAATGACAACGCTAAAAGTATCATTTTTGTTTGAGGTTACTTGACCACGTTATCAAGAGATCTGCATGAAATAATGTCTTGTTTAACTAACTGCACATATTTGTTTGTTTAACAACCAATTTAGCCCATCTTGACCTATACAACATATATATAATTTATTCATTTTCTTTATCACTAATACGGTCACTTTTGGTCATTCATGCATCAACATACATACATACGTACATACCAATTGACTTAAACAACTCGCTAGTGCATCCTCAATTCTGGTCACCAATTCACATACAACACAACACCTTACATTTCGTTTTTTTTCTAAGTATGCCAAGAATTACTCACATAATTAATAATCCAAATATTCTAACCCTGCATAATAAACTCCACATTCCAATGTAACAAACAAATACACATGTAAACAATAAATTTAGTCAAATTCCCAACTTTTTATCATTCAATATTTAACCACCCCTAAGTATATTTTTAGTGAATCATATTAAAACATCCAAAATAAATCACAAATATTTATAATATAATTCAAACATCAAATATCACACAATTTAATAAACTCTTTAAAATTATACCCATGTTTCGCACTAATTTAATTATTTTCCATGTTCATATCAAATTTTTCCTTCAATTAATCACCTATTCAAGTCATTATATCCCCAAGTTAATCATCAATTCACACAATTATGCATTTCCTTTAGATTTTTTTCCCATAAAACCTAGAAATCAAAATTTAGGCCTTTAGAATTCTAGATGTTAATCATCCAATTAAACCTTTTCCTTGTTATTTTTATAAACCAAAATCATCCAAAAGATAACCAATTCTACATTTCTATACAATGAACATAAATCCCTAAAATTCAAGAATTGGGGTTTTACAATACCACAATTAAATCTTTAATCATGCTACAATACCACAATTAACAATCCATTACATTAATTAGCTTTTACCCTCAAATTCACATAAATCCTAACTTTTTCAAATTTAGGAATTTTCCATTTCCTAACACAATTAAAAGAAAGAGTGCAATTAAAACATAGAAGAACACTTCACCAATAAATATCAACCCAATTTCTCAAGTCCTTTGAGTTCATTTTCAAGTTTCATCGTTTTCTCTATCAATTACGCAATCTTTCTTTCTCTAATTTTTCCACCAAATCTCTCACTAAACTCACTATTTAGGGTTTAAATCTTATGTTAACATCACTAATTAACCTTATGAGAAACAAACTTAGTGAAGAGAAGAAGAAAATTTGAGAAAATTTCTAAGTCTCCCTCTTCTCTCCAAGCGTCGGCCTCATTTAAAAAAAGAGGTGGAGGGATTTTTTTTTTTATTTACAGTTTTCCCACTTATAGGTTATCCATAGATTATTCCGATTAATTCTCTGATCATCAATGTTTTCATGCATGTCTGTTCATCAATACTTTTCGCATACTGATTTATTATTTTATTTTGTTTATGATTTTTTAAATTAATTTGGTAGTGATTTTCACCCCTAATCATAATAATTATTTTTAAAAAATTTTAATCAAAGATTACATTATCTACCAATGATTTATAAATTTTAGGTAGAGGTTTAAAAAAAAAAAAACAAAGGTAAGCAACTAGAATAGAGAAAAAAAGGGTGAGGCAGGAGGCTCAGGTATCCTGTCAAGACAGGGATAGAGATGTCAATCTATTTCAAGCTTTGCTTGAAAATATTATGAGACTTTAGTACGATAATCTCTGTTTCTTCACCATGGCAACTTCTTGTGGAGCTTAAGTATAAGCTGGGTGAAGGCTCTTTTTTTTTTTGATGAAATCGAGAATAGATATATAATAAAGAGAGAAAACCTGATCAGTGTGGGCAGAGCTTTAGCTACATAGATTGTAGCCTAGGCATCAGCCTAATTACAAGAAAGAAATACAAGAAAACCTATGATCATACTATTAAAACAAGCAATACAAAACCACACGAAATCAGAACTTAAGCAGACCAAGCCAAAATGCATCCGTGATTCCTGTACAGATCAGCACCGGTATACCAAAAAGAAGAGTTGAGATTCTTGATCCAGCCTGCAGCAAAGTAAAACAAAAGCCATAGGATATCTTCCCAGATTGGCTTTTTTCCCTCAAATATCAAGTTGTTCCTAGCATTCCATATAGTCCAGACAATGCTAAACATAAACCCCCCCCCCCCAAACAGATATTTCAAACTTACAGTGGTTGCCTTGCAGAAGACCCAGCCATTGACATTGAAGGTTGTCAATGGCATACGGCATTACCCAACTCAGACCTCTCCAGGCTACAATTTTATTCCATAGTTTCCAAACCACAGCTAGGCGAAGCCTCTTAATTTAACATGTTTGCTTTTATATTTTAAAAGTGTTTTTAAAAAGAATTGAAATTTTTTATTTTTTTATTTGTTTTAAATTAATATTTTTTAGTGTTTTAAGATTATTTTGATATACTAATGTCAAAAATAATTTTTTAAAAATAAAAAAATAATATTTTAATATTTTAATATATTTCTAAACAAAAAAAACATTTAAAAAAACAAATACACATTCTCAAAAACTTTAATGTGATGTAACAAATTACCTTATACTCTAAACCACGTGCCAAAAAAACTGTTTTGGCACTTTAAAGTTTAAACCTAGACTCTCTATCTCTACACTGTGAACGTGGAAACTCTAAACATGTTGAAATTCTATTATTATATAATTTATTGTAGATAAAGAGATAAAAATACCGTGTACTTGCACATTGGATTTTCACGTCCTTTTCAAGACTAGTCTACACTAGATGCTAAGCCAGGCCCAGTTGTTGGCTTCCAGTTGTAGGCATCCTCATGTTTTCTTAACAACTATGCTCAGCCTTGTAAGATAACAGGAATAATTTGCGCTGCAGTCAACAACACAACCGCCCCTCCTTTCCAAGCCAAGAACTTGAAAGGAATTTGGGTGGCAAAAGACTCCATACTTTTGTACGTATTGCGTAGCTCTATTTGACATACAGCACTCGTGACGTGGCCCAAGTATACATCCTTGTCTGCCTATCCTTACATGTCTGACAATGCAAGGTGACATCAACCGAAACTTGAATTATTTTTTTTCAGTAAATTTAAAGCTATTTTAAAAATTGAATATTTAATTTAAGAAATAAATTACAGGGTTAGAAAAAAGTTTGGAAGGTGAAGAGATTACAGGCTTTAATTATAAAAAAGAATGTTTTATTTATTATTAATAAATATTTTTTCATTAAAAAGATAGATAGATGCACGTGATTTTGATTTTTTTTCTGTAATTCTTTCTTCTTTCAAACCATATTTAATTTTATATTATGTCAAACTCCTTTAATTTTTTACCAAAAACTAGAGTTTGTATAAAAATAGAGCACTTAATCTTGTTTTGTAGACTTTTTATAAGAATAGAAAACTTATTATTGTATAAAAATAGACTTTGATTTATTTTTTAAATTCAAAATTTCAAATTTTAAAATAATTTTAAAATTTACCTATTTTTTCTTTTTTTATTAACGTTGGTGTTCGGGCCAGCATGCGCGTACCTCGATTAATCCCACATGACTTGTAGTTAACGATTATGTAAGCCTCCAATAATTCTAAAACTTGTAAGACTCGAACTAGTAATTTCTAAATAATAAATTTAAATCTAACCAATTTTACCTATTTTTTTTCTTAAGAGAATCGGAAATAACATGTAAATTCCTAAATAACTTTTTAACGGCGTTATTTCCCATCTATAGTTTCTCCTACCGATGCTACTTTGCAAAACAAAACTCAAACTTTTCCTTTATATCATAATGCTACGAATTTCAGACTTAAAAAGGTACAGTGAATGCTGAAAACATAACCCAATTTTTCCAGATTAGCAACACATGCAGGGCGAAGTAATATCTCTTCGGTAGCCATAAGTGCCATTAGTGTAGAATAAATTTTCTTCAGGTCAGGCAGGAAAAGATACATGTCAATTTACACCTTGAGCAATAAAACTAGAGCGGAGCATGTTCGGCCACCAAGAGTAGTCTCCCCACATCTAGTACAGATATTTGCAAGGCAACGTTGTTTTAACTGATCATAACTCCTCTCTTACATCCTTGTGAAACGCAGGTTAAAATATATACTTTCTTGCTGGGAGAATTGCTTTTATAGATCCTCTCATAGGAGAGTGCCAAAACGTGATCAGATTTTTCATATCACCAATCAAACTCAATAATGTGATCAAGATATGAAATGAAAGGTGGAAGAAAGCGATTTTCAAAGTGCACCAGCACCAAACAAAAGCTGACAGAAGTTTAGGAGCATAATTGAAGCGCTTATCACATCAGCACTAGCGTGCAGAATGAAAATCCATTCAAGCCATTGCAAATGGAGGATGACTACTGAAAGCAAAATGGCAAAGGACACTGTCCTGTATTATCTTCCACTGATGTTCTTCACTCTCGTAGTCAACTTGAACATAAAAATTTTAGTAATTTACAAAAGAATTGAATGAACAGATTCAAAACATGAACTGGGAAAGGCTTATTGGAAATTGAAGCATGCCTTTTAACTCAAACATCCTCAAAAAATCTCCAAGAACAAACTACAGAAACACACAACTCTCACATTATCAACTCGATTGCGTATTCATGGGAGTAAAAAGGCTCGAGTAAAATCTGGCATATTGTTGTCAGATAGAAACATCACTTCGATCGTGAGCACTCAAAAAGACAACAAGAAGTGGCAGTCAGCGTTCCCTACATCTTATATTGTGAGGATTCTTAAGGTTCCATTAATGCAAAACCACAAAAACAGGGGGCCCTGGGTGTTGAGATGATTATGATGAATTTCAGAAGGATCCATCAATGAAAAACTAGCAAAGTAGGGCCTGTAGAATTGCATATCCCAAAAAGATGCTCAACTCTAAGAAGATATTCTCGATTCTTAAATTGATAATCACATGCACCATAGACCAAGCGTCAAAAATCAAGCTTACAGATCCATCATGTTGAATTGTTAAAACCCACAGAATGAACAAGGTCTAGCTTTGTTTCATGTGTTGCACAAATTTAACAGATCCATCATGTTGAAAAATGATGTTTTCGATTTAGGGGCTAAAGAATTTTATTGTTCAAATTGAATATTGAATCTTATTTGAATGAAGAACTTTGAGCTTCCAGCACAGCTACTCAATTTACCAGAATGCTCTTGTCACTTTCATCATAGTTTATGATCAACTAAAAGCTGACAATGATTTGCAAGTGGTGCCATGGTTTGTATTAAATAAATGTATATAATCTTTATTTTTACATTACATTACAATCTGAACGCATTGATTAATGTAAATTGAGTGCAAACATTCATGAGCACCTACTACACAATAACAGCCTCGATGTCTTCATCAAGCAACTAGGAGAGAAAAGGCCACCGCAACCACATTCTTTGGCCAGGAACTTTGACGTTGCTAGGAAAAAAAAACTAAAAAAAAAAACCCAGAAAAGGGGTGTCATGCAATTCATAATATTTTATTAGGCCATAAGAAAAGCTAGGATGTGCCGAGCAAGCAACATTTGGTCAATTGCCTCGCAAAGCTAATTCTCAAGAAGTTACTACCAGCATTAAGGATATGTGTTTAAGCCAATAAAGGTCAGAGTTTAGAAATTTTATCAGTCATTAGTACTCAGATTGAGGAGGGACCAAATGTGATAACTGATCATAAACCATCAAATTCAGTGCCTCCTCCCTTGAGAGGAGGGAGTCAAGAGTGGAATAATCAAAATTGAAACTCAAATATCTGATTTAATTATTTTTTTTTTTTGTGATTGAGTTTAATCTAGAAGGATCTGGAAGCACTGATGTTTTCTTACTAATCTACTTTGCAGCATGTTCTTAGTGGGCACTAAAAAGCAATGGTACGCCTAGCTCCAGGGGAAGAACTAATGCATTGCAGCCTCAAATGCAAATAAGTGGACATGACAATTGAATTAGATAAAAGAAAAGGAAACCTAGGAGGGTGACCATATAAGTTTTCAATCTTGGAGACGGAGGCATTCCTGCTGGAAGAACTCTGCAAACAAAAGCCAGTGGCTGTCTCGCAGAACTCCATTTTCAGAACCTGGTTTAGCTAGCGTTAATCTCTAAGATTACAAAATTTACCAAGACAAGATAAGGTGTGATGAATGTTTCCTCTCAATAAGCTCTCATTTCATGCAGTTTCCTTCTGATCAACCAGAACCTTGCCGTGTAATGATAATCCTGCTATAAAATAAGAAACAATGTGTATGAGGTGAATTGTCCATAAAATATCTAGTAAGTGTATTTGTGCACTTAAGAAATAAGAGAAAGAAACATGAAATGGCTCTCAAATAAATAAATAAATAAAATAGAGCTACAATCTCCTCTTTATTGCATCCTCTGCAGTTCGATGGTGAAAACTATTTAAAAAAATCTGAATTATTCAAATCAATACTAATAATAATAATAATAATTTTATAATTATTTCGAGAAATAGTAATTCAAGTAATCACCCGATCCTGGTGGTTCTAAAAGATAATTCAAACTATCCTAATTAACCTAAATTGATGTTTTTTTTTTCTATTCTTACTTGTTCATTTTTATAATTAATGGACTTATAATTTTTCTTTGACCTAATTTTATATAGTTAATTATTTTTTTTAGTATAAAAACATTAATGGGGTAGTGAGTGAAAAACTCAAGTTACGCCAATTACTAGTAAAGCACATTCAGATAAAAAGAAATCAGGTTAAAGGGAAAAAATTGAATAATTCAAGTAATATTTATTTAAAATGACAATTTTTCATCTAAATTATCCATATGCCCATTCGTCTAAATCAACTCATAGCAGCAAGCATGATACTTGTGTGATCCTCCGATCTTTGATCCTCTGTCTTTTTTTTTATTTTAATTATGGGTATCCGAGCTAACTTACGTACACCTCGACTAATTCTTTGAAACCTGAAATTAATGATTAAATAAGTCTCCAAAGACCTGGAAATTTGTGGCACTCGAACTAGTGATCTCCGGGAAGTAAATTCATGACCTGACTAGTTGAGTTACACCATTTAGAGTTTGATCCTCAGTTCTATTGAAGCATTACATGCGAGTTTTATTTTAGTCAAATTTCTTTTTAGTAAATAAGAATTACACTCCTTTAATCTAAAATTTATTAGTTGATATTTTAATTTCTTAACTAAATAGGATAATCAAGAAAGTTTGCTTCTTTGTTTAACTTCTTAAGTTCAAATTTTAAAATTAATATTGAGATGAATTTATCAATTTAAATACGTTTATCAAAATAAAAGATACATTCTCAAGATCATTCA
>Ga0307515_10026320_pt1 | contig 10021 bp, 4 predicted proteins | sample 17_EM_MG_FD_194513 | JGI IMG/M metagenome (GOLD analysis project Ga0307515, IMG submission 194513) | Populus trichocarpa ectomycorrhiza microbial communities from riparian zone in the Pacific Northwest, United States - 17_EM | ecosystem: Host-associated > Plants > Roots > Unclassified | place...
AATTCATTCTTTATTTATTTCATCATTTTTTTATTTGTTTTTTTCTTTTTTCATCATCATTTTTTTTTATTATCATTTTTCAGGAAATAAAATAATAATAATAATTAAAATAAAAGGGTCAAAATTGAGTTATGAAAATACTAAAATATTAAAGCATCCCCATCCTTCTCTGAATCTTTCTTCAAATATTACAATGAAACATCACAACTCTGCTCTGACATGCAACTGAATCAGTATTGATAGGCTTTAATTGATGTTATTACGCCTTTGATTTTGTTGGCTGGCTACTCTTTGGAGTTTTTGCCGTTATTTGGAACTATGTTTTAAATAATCTTGAATAATGTTTTATGAAAATTTATTTTTTTATTTTTTGGATAATTTTCATATATTAATATTAAAAATAATTTTTTATGTTATGACGCCTTTCTGTAATTTTCCAAACTTTCCTCCTTTTTCCCACGTTGCTGATTTATTCTTTTTTTATTTTTTATGCCCTTCCATTTCTGACAGAAATTTGGAAGATTCAATTCCCTCTTAAGGTTTTTTTTTTATATTGTTTTTAAAGAAAAAAACATCATTTTTATCAATTCAGAATTACATCCCAAATCTATATATTTTATCAATTAAGTCCTAATTATTTCTCAAATATGCTATTTTGTCAATCCCCTTTAGTAGTTCAAGTTTGATTTGCATATTTTATACCCTAAAATAGTGTCGACTTGAAAACAATTTAATGTAAAGGTCAGTGTAATAAGCATATTCTTCTTAATTAGCAGGAAGCACTAATTTCTTCTCTATGTTTTAGGCCGCATGTCTCCCCATGTTATTTTTTTCTTAATTAGCAACTGAGAGACGTATAACTGGCTTCCCCTTTCTTAAATAGTTAATCAGTTAGTTATATCTAATATTAATTTTTTTCATATAAATATATTTATTTTTAATATTCATTAAATATTTAATTAATAAATCTAGAGTAAAGATAAAGTTTATGGAATAAAAATATTTTGCAAAGAAAATTATAAAGTTGTTATAATTATGAGATTAATATTATATCAAATCATTGTTCCTAAATATTCATAATCAATGCTATATTAAGATCAGACATTAATTAGAGTTGTTGAGATTAATACATATTATGTTATTTCTTTTATGAAATGAAACAGTTGTTCTCATAAACTGAGGTATGAGGATAACAAATGGGTAGATATTTGGTATAACATGAATTATATGAAGATGTTTGAGTAATCAAGAGAGTATTCATCACCATAGGTGACTTAGAGAAAATGTTTCATATGTTCACAAATAATATTGATTGTAAATTCTTGTGAAAGGTAGAATGAAATTTGAAAAGAGTTTTAAATCTTATTTTGTAACATAGTATAAAAATGGGACAACATTGCAATTACTACAATAAAACATCATTTCTTTTTATTATTTGTATAATAGTTTTTCAAAAATAAAAGTGTAAAGGAAAAACTAAAAAAATTTACAAAATAATGAAGATAAAAACAAAAAACGTACAATGGTTATAAATTAAATAGCCCAAGTTTAAAGTGATAAATATGCCAAGTATAAAGAGGGAAAAAATCTACGAAAAATATATGTCTAAAAAACCCAAAAAAATATATATTTGTCATCACTACAATACCTACTGCAATTAAAAAAAAAACAAAAATTATAGTTGTATCATTTCTACTAGAAATTACCATTTCCTTTTACTTTTTAGTACATGTATAATTTTTCTTGGATAATAAAAAGATTAAAATAATAAAAAAGATGAATTTATTTTTCAATTAAAAACACCACAAAGTAACACCTCTCCAAATCATATAATAAACCAAAAAATTTTCAAAATCATCTAAATAACTGAAAATTAACGTAATTAAAATTCTCTAAACGAAGCCTAATCTCCTTTCTCAAAGATGTTTGAACTACCACTATCAAACTTTTATTGTTAAATGAAATACCAAGAACGACAAGTGTCATTTCTAAAAATGGCTCCAACAACGAAATTCTCTCTAATAACTAAAAAATAAACAAAATAAATTTTTAAATTAAAATAAAAATCATCATGAATTTGGTGTGAGGCAAGTAATTATTTTTCTAGTTTTACTTTACTTTGCAGTCCTCTTTCTTTTAATTTGTTTTTATTTTTATGATAATTTAAATTTAATTCAATTTAATTTGGCGTGAAATTAAAAGGAAAAAAAGTTTAAATAAAACAACCAACAAATTGAATGTTCACATGAACAGCAAAACTGACTCATGTGTTTGCTAATATTAAAGTATGTACTATGCTCTTCACTGTGTTTAATTTATAATTTTATATAGGTGAATGTCTGTTCATATATTAATTGACAGAACGGGCCAAGACGACCACTACCTTGATTCCGTAATTGCCCTCACTTTCTTTGGTGGGAACCTTCATGTTACCATTATGTACAGCTCTAAAAGGCACTGTTCATTTTTATAAAATTCAAAGTTGGGTTCTCATGTAATTTCCTAATGCTTCAGTAGTAACCATGCCATAATTAATTCGTAGACTTGACCCATGATCGATCGCTTTCGTATTGAATGAGGATGGACCAAGTTTATATAAAAGAGTATTGTTATCAAGACCACATAATATATATATATATATATATATATATATATATATGCAGGCAGAGTAACAAAACAAAACCATTATTTGTATTTCCCTGTAAGTTTTTTTGTCGATGTTGAGTGGAATATCAAAGCACCATTTCGGTGCATATCCAGCCCTTCTTTTTCTAGTCATCCTAGCCCGCCACCAGAGTTGCAGTGCTAGCAAGAACGGTACTGTTGACTGTGCTCCATCTTCTTGTGGCAACATCCATAATATTAGCTATCCTTTTCGACTAAGTACCGATCCCAATAGCTGTGGTAACCAAAAATATGAACTTACTTGTGAAAACAACCGCTTATACTTGAAGAATAAGACGGTAAAATATTATGTTCAGGCAATCGATTACAGCAACTTCACGATTCGACTAGTGGATGCTGATGTTCAGAAGGATGATTGCTTCTCTATCCCTCGTCATTCTTTATTCATGCATTATTATTTTTCATATTATAGATCCTATACATCAACTTTTGTTTTTATGAGTTGCCCGAAGCCAATACCGAGTCCTCCAAACTATATTGTGAATGCTTCTTCATGCAAAAATGGTAGTACTCTTTTTAATTCTACGTCTAATATTTCTTCTCCGAGTTCCCACAATATGGAGGGTACTTATTCCTATGTCTTTATTGCCAATGACTCTATTGGTTTGGGAGACATACCGGACTTGTGCCATGTAAATTTGATGTATCCCGCGTCTTTCACTTTTGATCAGCCGACAAATGAGACCAATATTATTTCCTATAAAGATGTCCACGATAGTATTCTATATGGGTTTGATCTTTCATGGTATGGGGCCTGTTGTGAGTTTCCGAAAGAGAACCCCTGCAAACTTCATAAAACCAACATTAGCACGTTTTGCGGTACGTCTCTCTCTCTCTCTCTCTCTCTCTCACACACACACACACACACACACACACACAGCTTACCTTGATTTGAATATCTAGGAAATGTACAAGTATCTTAACAGCACAGTTTGCTGATAAAAAGAGAAAAATAATGCGTTACCGTTTGTCTTAAGCTCTTATTAGCTCTTTCATTTATATCAGCTGCTTAGTTATTCTATTAAAAAGATTTTTATTAATTTAACTCTTTCTTTTTTGTTCTATATATACATGTAGGATTAAGCGGTAGTCCAATCCGAGATGCAAAAGGTAAGTATATAGCTCTTTCACATCACAGTTATGTTTTTTCAGATCAATATGTGAATATAAATATGATATGAACAACTTTCATCAAAAGAACATTGTCATATTTATTTTATTTTATAATCTGTTTGTTTTGTTTGAAATAATAATAATAATAATAATAATAATAATAATAAATTGTTATTATTACCACCACACGGAACATTAACATATATTATCCAATGGGCAATGACCAGGTTGCAAATCACTCCTGTATATGAAATCTCAGTCTCTCTCTCTCTCAAATTTAAAAATCTTATACCTCTTTCTTACAGCCTTATTAATGTTTTTTTAAAAAAATATTTTCCCTATCATAATTTAAATTAATTATATATTATATAAAACTGATTAAAATATTATATACAATTCCTCAACCTTTTTACATCAAATGCACCATGCATAATTATTCTATATTCCCCGATAAAGAGTAATATCGATTTCACTTAGTCTCTTTATCTTTTATTTGTTTTCCTTGCAGGTTTTCTGACTAATCGTATACTTAGTTATCTTGGTAAGAACTTTTCTATTTTTCTTCACCATAAAACCGAAATAAGGTTCAAGACATTAAAAAGGTGGATTGGAGAGAGAGTGATCTTTAGAAATAACTTTGCTATTACATAAATTCTCTAACTTTTCTACCTAAGATTTTGAAAAATTGCATGTAAAACTGACTTTCACCTTGTAATGATAATTTAAAATATTATATACAATTTCTCAACCTTTTTACATCAAATGAACCATGCATAATTATTTTATATTCCCCAATAAAAAGTAATATCGATGTCACTTAGTTTCTTTATTTTTTGTTTGTTTACCTTGCAGGTTTTCTGATTAATCGTATATTCAGTTATCTTGGTAAGAACTTTTCTATTTTTCTTCAACATAAAACATTAAAAAAGTGGATTGGAGAGAGAGTGATCTTGAAAAATTGCATGTAAAATGAGTATTAAGGGAGGTATGGGAGAAACAAAATACATACCCGTAGATATGACTTTCAGGTATTACTATGCACGGACTTCATAACTTTCAAATGCGCTCTAACTAAAAAAAAAAAAAATGACGTGCAAGATCCTAATTAGAGAAAAAACATTCAAGGACTTAAATGGTTCACCTAAAAAAATTGAGGAGCAAAATACTGTTAAGTTGGGTGGAATGTACTAGGTAAGTTCCGAGTATGAGGATGATTTTTTAATGGTTCTAAGGCTGGAATTTTTTTAATGAGTAGGGTATAACATCGATTTAATGGATTAGATACATGTATCATGACTTTTAATTACATTAATCTTCTAAACCTATAATTTAAATCATGATATCATGATTATTTTATATAAAAAAAATTAGAAAGTTTAATTAAAAAAATATTCATTTAAAAAATAATAAAAAACTAACCTGAGTCAACCAAAGTTAAAATGTCAAACTTGTGACCGGTGACATGAGACCAAGATAAATTCCTATAAAGTAATTGAAAAAAATTACAAAATCTCACTTCTAACAGATTTAACGTTAAAGTTGAAATCAAAAAAATAAAAAATAAATTCATAATACCGGTATATAACCCAACAAAAAAATAAAAATAAAAATATGAAGCATAATTTTCAAAATAACCTAATATTTAAGAATGAAATTAAAATAAATAAATAAACTCAAAAGACAAAACACTATTATAATAAATAGTGTTTTGTGGGTGTGGCTATAGTGATTTAGTCACACCCTTTAATGTTTTGTTAATTAATGTACCAATGAATTAAAAAATTGATAAAACTTTTAAATTTATCCTTGTATTTATATTAATTATTTATTTCTATCACTTTGTTTTTTATTTGGTCATCCAAATTAATTTTTTTATTGAAATTTGTTTTATTAATTATTGTGGTCTCTAAATTTGTTCAATTATTTAAATAGTTGGCTTATATCAACTAAATACTTATGAAATGAATTTTAAATTTATGTAGGGCTTTTATCACCAAATAAACTGTTTTAGATTAATTTTTCTAACATAATTTATTTGGTCTAACAGTAATTATTCAATGATCAAACAGATGTAGATTATATATATAAAGTAAAAATTATATCAAATTAACGAGATAAGAAATTAGAATAGAAAATCAAAGGTTTAAATAAAAGTAGTTTATGATTTTAAAATAGAAAGACCTAATGAATTATGTTAATTATTTATTTCTATAGCTCTTTTTTTTAATTTGGTCAATTAAATTATTATTTTCTTGAGATTTGTTTTATTAATTATTGTGGTCTCTAAATTTGTTCAATTATTTAAATATTTGGCTTATATCAACTAAATACATATGAAATGAATTTTAAATTTATGGAGGGCTTTTATAACCAAATAAACTGTTTTAGATTAATTTTTCTAAGATAGTTTATTTGGTCATTGTTACCAAATAAGTTTTGCCTTCGTTCAACGACGTAGATTCAATACTTAGGAGGATAGCATTAATTATCTAATGATCAAATAGTTGTAGATTATATATATATAAAGTAGAAATTATATCAAATTAAAGAGATATATAAGAAATTAGAATAGAAAATCAAATGTTTAAATAAAAGTAGTTTATGACTTTAAAATAGAATGACCTAATGAATTATGAAGGTTTTTTTAGAAAAGTTAAGAAAAGTAATAACTAAATCTAATAAACTTAGTCCTTGAACTAAAAAAGCCTTACAATTTGACCAAATTACTCATGGCCGATATTTGAAAATATTTATGTTGAATGTCAACAGTGATATAAAAAATCACATCATAGCAAAAACACAAGGCAAGATTAGAAACACAAGGGGTAATTGATCAAATTAAAAAAACAAATATATGAATAAGAATCAATAACTCTAGTAAATTTCTTCTTAATTTTGCTTTAAACTCTCCAAGTCTATTTCTAGCTATCAGGTTATTTGAATACCAAAGCAGACTTACATGCTCTTTCCTTCAGTTAAATTTATGAATTATAAGATTCTGAACATTGATGCAATGTTTTCTTTTCCTTGAAATGTAGTCAACGTATGGCCGCTAAACAAGTATTTAGAAGGTGAGGAGTCTTTATTTATTATGGCTCAATTTTGCAAAAAGAATATATGGATTGGATTTGATACATTTATCTCATAGGCATTTTCTTTAGTTTTTTGTATACCAAAATCTTAGACACTAACAATACCTTTTCTTTTCTTGTTTTTTTTTTTTTTTTTGGTGTATATAGCTGGCTATTGGATACAATATCGAAGCTGGGGTGAGTTAATTTATTTTATCTTATTATAGCACTTTCTAAGAAGTATTAATATATACTAATATTCTACTAATAAAAAAAAAACTAAAAGGTGACTGGATAAATTTATCTGTGAATTATGATATATGAAAACGAAACATATACATATATCCTACAGGATTTAAAGACTGACCTTTTTGTTCATGCTAGTCTTTTCACTTGTTCTATGTATATCCTACAATATTTCACATATTTACTTGCTCTTTTTCTGTTATTGTAGAGCAACCGCGATATTTGGAATTCAAATTTTATAAAAACGGTGAGGATTGGTTCATGGATGTCTTGTTTAGGCTAGATTACAATCTTCCTCTTACAAAAATGGATTGAAAGTTTTCTTTCATTCGGTTCAAAAAGTTAATCTAAATATTTGGTGTTAATTTAGATAATTAAAATTAATTATTATATATTAGTTTAATTATAAGCATCATAAAATCATTACAAAAACCACACAAAAGTTTAAAATTATTATAATTCAAAATTCCTTAATAATGTTTCTTGAAGGGTATAAATAGAGACTTTTTTTAATATTTTATTTTTCCTTATAAGAGGTTATTATAATTTAATTAAGAATCTTATGATTGCTAAAATATGATGTATAAACTACGTACATTTCCATATGATTATACATGCATTGTTTAGCGCATGAGAGCATCGACATAGAAGTCGTTTTGAATTTAACAGAAATTATTAGCAAAAGTGGGCAAGTTTATCCATATAATCTTATTTTAGTCCTTTCAAATTATCTTAGGTTATAATTATTACAATTTTAGTTTCTCTCTTCAAATTAGGATTTTGTTGAAACTTTCTTGGCTCACAGAGGAGCATTGCCTTTATGTAATATTGTTTGTGTTTCTTAGTTTCTATTAATTTGTTTTCATTCCCTTCATGTATTTATTTGGCAGGAAAGGATACCACGAAGACCAAGGCAACTATATGGAGGAGGGGTGTGTCCAAGGCAACTATATCAAGAGCATTGTCTTTATGTAATATTGTTTGTGTTTCTTAGTTTCTATTAATTTGTTTTCATTCCCTTCATTTATTTATTTGGCAGAAACTCATTTTGATTATATCACGAAGACAATCTCTTCGGAAGCACTAAGCATTCTCATAGTTTTGCTCATTACCCTACCTGTGCTCATCGGTAAGTGTTCTCTTTTGCTCATTAAATGTATGAATTAAGATGCAAAACCATTTAGGGCGATATTATCTCTATGTTTTGGTACTTTAATGGTTTCATCCATGCATTACCTTTTGCTTATTTTCATCATTTAAATTGTTAAAAATAAGTCTTTCAAATTTAAATTCCTCAATTCAAATCTAATTACTTATTTTCTTGCAATCAATGTCAATTTTTCCATTAAATATGAAGAAGTGTCAAAAGAAAAATAAAACAAATTATAAAAAATGACAAAAGGGAAGCATTCGGAAAAAAAAAATCTAACTTAAAATTTATTTGAATTTTCAAATTTTGAATTTTGAATTTTTTTCTAATATTTCTCAATTGTTGATTTTACACATTTTTTTAATTATTCTTTTTTAAAAAAACTTATAGGTGCAAAATTCTATATTCTTGGCATGCGTTGACATTTAATGAAAATATTGATCAAATCACAATAATAGAGGAATCATATTAAAAAATATGTAGAGTAAAGGGACTGTATGAATAAAAAAATAATATTAAAAAATATCAAGAATAGAGGTTTGGAATATACAATTATTTCATTGTTTATTAGAGCTCTAAGTTTAAAATTAGAGGATTAAGATGAAATTAAAAAAAAATTAAAGTTTGTGGACTCATTTTAATGACTGCTCTATCAAAGAAAGAGAGATATTTTATAAGGTAATGAATAAAATGACAAAATCTGAAAACAACATATATAGACAAGAAAAAATCAATATATATATTTTTAATATTTTTATGTTTTGAATTTTCCCTAAAATCAATGAAATCTCAGTTAAAGTTTATTTGGTGATAAAAATTTTGAATTTGAAAAAATTTGATGCTTTTGTGGACACATGTTTGAATTAAGAATCATAATTTCATTTAGAAAAAAAAAATTACATGGCAATCTAATAACAAACAATATGTTTCCATAATTGATTAATGTTCTTATAATGTCTATATGCAGGGATATATCATACATTATTATTCGTTTGTGGGCTTCCATGTCTCATAACCTTATTGGTCTACAAATGGCGAAGAAGGCATTTATCAATGTATGGTAACATTGAAGAATTCTTGCAAAGTCATGATCATAATCTCACGCTTATAAGGTACTCTTACTCGGAGATTAAGAAGATAACTCACGGATTCAATAACAAGTTGGGTGAAGGAGGTTATGGCGCGGTGTATAAAGGAAAGCTTCGTAGTGGTCGTTTTGCGGCTATAAAAATTTTACGCAAAGAAAAAGCTAATGGGCAAGATTTTATCAATGAAGTTGCCACCATTGGAAGAATTCACCATTGCAATGTGGTGCAGCTCATAGGCTTTACTGTTGAGGGCTCGAAACGTGCTCTTATATATGAGTTCATGCCTAATGGATCTCTTGAAAAGTATATTTTTTCTAGGCAAGGAAGCATACCGCTGAGCAACCATAAATTATATGAAATTTCTCTTGGGGTGGCTCGTGGCATTGAATATCTACATGAAGGTTGTGACATGCAGATTTTGCACTTTGACATCAAGCCTCACAATATTCTTCTCGATGAAAATTTCACTCCAAAAGTCTCAGATTTTGGACTTGCAAAATTGTATCCAACTAATAATAGTGTTGTGTCCCTTACTATGGCTAGAGGAACGATGGGATACATGGCTCCTGAGTTATTTTACAAAAGTATCGGAGGCGTCTCTTACAAAGCCGATGTCTATAGTTTTGGGATGTTATTGATGGAAATGGTTGGGAGAAGAAAAAATCTGA
>Ga0307515_10026321_pt1 | contig 10021 bp, 12 predicted proteins | sample 17_EM_MG_FD_194513 | JGI IMG/M metagenome (GOLD analysis project Ga0307515, IMG submission 194513) | Populus trichocarpa ectomycorrhiza microbial communities from riparian zone in the Pacific Northwest, United States - 17_EM | ecosystem: Host-associated > Plants > Roots > Unclassified | place...
ATGGCGGCGATCGCCCTCGGCGCCGCGCTGGACCGGCACGGCGCGGCGACGGCCGACACCGCCCGCGACTACTACCAGGCAGTCGCCGAGCTGGTCGCGGTGCCCTGGCAATTCGCGGTGGGCGGCGACTTCGCCCACCCCGAGACGACCGGACCCCGACCACCCAGCAACCGGCTCACCAACTGGTACGTGAAAAGGCTGACCATCGCCGCCCAGACCAGGCCACAGCTCACCCGGGCCTTCAGCGAGGTGCAACAACTCCTCGCGCCGCCGAAGGTGCTGTTCCGCCCGTCGGCGATCGCCGCGTCCCTCCTGCATGGCGGCCGCAAGAGCTAGCGGGGCTCGGTGAGCACGCTCACCGGCCGTTCGAAGAACGTCTCCAGCACCACGATGGCCTGGGTTCCGGTCACCCCGTCGACGCCGAAGAGCCGGCGCAGCACCGCCTGCAGGTCCTCGGTGGTCGCCGCGCGGACCTTTACCAGCAGCGAGGCCGCGCCGGCGATGACGTGCGCCTCCTGCACCTCCGGTATCGCCACCAGCGCGTCGCGGGTAGGTGCGTCGCCCATCCACGCGTTGGCGTTGACCATCACAAAGGCCGACACGCCGCGGTCCACCGCGGCCGGATCGACGTCGACGGTGGTCCGCCGGATCACTCCTCGTTCGCGCAGCTTGCGTACCCGATCGTGGGCCGAGCCGGCGGACAGGCCCACCGCCTTACCCAGGGCCGCATAGGACTGGGTCGCGTCGTCTTGCAGCCGCGCCAGCAGCTCCCGGTCAATGTCGTCTACCACGCGGTTGACCATATCAGGTTCGGCAGAGTTAGGATTCAGCCGAACACCATTCCCAACATCCTGAAGGACGGCGATGACCGACACTGTTCCGACCGAGTTCCGGCTACTCGATGAACGGTTCCGTGGCTGCGACGGAGACTTCGTCGTCGAGCGGCTGCACACGGGCGCACGCAAGACCGAGGGCCCGGCCTACTTCCCCGCCGGGCGATACCTGCTGTGGAGCGACATCCCCAACGACCGGCTGCTGCGCTGGGACGAGACCACCGGCGCGGTCGGCGTCTACCGGCATGCCTCGGGCTACGCCAACGGCAACACCGTGGACCGCCAGGGCCGGCTGATCACGTGCGAGCAGGGCAACCGGCGCCTCACCCGCACCGAGCACGACGGCACCGTCACCGTGCTGGCCGACCGCTACGACGGCAAGCGGCTCAACAGCCCCAACGACGTCGTGGTACGCGCCGACGGAACGATCTGGTTCACCGACCCGAGCTACGGCATCAACTCCGACTACGAGGGCAACAAGGGCGAGAACGAGTTCGGCGGCGCCTGCCACGTGTTCCGCCTCGACCCGGCCACCGGCGACCTGCGCGTCGTCGCCGACGACTTCTGCCGCCCCAACGGCCTGGCCTTCTCCCCCGACGAGCAGCAGATCTACGTCGTCGACACGCGGCAGGAGCCCAGCCACATCCGGGTCTTCGACGTGACCGCCGGCGGCACCCTCGACGGTGGAAAGATCTTCGCCGAGTGCGACTTCGGCCGCTTCGACGGCATCCGCGTCGACGAGGCCGGGCGGGTGTGGGCCGCGGCCTGGGACGGGGTGCACTGCTTCGACCCGGACGGCACGCTCCTCGGCAAGCTCCTACTGCCCGAGTCGGTCGCCAACCTGACCTTCGGCGGCCCGAAACGCAACCACCTGTTCATCACCGCCGGAAGATCCGTGTACGCGCTGCGGGTCACCTTCAACGGCGCCCGGCTGCCCGCGGCGCCTTAGCGGGGCAGTTCCTTCGCGATTATTTTGGACAGCTCCCGAAAGGCCTTGCCGCGGTGGCTGATCGCGTCCTTCTCCGCGGGGGGCAGCTCCGCGTTCGTCTTGGTCTGGCCCTCGCCGAGGAAGATCGGGTCGTAGCCGAAGCCGCCGGTGCCGCGCCGGGCCCGCAGGATCCGGCCGCCCTGCCGGCCCTCGACCAGATGTTCGCGGCCGTTCGGCAGCACCAGCACCGCCGCGCAGACGAACGCGCCACCGCGGTGCTCGTCCGCAACGTCGCCGATCTGGGCCAGGACCAGGTCCAGGTTGGCCTGGTCGTCGCCGTGCCCGCCGGCCCAGCGGGCGCTGAACACGCCCGGCATGCCGTTGAGCGCGTCCACCGCCAGCCCGGAGTCGTCGGCCACGGTCGGCAGGCCGGTCCGCGACGCGCCCTCGCGGGCCTTGATCAGCGCGTTCTCGCCGAACGTCAGGCCGGTCTCGGGCACGTCCGGGTAGCCGGGAAAGTCGCCGAGCCCGACCAGTTGCACCCCGCCGGAGCCGAGCGCCTGGTCCAAGATGCGCTGCAGCTCGACCAGCTTCTTCTGATTCCCGGTGGCCAGCAGCAGGCGGGCGCTCACGAAGCCAGGGCCTTCTGCTGGGCCGCGGCCAGCTCCGCGCAGCCGAGTACGCCGAGGTCGAGCAGCGCGTCGAGTTGGTCGCGGCGGAACACGTTCGCCTCGCCGGTGCCCTGCACCTCGACGAAGTCACCGTCGCCGGTGCAGACCACGTTCATGTCGACCTCGGCGGCGACGTCCTCCAGGTACATCAGGTCGAGCCGGGGCTCGCCGTCGATGATGCCCACGCTGACCGCCTGGATCGAGCGGTGCATGACGGCCGCCGGCTTGCCCGCCAGCGACTTGCGGTCGGCCAGCCAGTTCACCGCGTCGTGCAGCGCCACGTACGCGCCGGTGATCGCCGCCGTACGGGTGCCGCCGTCGGCCTGGAGCACGTCGCAGTCCAGCACGATCGAATTCTCGCCGAGGGCCTTCAGGTCGATGCAGGCCCGCAGGCTGCGTCCGATCAGCCGGGAGATCTCCTGGGTTCGGCCGCCGACCTTGCCCTTGACGCTCTCCCGGTCGCCGCGGGTGTTCGTCGCGCGCGGCAGCATCGCATATTCGGCCGTCACCCAGCCCAGGCCGGAGCCCTTGCGCCAGCGCGGCACACCCTCGGTCACGCTGGCGGTGCAGAGCACCCGGGTGTCGCCGAATTCGACCAGCACCGATCCCTCGGGGTGGATGCTCCACCGGCGGGTGAGGGACACGGGTCGGAGTTGGCCGGGCTCTCGGCCGTCGGGTCGCGCCATGGCCATGAGCCTAGGGGGACCGTCGTTACAGCGCGTCGCCGGGTGCCGTCGCCCAGGCACTGGAGGCGACGACCGCGACCGCGGGCACGGCCGGACGCAGCGCCCGAGCCGGCACCGGCTGGCGGACCGGGCGGGCCGAACCGCGGCCCCACTGCCGTGCGCCGTGGGCACGCAGGAACCCGTCGACGGCCTGCGGCCAGCCGAACAGCTCGGCTCGGGCCCGGGCGGTCGCGCGACGCTCACCGACCGGACGCTCCATCAGATGGCGTACGCCCTCAGCGAACCCCTCCGGCGTCCCGGGCACGGCCAGGCCGGCGTCACCCACCACCTCGGGCAGCGCGCTGGCCGCGTTGACCACCACGGGCGTGCCGCAGGCCAGGGCCTCAAGCGCGGCCAGCCCGAACGTCTCCACCGGTCCCGGCGCCACGGCGACGTCGGCGCTGGCGAGCAGGGCGGCCACGTTGTCGCGGTCGCTGATGTGCCCGGCGAACCGCACCGGCAGCCGGGCGGCGCGATAGGCCAGGGCCGCCCGGCGCGAGCCGTCGCCGGCCATCACCAGCACGGCGGGAACCTTGGCGGCGCGCAACGCGGCGATGGTGTCCACGGCCAGCTCGGGGCGCTTGTCCGCGGAGAGCCGGCTGCAGTAGACGACCAACAACTCGTCGGGGCGCGCGTACTGGGACCGGACCGCGGGGTCGGCGCAGCTCGGGTGGAACTGGCGCAGGTTCACCCCGAGCGGGATCTCGATCAGGTTCGGCACGCCGAGGCGGCGGAACTCGGCCGCGGCGAACGCCGTCGTGCAGACGATCTGGTCGAACGCCTCGGCCGTCCGCCGGTTGAGCCGGTCGGCGAGCGAGTCGCGGTACGGCATGCCCCAGACGCCCAGCAGGCCGGCCAGGCTCTCGTGCGAGACCATCATCGAGCCGACGCCGCGCTCGCGGGCCCAGTCTCCCGTCCAGCGCAGCGTGGAGCGGTCGGAAACCTCGATCCGGTCGGGCGCCAGGTCGTCCAGCAGCCGGGTCAGCTCGCGGCGGCCGGCCAGCACCCGGTAGCCGCCTGTGCGGGGCAGGTGGTGGCCGGGCAGGGTGATCACGCGGCCCTGCTCCGTCATCTTGTCGGAACGCTCGCGGCCCGGTACCACCAGAATGGGCTCGTGGCCGGCCTGCCGATAGCCCTCGCCGAGGTTGCGCAGCGCGGTGCGCAGGCCGCCCGAGCGGGGTGAGACGAAGTTCGCCAGTCGGACGATGCGCAGCCCGCGCTCACCCACTGATCGACCGGTCATGCAAGGCACTCCAAGGTCACTTCGAGGTCACTTCGAGGTCGGTGGTCCGCTCGTGCCGTCCCCTCGGCAAGCTCAGAGATCGTAGCGGGCGCCGGGGCGGACGACCTCCACCGGACCCGCGTACGCCGCACACGCGGCCTCCACAGTAGAGGCCTCGCTGCCCCACGCGGGTACCAAATGGGTGAGCAGTAGCTTGCCCACGTCGGCCTTGGTCGCCGCCTCGCCCGCCTCGCCGCCGGTCAGGTGCAGGTCAGGCGGGTTGTCCACGCCGTCAAGGTAACTCGCCTCACAGAGAAACAGGTCGGCACCCTGCGCCAGGCGCAGCAGCCCATCGCACGGCGCGGTGTCCGACGAGTACGCCAGCACCCGGCCGTTGTGCTCGACCCGGACACCGTACGTCTCGATCGGATGGTTGACCCTGTCCGCGGTGACCGTGAACGGGCCGATCGGGAACGTGCCCGGCTGCAGGCCATAGAACGTGTACACGTCGTCGACCGACTCGTTCTCGGCGCTGTACGCGGCCGAGATCCGCTCCGCGGCGCCCAGCGGCGCGTACACGGGCAGCGCCGGCATCGGTCCGCCCGGCGCGTAGCGGCGCACGACCACGTAGCTGCACGCGTCGAGCATGTGGTCACAATGCAGGTGAGTCAGCATGATCGCGTCGACGGCGTCGATGCCCGCATAGCGCTGCAGCGCCGATAGCGAGCCGGACCCGAAGTCGATGAGCAGCCGGAAGCCCTCGGCCTCTACGAGGTAGGCGGAACAGGCCGACTCGGGGCCGGGAAAACTGCCGGCACAGCCGAGAACGGTCAGTCGCATGCGGGTACCTCTGGTTCACGCTCGGTCGTCAGAGCCGTCATTGATCAGCCCCCACGAGCCCGCCCTCCATTCCGCCCTGCCTCTACGCAGGCGGCCCTGACCCGGCTCGGGCGGCACCGCGAAAGAGACGGCAGACCAGTCAATCACGCTGCGCAGCCTACGCCGGGAGCAGCGCGACGGGTAAACGTCTGATCGATTTGTCGCTAAATCGACAACGTATGTCACACCCGCCGTGAGCTGGGTCATTTTCGGTCGCGTTACGCCACGTGAGCCGAATTCGTTGCACACGGTGAAGGAATGACACCGGGCAAATCGGAGGGGCACCGTGGCGACGACAGGCGTGGAAGAACCGAGACGAACCCGGGCAGTTCCGGCCCAAGATGTGGTCCCTTTCGGCTGGGAAGCGGCGCCGGACGACCCGCGGGACGGGGACGGCGAGGCTTTGTTCCGCTTCCCGGCCGCCGACGACCCGGCCCCCGGCACCCGCCGGCTGCTGGCGATGTCCATCTACGCGTCGTTCCTGGGCCTTGCGGGCGTCGGGGTCGGCGCGCGGGGCATGTTGTCGCAGATCGGCGGCGGCGTGCCCGGCTGGTACGTGCCGCTGCTGGCCTTCCTGGGGGTGGTCAGCGTGGTGCTCTCGGTGGGGGCGTTCCTCTCCATCCACCGGCGGGTGCTGCCCTGGGGGCTGCTGCTGGCCGCGGGCGTGCCGCTGACCGCCGACGTGCTGCTCGCCGTGGCCTACTGACCGATCCCGGTCGCCGACCGACGAAACGGGCCGGGCGGCACCCGCCACCCGGCCCGATCGACACCTCAACCTGCTCAGGCCCAGAGTTGGCCTTCGAGGGCTTCTTCCGCCTCTGCGAGGGTGCCGCCGTAGGCGCCCGTCGACAGGTACTTCCAGCCGCCGTCGCAGATCACGAACGCCACGTCCGCGCGCTTGCCCGCCTTGACCGCCTCGTGCGCCACCGCCAGCGCCGCGTGCAGGATCGCGCCGCTGGAGAAGCCCGCGAAGATGCCCTCGACGTCGACCAGTTGCCGGGTCCGCAACACCGCGTCGCGGGTGCTGACCGAGAAACGCCGGGTCAGCACGGTCGCGTCGTAGAGCTCCGGGACGTACCCCTCGTCGATGTTGCGGAGGCCGTACACCAGCTCGCCGTAGCGCGGCTCGGCCGCGACGATCTGGATGCCCTCGACCTTTTCCCGCAGGTAGCGGCCCGTGCCCATGAGCGTGCCCGTGGTGCCCAGGCCCGCCACGAAGTGGGTGATGGTCGGCAGGTCGTGCAGCAATTCCGGCCCGGTGGTCTCGTAGTGGGCGCGGGCGTTGCTCGGGTTGCCGTACTGGAACAGCATCACCCAGTCGGGGTGCTCGGCCGCGATCTGCTTCGCCGTCGCGACGGCCTGGTTCGAGCCGCCCGCCGCCGGCGAGAAGATGATCTCCGCGCCGTACATCCGGAGCAGCTGGACCCGCTCGGAGGAGACGTTTTCCGGCATCACGCAGACCAGCCGGTAGCCGCGCAGCTTGGCCACCATGGCCAGCGCGATGCCGGTGTTGCCGCTGGTCGGCTCCAGGATCGTGTCGCCCGGGCGGAGCCGCCCGGACTCCTCCGCCTCGCGCACCATGAACAGCGCGGGGCGGTCCTTGATGCTGCCGGTCGGGTTGCGGTCCTCGAGCTTCGCCCAGAGCCGCACCGGCGGTGCCCCCTCGGGCACCGTCGGCGAGAGTCGGGGCAGGCCGACAAGCGGCGTGCCCCCGCAGGCATCCAAGAGGCTCTCGTAGCGAGCCATGACCGCTACTTGCCCAGCAGGGCCGCCGCGGCGGCGAAGCCCAGGGCGCCGCCGGCCACGGCCGGCAGGATGGTGACGGCGTCGCCGTCGTTCAGCTTCGCGTCGAGGGCGCCCAGGAAGCGGACGTCCTCGTCGTTGACGTAGATGTTGACGAACCGGTGCAGGCCGCCCTCGGGCGTGAGCAGCCGGCCCTTGAGGCCCGAGTGCTTGGCGTCCAGGTCGTCGATGAGGCCGGACAGGGTGTCACCGGAGCCCTCGACGACCTTCGAACCGCCGGTGTAGCTGCGCAGGATGGTCGGGACGCGAACTTCGATAGCCATGACTGTGATGCTCCTATGGAAGAGAGTGTCGAGAGAGTTCCAGGGCAGGCTGGGTCGTCAGAGGTCGCTCAGCGACACTCGTAATCGACCGTCGCGGGGCTCTGCCCGAACATGTACGACTGGACGGCGAGCCCGTCCGCACTCACACTCACGCGTCCACCGTCGCATCCACGATGTTGACCTCTTCCTCGGTCACCACACCGTCCACGATACGGAACGAGCGGAGCTCCTCGGAATCCGGCTCGCGGGTCGAGACGAGCACATAATGGGCGCCCGGCTCACCGGCGAACGAGATGTCGGTGCGGGACGGGTACGCCTCCGTCGCGGTGTGCGAGTGGTAGATGACCACCGGCTCCTCGTCGTTGTCGTCCATCTCGCGCCAGACCCGCAGTTGCTCCATCGAGTCGAACTCGTAGAACGTCATCGACCGGGCCGCGTTGTCCATCGCGATGTGCCGCGTGGGGAGGTCGCTGCCAATCGCCCCGGCGACGACGCCACAGGCCTCGTCGGGGTGATCCCGGCGGGCGTGGGCGACGATCGCGGCGACGATCGCGCTGTCGATGGTCAGCACACCCTCACATTACCGTGGCAGCGGGCCGAGCCGGGCGTGGCAGTGCTCACGCCCGTACCGCTTGGCTAGCGCTCCTCGATCTCCGGCAGCGCGTTCAGCAGGGACTCCTGCAGATAGCCCAGGTACGCATAGACGGAGAGCTGGAAGACCCGGCTCGACGCGGGGTCACGGATGACCGCCTCGTCGAGCTCCTCGCCCAGGTCGGTGTCGCCCTGGATGTCGAGCCGGGTGCCCATCGCCAGGCGCGCGTCGTTGATCGCGCGCAGCCAGGCCTCGGCCTCCTCGCCGTCGAGGCGCACCTCGCCCGGCCCGTCGTCCGGCAGGGCCGCGAGGATGGCCCCGGCCTGGTCGATCTTCCCGGTCTTGAGGTCACCCTCGGTGTAGAGGCGGAACTCGGCGGAGTCCTCCGGCTGGTCCGGGTAGATGTCCGGGAAGAGCCGCCCGACCACCGGGTCCGTGTGGTCGAAGCCGTCCATGAGCAGGCCCACGACCTCGCCGGCGACCTTGCGCAACACGCGCACCTCATCGATCGCGAAGGTGGCCACGCACTGGCTGCCGTTGCGCCGGAACATTCGTCAGATCACCCGCCCAGTAAAGCCCGACCCGTTCGCACCCGGCCGCATCACGCCCGGTCCACCGTCGCCCACAGACCGTAGCCGTGAAGCTGCGAGGCGTCCATCTCCATGCGCTCGCGCGCGCCGGTCGACACGACCGCCTTGCCCTTGTTATGCACGTCCATCATCAACTGCTCGGCCTTATCGTGGCTGTAGCCGAAAAGTTTCTGGAACACCCAGGTCACGTACGACATCAGATTGACCGGATCGTCCCAGACGATGGTCACCCACGGCCGGTCATCTGCCGGTACCTCCTCGATGTGCGGCGTCTCGACGGGAGCGACCTGAGGCAACGCCATGCCCCCATCGTGCCACGCCGATTCGGGCAGACGCCGAACCGCGGGCCGAAGAGCCCCGTGAACGGCGCGCAAGGGTGCAAACTCCAGGCCCGAGCCGGCCAACCCGTGCCAGCCGAAATTGGCCGGCGGGCGCCCGGGCCCCGCCCCGCCAGGCAAGACCCGGGCAGTCGCGCCGGCACGGCAGAACCGTATGGGAAGCCGTACCGCCCGGACAGCTATCGGATTACTCACCGTTTCCGTCCCGGATACTCATTCTCGAACACGGTACGGGCAGTGACCTGAGCGTGACGGATCTCGATATGCTGGCCGGGTGGAGCACTGGGGATTCGTCGGTCGCGCCGACGAGTTGACCCGTCTGACCACCGTCGCGACCATCAGCACCGACCGCGGATTGATTCTCAGCGGCGCGGCCGGCATCGGCAAGAGCCGGCTGCTCCACGAGGCTGTCGCCGGGCTCCCGCCCGAGCATTACGCGGTCTGCGCCGCCTCCGCCAACATCGCCAGCTCCGGGCTCCCGTTCGGCGGCCTGGCCCAGATCCTGCCGCCCGACCCGCCCGCCGGCCTCTCCCCCGCCGGGCTGCTGCGCTGGGCGGTGGACGGGCTGCACGCCAGCGCCGGCACCCGACCGATCGTGCTGGCCATCGACGACGCACACCTGCTCGATCCGCCCTCGGCCGCGCTCGCCCACCTGCTCGTCCGCGAGGGCGCCACACTGCTGGGCACGCTGCGCACGGCCGAGACGGTGCCGCCGCCGATCAGCGCACTGTGGACCGAGGGCCTGGTCAGCCACGCCGAGCTGGCGCCGCTGGATCTCGAGGAGTCGCGCGCGCTGCTGACCGCGCTGGTCGGCGGCCCGGTCGAGGCCGGCTCGGCGCAGCGGCTCGCCCGCCTGGGCGGCGGCAACCCGCTGCTGCTGCGCGAGCTGATCCTGGCCGCGGTCGGCGGCGGCGAGCTGATCCAGACGTACGGCTTCTGGCGCTGGACCGGCCGCCTGACGCTCGCGCCCAGCCTGGCCGACCTGGTGGACGCCCGGATCGGCGGCCTCACCCCGGGCATCCGCGACGTGCTCGAGTTGGTCTCCTTCGGCGAGCCGGTGGGGCTGACGCTGCTGCTGCGCGGCGCGAAGTCGGTCGACGTGGAGGAGGCCGAGGAGCGCGGCCTGATCCGGGTGATCGCCGACGACCGCCGCCGCGAGGTCCGGCTGGCCCACCCG
>Ga0307515_10026323_pt1 | contig 10020 bp, 12 predicted proteins | sample 17_EM_MG_FD_194513 | JGI IMG/M metagenome (GOLD analysis project Ga0307515, IMG submission 194513) | Populus trichocarpa ectomycorrhiza microbial communities from riparian zone in the Pacific Northwest, United States - 17_EM | ecosystem: Host-associated > Plants > Roots > Unclassified | place...
GAGTAGCCGGTCGGTGAGTGTCCGGTACCTACGCAATAGGAAACAGTCGTCAAGTATAGTTCGGGGTTGGAGGATACTTACACACCTGCCGTTCCATAAAAAGACGACGAAAGAGATCAGACTTAATACCGCGTGGGTAGACTCGATGCTACACATCCAATCCCAAAGTTTCCGACGTCTGTCAGAGGAGGGTGCTTCAGGCCAGGCATTCGACATGGCATTGTTCCTCAGTCGAGTGTGAATGTACGGAACGAGGACGGTGAGGATTCCATGGAAAAGGAGCCGATTACGGGGCAGTCCGGATGCTGCGTCGGCGTTCGGATGAATGCGTTTGTGAAGCCCAGAATTGGGAACGCACCGGTCAGAATGGTCCCTGGTGTGAGCGAGGCGCGATACCGTAGGTCTTGGAGTTTTGCGCCATATGTTGCACCGGTGTCCCACACAGACAGCTTGTACAGCGTCAGTTGAATGATAAGAGCAAGTTCAGGGTCGAATCGTGACTTCAACGCAGACTAGAACCCATGTTTAAACGTCGCAATTTTCGGAAGGTAAAGAGCGGAGACATACATTGACGACCGAGAGTGCTTTCGTGATCGGCTCTTGAAGCAGCTGAATGAGTTCCGAGTCCAGTGATTCCGCATCTAGCTGGCTGACGCGAAGGACCCTTGGCGTAGGAGATGTGAGAGTCGAAACCGAGTTCCGGATGGCTTCAAGAGTCGACTGGGATGTTTCCCATATCTCCTCCCAACTCTCCGTCATGGGGGTATTTCCGGCGGGCGTTGCCTCTGCGTTGCTCCCGTCATCACGTGGATTAAACACTCTCCCACGTGCGAGTCATTCTGGAGATTATCTCCAAAACGTTAAATATCAAACGGCGACAGTGACCATGGCTGAAGAAATTCAGCAGCTCATCCTCGATACGCTGAACAGCCAAGGAAAGGTCAAGGATACCAGAACACTCGTGTTACCCGGACAATCCGACGCTGCCGCTACCCAAGATGCTCAGACCGCGATCCTCGGCGCGCTCAACTCGTTATCGAGCCGAGAGGTGCGTGATTTACACTTTAAAACCCGGACATTCCGAAGGTGTTTATACTTTCCTGCAGATGGTCACAATAGAGTTTCACGAAACGCTGTCCCATGTATTAACCCAAGAAGGCGCACAGATTGCTCTTGAGGGTTCTCATGAAGCTCGCGTCTGGAACGCCTTGCCGATGAAAGGAGAAGGTACCCCTTTGACTGTGCAACAATTGCAAGGGGCTGTCGGCAAAGAATCTGCTTCTGTGGGACAAGGTAGGGCATTCAAGGCCAAGTGGATTGGAAAGGAAGGAGATGGGTTTGTCAAACTGGTATGTGTCGATATCGGAGTTTGGCAGGAGGTTCAACATTCACTCACGACCTTCAATTTGTTGATAGGTCACTTCGATTGAAGACAAGACGCAGTTGGAGCTCCGGGAGGTCGATTCTACTGGAACGCTTCAGACGGGAGAGAAGGCATTGGCTGATCTGAGGAAACGAAAGTTGATCACTCAGAAGTACATCCGTTTTCGCTCTGGATTTATTCGAATTCTTATGGCTCATCCGGATACAGAAAGGGACAGTGGTTCACTGTGCACAAGGGGTCGAATTTTAGCACGTTGATCGTCAAGCCAGAAACCGATCTGACGGCGGAGATGATCGCATCGTATGTATATCCTTGAATTATCGGTCCCAGGGGATATTCGCTGATCGCTGTTGGATAGAGGATCATGGAAAACTTCTACGTTCAAGAAGTACAACTTCGAGGCTGAAGGCGTCCCACCAAACGGTGGAGCGTTCCACCCCCTACTGAAAGTGCGAGAAGAGATCAGGGATATCTTCCTGGAAATGGGGTGAGCGCAGTAGCTTCCCCCCGTATCTCTCCTGTTCGGCTAACATTTGGGCAGGTTCTTCGAGATGCCAACTTCATCTTTTGTCGAATCCGGTTTCTGGTGTTTCGACGCCTTGTTTGTACCTCAGCAACATCCCGCTCGTGAAGTGCAAGACACTTTCTACCTCTCAGGTACTTCTCATCCATTTCAACACCGCTCTCTTGAATTCTTACCGTGGAGGGTTTAGATCCGTCGGCATCCCTCCCACCACCCAAAAAGTACTACGATCGTGTAGCCACCGTGCACGAGTCGGGCGGGTACGGTTCGCTAGGCTACCGCGCTCCCTGGTCAGACGCAGAATCTCGCAAACTCCTCCTCCGAACGCACACCACGGCCTCATCCGCAGCGATGCTGTGGAAACTCGCTGCCAAGTGTCGAGGAGAGGAATTTGACGAGGAGACAGAGGGCGTGATTGCGGGCGAAGTGACAGGGGCGAAGAAAGAAGATGGGTTCAAGCCGGCCAAGTTGTTTAGTATCGACAGAGTGTTCAGGAACGAGACGATGGACGCGACGCATTTGGCGGAGTTCCATCAGGTCGAGGGAGTCGTCGCCGATAGGAACTTGACGCTCGCGGATCTCATCGGTGAATTCCGAAATGCGGTTTATTTGCTTTCCCGGAACTGATCCACGTTTTTAGGTTTCATGCGAGTCTTCTTCAAGAAGATGGGGATAGAAAACCTCAGGTTCAAACCCGCATATAACCCATACACGGAACCCTCGCTCGAGATTTTTGCCTTCCACCCCCAACTCAACAAATGGGTCGAGGTCGGAAACAGTGGAATGTTCCGGCCCGAAATGTTGGAGCCTATGGGATTCCCCAAAGACGTCCACGTCCACGGGTGGGGTATCGGTCTTGAACGACCCACAATGATCAGGTACGGGATCAGCAATATCAGGACCCTGGTCGGACACAAGGTATCGATCGAGGGCGTAGAGAACTCGCCAGCTGTTAGGTTCTAGGGGTTAGACTGGATCAGCCAGTGGGTAGATTCAATGTATCCTGAAGGTAGGAGATAGATACAAAATGTAACAATGCCAGAATCCCGGTACTACCCGTCCACGATTGTATGCGGTGATTTGATATCGCACGTGACAATAAACCACGATTTGCGGTGGTGATAAAAGCAAATCGTCTTCGAGAGGTACTTGGTCCAGATCGAGGTTTAGGGTTTAGGATCTTGTGCGGGAGGCAATGGACCTCTGTCCCGGCGACAGCAGCGTGGAGAGAACCCATAAATAGCAGCAGTGAAGATGCCAAAGCCAATGCAAGAGAAGAGAACCGTGAGGACGATCACGCCGCTTTTAAGGCTGCCAGTGGAACTCGGAGGGTAGCCCGGGCTCGAATTATTTGACATACATGCGTCTGACCCCATGCAAGTATAGAACGGGTCGGCGGTATCGATCATAACATGCATGGCGGCAAGGGTGAGGAGAGGCGCATTGTAGTCGATAGCGGCCTGCGGAGCGGTTACAACGAATCGTAAGCAAGGAACTGTGGTGAGGAACCTTACCTCCGTCTGATTCGCGTTATCACGAATATCTCGGTACAGGTCTTGCCTGTCCGGTCCCCCAACCACCGCACCATACAGTGTGTAGGCCTCTGCCGGAGGTGAATTATTGATATCTGATGCATTGTTTCCGCCGCTCGCCATGGCAGAATGTGGGTTTCGTGGCGAATTCGGGTGCATCCCGACGACGTACGGTACTAAAATACCGTTGAGAATTTTGAAGTGGAAGAGAGGAACACGGAACACACTAGACATAGGATTTTTACCAAGTAAGTAGTCGACTTGACCTCTCGCGAATCGCTGAACTTCTCATGAGTCTCGGTCGCATTAACGGTGAGGTGCGAATCACCAAGTATGCGTCTCGCCTGTCGCTAGATGTCGCAATCACAGCATATCTCCTCAGCAACATGGCAGCATTGAGCGCCGGATTCAAACTGGCCAGATCCGATGTTTGGTCATAATAAAGTAGTCCACCTGGGTGGTTTCGTTAGTAGTCGACCGCGCGATCGAGAACTTACGATTCGAACCGTTGGTCAGTTTTCCCGCACCCTGGCCTGATACAACTCTGTCGAGGTATGCTTCAGCACGTGATTGCCATCCATCTCCATCCAGCTGAGGATAGCTCTGGTATATCTGTGTCGCAAGGATCGGGATGGCCGGAAGGACGGAGTCCCAGTTAAACACAGTATCGTTGAGCTGCCCATCCAGCTGGGACTGGTCATAATACCCCTGGGCCTGTGAGATCAACGTGGAATCGTTCTGGGCCAAACCTAACCACAGTGCGGCCATGGAGAGATCATCTCCGTAGCCGGAAGAGGGATAATTGTTCAGGACAACAGGGACGGAGGTTTGGTAAGTTCTCTGTCCCCCTTGGGAATTGACGGCAAAAGAGTAGAGTTGTTGGGCATGCTGCAGCAGTGTCGAGGCATAGGAAGTATTCTGTAGCGGGGCAGGAGGGGAATACGATGTGAATGAGCGACCAGCATAGAGCGAGGAGCAGGAGGCGAAGGCGGCAGCAGCCATGGCAGCGGCGTCGGTTCCTGGGCTGGGAAGTTGTCAGAGAGAGGAGAATGGTAGGTTTATTTTGGGGTTACTTGGTGTCGTTGATTTGGTATGAAGGTCTATCTTGGGGAATTCCTTGATCGCTTCCCCAGTAGGTATTGTTGGGATTGCCTATCCAGAGGTTAGAGTGGGTGATGCTGGTCAAGTGTGTCCACGAACCTGAATCAATTTGGACGAACAGGGTATTGGGAGTATTGGGAGATGGATGCACCTAAGAGAGATCGGTGTCGGTGTCGGTGTCCGGGGTAGCCGAAAGTATAAGCTAGAAGCGCACCTTGATCAGCCATCCAAGACTCCAACGCAACATATCATCCAGATAAGCCGTCTGATTAGAAATGTCATATCCTGCGAGAAAGAGAGGCTCAATATTTCCGAGAGGACGAGTGAATTGCTGCCGAGGTTACCTGAGCCATGATCGATCGCTCCCCAACAGATCTGCATGACGGCAAAACTCTGCGTGACACGTTGAGCAAATGTGATGTTGGCAAAGTGGACAGAAAACATACGAGCGGGAATGTAGCCTTGATGAAATCTACAAAAAGTATGAACACAACACAGAAAGAATGGATCTCGGATACGCACTTCCAGCGTCATAATAACCTCCGCTGAGATCTAAATTGACGTCTTGTCCGTCGTTTATGCAACTGTCGTTCCTCCAAGAGACCCTATTTGTATCAGGCAATCTTCCGCTCCTCTGGGCTTCATAGAAAAATAGGCCATTGCCGAGGAGAGTTGACCAATGTGGATTTGGTAACGAGGACCCTGTTGAAGGAGTTGCGCCGAAATCGGGGGACGGAGGCAAGAAGGGTTCGACGGGAAGAGGAAGCTGTGCTGCAACCCTCGCAGTGTGTAAGGAAAGCAGAACTGCGAGCGAAAATGACGGCCGTGGTGATAACATTGGAAGAAACTGGGCTGGGACCCAAATTCCGGTTGAGAGGCGAGGGGAGAAGGGGAGGGGAAGAGTGTAAGGTTGAGAGTACCTCTGATATGAACGACATGAGGTTTACATGACCGACCCTTGTTATAGGTTCCTCTCATGAATCACCACACCCTTGGGCGGTCGCACCGCTCGCGAGTTGAAATGTTCCGTGAGTCGGTCCCTAAATTCAAGACATTGGTCCGAGGTTCAGGTTCACTCATAATCTCTGCAGATTTCTTTGCGCTCCATAAGTAACCTCACCTATCAGGCTTCCCGTGGGCGACGACGCACCGCTTGGGATCGGGGTCCATTCGGAGTCACAACTCTGACGGCCATGACGTCTAGTGTCCTCGACACCGATCTCGCGAGCGCTCTCTCCGCAGCACCCACCCCTCACCCATAGAAGGACACAGAGGAGAGGGCTTCGGCCGAGTTCAGTGGCAGTTTTTCAAGTACAATATCGGTCGCGCCGCCTATAAGCCAATCACCTCATTAAGAGGATTCTGCCGCAGGGCATGGAGGTGTTGACGTTGGTTGGTAATTGGCTTCGGCACATGAGAAACGATGAGCGGTGCAAAACGCGCATCACAGGCGTGATACGGTAAAGTCGGGCCCGCCTGTCCCTTCAGCATCCTGGTCCGCATTCTCTGCAACAGACTCAATCAGCAGAATAACCTTTAATTTTTTGCCAACTACTTTGCATACTAAGAGCAATCATAAGTTTCTCATTCTTTTCTCCTGGGGAGGAGTTGATCCTCCTCGTCAACACATAATGCATACAGGAACGCCGGCCCTTCGATACCCTCCACCGTTATGTGCCCTCCACGCTTCTGAACTCGAGGCTGGATTCCAGCCTGGGCTGCGCGGCTCGCAAATAGATGATATAGACAAGGAGATAATCGTGATGACCTCACACTCGCAAATGATGTAAGCGACCCGAAGGTTCGACCAGTCATTCCAGAGGCGTCAGCAATTCTCTTCAAACCCATCCCGCACTGGAACTGCGCTCGCTAAAGCTTAAAGCTTAAAGCTTGAAGTTCCATGGCGTGCAAACGTCACACGCTCCAGAAGGATCGTCACCCTTCGGCTCCGTTCCGACGTCCGAAAAACGAACTTTCCGGTCTCTACTATGTTACCCGTCGATTGCTTGTAGATAACGAGCCGTTAGCGATGTCGTTCAGGGCCACTGTGTTATCAGGTTCAGATGATCATCGATCGGGTACGGGATCAGCAATGTTAGGATCCCAGCCAGACAGAGCCTAATCGATCGGAGGCGTGGAGAACTCCCCAGCTGTTAGGTTCTAGGGGTTAGACTGGATCGACTGGAAAGGTAGATTTGATGTAGAGACAGATACAAAATATAGTAACGCTAGTACACCGAAACCCCCCGCATATGGTTGTATGTAGTGGTGTGATACAAGTTGCATGTGACAATAAGTTATGGTTTGCGGTGCTGGAGGTGGGAACTTGAACAAATTGTCCTCGAGGGACGTATGGTCTGGATCGAGATTTAGATTTTGGAATCTCGTACAGGGAGCCACGGTCCTTCGCCCCGGCGGCGGCGCAGAAAGAATAAGTAAACAATGCCACCAGAGATGGCCAGACAAGCGACAGGAACGACAACCGCGATGGCTATCTTGGCTCCATTGCTAATACTAGAAGACCGTGAGCAACTGTAATCAGGGCTGCATGGGTCACCGCTCGGTTTACTTGATTGACATGTTTCCGATCCCATGCAAGTATAGAACGGGTCGGCGGCATCGTTCATAACGTGCATGGCAGCGAGGGTGAGGAGGGGCGCATTGTAGTCAATGGCAGGCTGCGAAGCGGTTATAACGAACCACAAACAATAAACCGTGCCGAGAGAAGCCTTACCTCCGTTTGTGGCCAGTTATCGCGAACATCGTTGAACGTGTCTTGTCTGTTCGGCCCCCCAACCACCGCACCATAGAGCGTGTAGGCCTCTACCGGCGGTGAACCGTTGATATTCGATGCGTTGTTCCCACCGCTCGCCATGGCAGAATGTGGGTTTTTTGGTGATCTCGGGTGTATCCCGACGACGTACGGTACTAAAACACCGTTGGGAACGTTGGGAGAGGGAGAGGGGAGAAACGAAACACACTAGACATAGGATTTTTACCAAGCAAGTAGTCGACTTGACCTTTCGCGAATTGCTAAAAACCGCTCATGAGTGTCGATCACCTTATTAAAGGGGACCAGTGGGATGAATCACCAAGTATGCGTCTCTCTTATCGCTAGACGTCGCAATCACAGCATATCTCCTCAGCAACATGGCTGCATTGAGCGCCGGATTCAAACTGGCCAAATCCGATACTTGGTCATAGTAAAGTAGTCCACCTGGGCGGTTCCGTTAGTACTTAACCCCGCGATCGAGAACCCACAATTCGAACCTCTGGTCAAATTTCCTGCACCCTGCCCTGATACAACCCTGTCGAGATATACTTCTGCACGCGATTGCCATTCGCTTCCACCTAGTTGAGGGTAACTCTGGTATATCTGTGTCGCGAGGATCGGGATGGCCGGAAGGACGGAGTCCCAGTTAAACACAGTGTCGTTGAGGTCCTCATCAAGCCTGAACCTGTCGTAATATCCCCGGGCCTGTGAGATCAATGTGGAGTTATTCTGGGCTAGACCTAACCACAGCGCAGCTATGGCGAGATCGTCTCCGTAACCGGAGGAGGGATAGCTGTTCGATATGACAGGGACTGCGGTTTGGTAGGTCATCTGTCCTCCTGAAGCATTGGCAGCGAAAGAGTAGAGTTGTTGGGCATGCTGCAGCAGTGTCGAAGCATAGGAAGTATCTTGTAGTGAGGCGGGATGGGAATACGATGTGAAGGAGCGACCGGAATAGAGTGAGGAGCAAGAGGCGAAGGCAGCAGCAGCCAAAGCAGCGGCATCGGTTCCTGGGCTGGAATTTTGTCAGAAAGTGGAGAATAGGAAATGCAATTGGGGGTTACTCGGTGTCGTTTATTCGGTACGAAGGTCTATCTTGGGGAATTCCTTGATCGCCTCCCCAGTAAGCGTTGTCGGGATCACCTATCCCGAAGTTAGGGCGGGTGATGCTGGTCAAGTACATCCACGAACCTGAATCAATTTGTACAAACAATATATCGGGAGATGGATGCGCCTAAGAGAGATCGATGTCGGTACCCGGGGCGACCGAAAGTGTATATCAGAAACTCACCTTGATCAGCCACCCAAGACTCCAACGCAACATATCATCCAGATAAGCCGTCTGATTCGAAATGTCATATCCTGCGAGGGAGGGAGGGGGGCTCAATATTTCCGAGCGGAGGAGTGAATTGCAAGTGCGGTTACCGGATCCGTGATCGATCGCTCCCCAACAGATCTGCATGACGGCAAAACTCTACGAGGCACGTTAAAGAGTGCAAAGGCTGGCACGATCGACGGAAAACATACGAGCGGGAATGTAGCCTTGATGAAATCTACAGAGAGCATGAGTACGACACAGAAAGAAAGGATCGATACGCACTTCCGGCATCATAATAACCACCGCTGAGATCTAAACTGACGTCCTGGCCGTCGTTCACGCAACTGTCGTTCCTCCAGGAGACCCTATTTGTACTAGGCAACCTTCCGCTCCTCTGGGCTTCATAGAAGAATAGGCCATTGCCGAGGAGTGTCGACCAATGTGGGTTCGGTAACGAGGACCCTGTTGAAGGAGTTGCGCCGAAATCGGGGGACGGAGGCAAGAAGGGTTTGGCGGGGAAGGAAAGCTGTGCCGCAACCCTCGCAGCGTGTAAGGAAAGCAGACCCGCCAGGGATAACGACAGCGATGGCGATATCATGGGGAAAAACTAGGCCGGGACCCAATCCCAAGTTTGGAGGCGGGGAGGGGAAGGGGGAGAGTGTAGCAGGGTTAAGAGCGCAGGGCCAAGAGCGCAAGGTTTAAAGTGCCTCTGATAAGAACGACATGAGGTTTACATGACCGACAATTATTCTTGGTTCGCCCCACGAATCTGCGACATCCTCGGGGGCGTGTCCGCTAGAACAGGTAACGATCCTCATGGCGCCTCTCTTAACACTCTGGTTACCGCAGCAGGATGGAGCCAGATTAGCGACTCGCATGACCATAGGTACCAGGTGACGCGAACAAACGGTCACCGATATTCGTATCACGAGCCTAGTGACAGCATCCTCCAGAAGATAAGCGGGGAGGCTATTGATTGCGCGTTCGTCATGGGCGTGAACGCTAACACGAACATTTGACCTTGGAGGATCATATGAAGCGTTTCAAAAAAGAGCGAAGGATACAGATATGTCAAGAGAACGCGGATTCAATTGAGATGATATGAGCATCCCCACCAGTCGACAACGCGTTAGACGGGTGGCAAAGAATGCAGATATGTCAAAATCTGTGGAGTCATCAAAACGTGAATTCAATTTGGGCGATGAGCAACTTTCCTTGGCTTTTGAGACTGGGTCTAGTAATGAATATCTGTACGGCAGGAACGCAGCAGCCAAGGGATGCCTCCCACTTTCCGTTAGACCGGGTCCGACCTCTCAAGATCTCATGTTTTGTTGATGCGCCCACCGACTGCGATCCACGATCACTTGGCACTCGATCTCTGCCACCCGC
>Ga0307515_10026325_pt1 | contig 10020 bp, 7 predicted proteins | sample 17_EM_MG_FD_194513 | JGI IMG/M metagenome (GOLD analysis project Ga0307515, IMG submission 194513) | Populus trichocarpa ectomycorrhiza microbial communities from riparian zone in the Pacific Northwest, United States - 17_EM | ecosystem: Host-associated > Plants > Roots > Unclassified | place...
TATTAAAAAAAAACCAACAAAGATAATTTTGGAAGGAAAAAAACCCATGAGAAAAAACATTGTAGCAATTGACAATGTTTTGTGAGGAAAACTATAGCGCTTTTCCCAATAAAATAAAATAAAAAACTATTTAGAGAAATATTGTAGCAATCCACAGTGTTTTGTGAGAAAAACTACAACGCTTTCCTCATATGATTTAGTTTTACTGTAATTATAGTTCTTAACCAACTCAATATTAAAAAAAAAATCGACAAAGATAATTTTGGAAAAAATCATTAAAAAAATCACATGGGAAAACACTGCAACAATTCACAGTGTTTTAAAGAAATAAATTACAAAGCTAAATTCTTAATCAGCTCAATATTAAAAAACAATCGACAGAGACAATTTTAGAAAAAAAAATAACAAAACAAACACCAAAAAAAGAAAAAAAAATCATGTTGGAAACACTGTAGCAATTCACAGTGTTTTGTGATGAAAGCTATAGTGCTTCCCTACATGATTTAGCCTTATTTGTAATGACTTGTAATTATAATTTACAAACAACTCAATATTAAAAAAATAAAATTAAAAAAGATAATTTGAAAAAAGTTATACCAAAAAACCATGCAGAGAGACACTGTAGCAATCCACAATATTTTATGAGCAAAGCTATAATGTTTTCCCCATATAATTAAGCTTTATTACAAAGTTAAATTCTAACCAACTCAATATTAAAAAAATAAAATTGACGAAGATAATTTTGGAAAAAAATATCACAAAAAAAGAAAACACAAAAGAAACTGGAAGAAAACCATGTGAGGAAAAACTGTATCAATCCATAGTGTTTTGTGAGGAAAAACTTGTATTTACTTGTAATTGCAATTCTTAACTAGCTTAACATTTAAAAACTAAAATTGACAAAGATAATCTTAGGAAAAAACATTATAAAAACAGAAAAAAATCATGTGGGAAAAAACATTGTAGCAATCAACAGTAATTTTCAAAAAAAGTTACAGTGCTTTCCTAACATATTGTAACTGTAATTTTTAACCAGCTCAATATTAAAAAATAAAATAAAAAAAGATAATTTTGGAGAAAAAAAACCATGCAGAGAAACACTGTAACAATCAACAATGTTTTAAAGAAAAAAAATTACAAAACCAAATTCTCAATCAGCTTAATATTAAAAAAAAAATCGACAAATATAATTTTAAAAAATAAAGAAATAAAATAGAAAAACTATGTGGAAAAACATCGCAGCAATTCACAGTATTTTAAAGAAAAAAATTACAAAACAAAAATTTTAACCAGTTAAATATTTAAAAGTTAAAATAAACAAAAATAATTTTTAAAAAAAAATAAAAAATAGGAAAGTTTAAAAAAAAATTTGAAAAAAAACAAAAAAAAAAAGAGGAAAAGTTAGCAAAAAAAAAAAGGAGAAGAATCACTGTGGATTACTGTTGTAATCCACAGTGAAATGTGTATGGGGGAACATTGATTCCCCCACACCATTTAGAGTATGTTTTAATTATAAGGAACACAATGAGTGTGGTATAAAACTAAGTTTCCACAGTGAAATGTGTGTGGGGGAACAGTGATTCCCCCACATCATTTAGAGTATGTTTTAATTATAAGGAACACAATGAGTGTGGTATAAAACTAAGTTTCCCTAACGAGTTAGTTTACCTAATAATTTTTAGTCAATATACTAGCCTATGTTGCGAGTATGGTTCCAAGTCAATTCCAAACTTAGAAGAAAAAAAACATTGGTATTATAGATGCATTTTTTGTATCATGAACTTTGTTAACTCGGAAATGGAAACATAACGTTTGTGTTTAATACAATAAATAAAAATATGTTAGCGGATAAATAAATAAATATAAATGCTAATTACAAAATCAAAAACATTGGGGAAAGACAATACAAAATAAAATTACGATATTTCTCTTGCAAAATAAATCAAATGAATTAGACTTAAGGGGTAAGAGGATATTTTCACGAGGTTAATTTGTCATTCTCTATGTTTAGGGGGGATTAAATTATTGTATTACCCTTGGGTCTAGAGGTTTTATAGGAATTTCATTTTACTATAAACAGTGTAATGACTTCATTGACTTTATCATCAAAACTTTTTAGCATTAACTTCAAGGGCTTAATAGTGATTTTATAAATGTTTTTTTTTTTGTTATTATCATTTAGTCCTATGGGTGGTCTTGTCTTTGTAAAAATAAAATAAGGAAAAATAATTGTTGACATGTGTTGCACACATCAGCCGCCTTCAAGCGGCACATGCAGTTAATTCTGGTGGTCACAGTTGTGTTGTCGCCACATCATTTGATTCATCTCGGCGTCTTCATTCTTTTTAAGCGGTGCGTGCATGATGATTCGTTTTGGTTTTGCGCTGGTTCACTTTTCTTTTCTCTCTCCTCCACCTCAATTTGTGCAATGCCCAAAATCACATTAGCCCTTCAATTGCTTTCCTTTTTAGGTTTAGTCATTGTTCTTTTAATTATAATTTTTTTATTTAAAAAATTTATTTCAAATTGAAAATTATTTTTAATTTCATCATTCTTAAAAAAATTTCATCTCTTTTAATTTCATCCTTCTTAAAAAAATTATTGATTCTCATTTTTTTATTTCTATTTCTTTGCTTATAGGTTATGATTTTAGAATATTAATCCAAGTTTAGGAGATTAATTCGGGGTTACTTTGTTTTTCATGTTATTAAATTAGGATTATGTTTTATATTATTAAATTAACCAAACATATTCTTTGCTTCTTTAAAAATCCTAGAGTTGCCTTGATATTTTTCTTCTTATATTTGGAAAAATTTGCCCCTGCCCACGTTGTTGCTCTCGTCACCGATACAGGTTTACTCAAGTTATTTTCTTGTTCTTTTTTTAATTCTATATTTTTTTTATTTGCTTTTGGCCTTCAATATTTGATTCATTATAATTAGGCAATCTAATGTGTCGATGACTCAATTTTTTTTAGAAAATATATAATCTAACATGTCACCATTTAAGCATTTTAAAAGTGTTTTGGCTTGCATGCATCAAATTTTTTACTTCCTACTATCTTTATAATTTTGTTAATGTTGAAAAAACTATCCAGTCAATTGTGTAGCACGAGTCAAAAAAATAGTTAAATACTAAAGTGAGAAATTAATTTTCTTGATAAGAAGTGAAAAAATATACAAATATAAATATAGTTCCCTACATTTGCTCTTGTATTTAATATTTGGAATTGTAACCTACACGCGAGACACTTTTTCAATATCAAGTAAATCAGTTTCATTCCGAAAAAAACAACAAAAAATCTTTCTTTCAAAAATACAATTTTATTTTAAATTGCATATGACTAAGTCTCTTGAAAATAAAAATAAAAATCATATTTGCATAAATAATAATAATAAAAATATAAGACATGATTTAACATCTTTAAAAATTCAAAAAATATTTTTATTGATATTTTTGCATGTATTTTTGGATTTAATAATCAATTTATTAAAATCATGAGAACTTGACCTATATTTCAAAAACACCAAAAAATTTATTTTGTTTTCTTTTAATATATGAGATTATGAATTTATACGTAAGATATATTTCCAATATTGAATAAAAAGACATTTGCTTTTATTTATATTTTTTGACATTAGAATGGTTAGGTTTTAATGTAATAAGATAAGGACCTCCTCACCGAGAATGACTTTTCTTAAACCTTAGACAAACCGGTAGTTAGAAAACACAACAATATCTTAGTTTATATAAAACAAACAAACAAACAATATAGATTACCTTTGGTAAGGTGTATTAGGGGTGATATGTTCTCCGTATACATAATTAGTCCCCTTATTCAAACTTTGAGATCGGTTAGGATTTTTAGTGACCAAAATACTAGGTGACAACTCTATTCTTTTTTTTACTGATAAGAAACAAGAATTCCTTGTTCTTTCTACCCATCACCATGAAGATCCCAATCCGGGAGAATGATCGTCATGATACCACACACATGCGACATAATACATCATTCATAAGGTTGGAAAAAGTTGTTAGAGCATTCGTTAAACAAAACAACACAATTAAAATTTTATATGCATCATACATTGTGACACTTATAGTCTTATACTCATCCCCTTTGACAATCCTAACTTGTCAATATCTATAATCCTAAATTGTCGATATTCATACTACAAGTCTAGATTCATAAAACAACTAGATATTTATTTTTTTATTGTTACCTTGTTAAAAACTTGATAGTCCACACACATGTGAAGGCTCCTATTTATCTTCTTTTGAAATATAATTGAAGCACCATATGGAGCTTTAAAAGGATGGACAAATCCATTGTCAATCAACTCTCTCAACTACTTTCTCAATTATGCCAATTCCACTGGCTACATTCGATAAGGAGGTTAAAATGGGTGGTTTCTCTCTTAGTACCAACTTAATTCGAGGGTCATAACATTTTTAGATGAGAATTTTTTTGAAAAGCTAGGTTTGTAGTTGAATAGTAGCCACACCACCATAAAGACAATAAGTTTCAAAGCATATAAAATAATTGGCATGGCTTATAGCATGTTGATAGTCTTAGATCAATGAAAAGGGACAAAAGATCTGTTAGTTGTAAATCTAGATGACTTTGACATAATTCTTAACATGGACTTTGTATGTTGGTTTGGCGATAGAGACGAGTCAAAGATTGCAGACCACTAAGAAATCAATTGCTATATTGAAGAAGGTGGTAACAAACACTCATGTTGGTTAAGTACTTCAAATCCTAAACCTCGTGAGTTAAAGCCTTTCAATAGGGTGAGAAGTATCAAGGAATTTGAGAATTTTTTATGGGATATGAAACAATATTTCAGCATGGATAATATTGGAATGATTGAGCAAGTCAATATCACTATAATGTATCTCGGGAATGATGCAAAGTTATGGTGGAGAACAAGGATTAAAGAAGACTTGAATGACTGACGTCTCGAGATTGAGATATAAGATCAAGTTAAGCAAGAATTTAAAGAACAATTCATGTTGAACAATACATCATGAATTGTGTATGAGGAATTAAAAAAGGCTAAAGCATGACAAGTCAGTTTAGGAGTATGTTAAAAGGTTCAATTCTTTGATTCTTGACAATGAGGATATGTCTTAAATAGACATGTTGTTCAACTTTATTTTGGGTCTCCAATCATGGGTATAAACAGAGCTGAGATGACAGATGATGAAAAATTTATCTTCTACTATCACAATTGCCGATAACCTGGCCAATTTTATATTTGTCACGAGAGAGGGCTATGTGGTATCCTTCTCAAATCTAAGACAAAGTACAAAGAAGAAAAGAAGAAGTTTAGTAGGGGTACTTCAAACTCTACCGTAGATAAATGCAAGGTTAAACCATCAGGTGGACAAAGTAAAGACGTTAAACCAATCTTTGCTTACTTCATTTATGATGGACCACTTTTGCTTGCTTGTGAAGGAATATTCGAAGAGGTAAAAACTCAATGTCATTTTGGTTAATGAAGGCGATGAGGATGAAGTAGTCAAACATGTAAACCTAATGCATGCGTTAAATTGTTTGGTGGCTAAGTTGAGAGATTCAGCTGAAGATTTCATACTTGTCAAACATTACCTAACACAAATTAATGTGTTGCGACAAGGAAAGTTGGGTGCTTTAAATGCTCTGATGTATATAAATATTAGAATAAATGATAAATAAGTCAATGCTATGTTAGATTTGAGTGTTCATACCTTTGTAACCAACATATTAGAGGAAAAATTGGGTTTGCAGCTGAATAGTAGCCACACCACCATGAAGACAGTAAGTTTCAAAGCACATAAAATAATTGGCATGGTTTATAACATGTTGATAGTCTTAGATCAATGAAAAGGGAAGAAAGATCTGTTAGTTGTAAATCTAGATGACTTTGACATAATTCTTAACATAGACTTCTTGAAAAAGGTTATGATTGGTCTAATGCCATATCTTGATGACATTATGATCGTAGATGAAGCTTGTCTGTGTGTTTGTTCAATGTTGTGAAGTTTTAATGGCAAATAACATCAATAGGAAAAGAAAATCTTGGTTTCAGCTATTGCAGTTGAAAAAGGATTGCAAAAAAAATAAATGAAGGTGTTTCTTGTGGTAGTGGTGGATGAGAAATTGGACCGATGTGAAGAGATGCCAGATGCCATTACTTATGTGCTGGAGTAGTATGAGGATGTGATGCCCATTAAGTTGTCACTATCTCAACCCTTTTACCAAATGTCACTAATGGCATTAGTAGAATTGAGGAAGTAGTTGAAAGAATTAATTGATGATGAGTTTGTCTATCCTTCCAAAGCTTTATATGTTGCTCTAGTTCTATTCCAAAAGAAGGCAGATGAGAGTCTTAACATGTGTGTGGATTATCGAACGTTTAATAAGGTAACAATAAAAAACAAATATCCAATTCCTTTAATTCATGATTAGATGGATAAATTGTGTAGAGCTTCTGGTTTTATGAAGCTGGACTCATGATCTAGATATTAACAAGTTAGGATTGTCAAAGGAGATGAGCATAAGACTATGTGTGTAACAAGGTATGTGGCATACAAATTCTTAGTTATGTTGTTCTCCAACAACTTTTTGTAACCTTATGAATGATGTATTATATGATTATTTAGACAACTTTAGTGTGGTCTACTTGGATGACATTGTAATCTATAATAAGAGAATAAAGGATCATGTAATACATCTTTCAAAAGTTCTACGTAGATTGAGGGAACAAAAATTATATGTAAAAAAAGAAAAATACAAGTATGTAAAATCTAAAATTATGTTCATAGATCACTTGGTTAAAGAGGTTCAAATGAGAATGAATCCTAAAAAAGTTCAAGTTATTTTTTAGTGGCTAGCATTGAAGACGGTTATGGAATTACAATCCCTTTTGGGACTTGTAAACTACTACAAATGATTCATTGACAGTTACAACAAGAAAACAACCCGTCTTTCAAATATGTTAAAGAAGAAGCATAGGTGAGAATGGTCGTTTGAATGCCAACAAGTTTTTTAAAAGTTGAAAACAACAGTGATGTCTACTCTAGTTTTGAGGCTGCTCGACTTTGAAAGGTCATTTAAAGGGCTTATTGATGCTTTAGATAAGGTCATTGGGAGAGTGCTCGTGTAAGATGGACATCTGGTTGCAATCATGAGTTGAAAACTAAATAAGATCGAGCATAAATATGCAACACATGAAAAGGAAATGATCGTAATAGTGCATTGCCTTAAGGTGTGGATAATATAATTGTTAGGGACAAAGTTCATTGGGAAGATCGACAATGTGGCAAACACTTTCTTTAAAACCCAGAATAATTTATCATAACGCCAAGCTCGGTGACAATAATTTTTAGTCAAATTTATGTGGGAGCACAAGCCAAGGCGACGTAATCATATTGAAGATAAGTTTTTTACTACTATTTTTGCTCTTATGCAAAAGGAGTCGACATGCAGGATCAACTTCGCCAAGTTGTCAAGGAAGATACAACTTATAAAAAACCGGTTGATATTGTATGAAAAAGGATAATCTGAAGATACTGATCAAAAAATAATCTACTCTATGAAAAAAAAAAAGTTGAATTTATATGCAAAATAGAAAACTGCATAAGTAATTGATGTTAGAGACATATGACCCGTAATGAGCTGGACATCTTGAAAGGTAAAAGATGTGTAGGCTTTTTTATCCAAAACTTACTATTGACCAAAGACAGAAGAAGATGTAAAGTTATATGTCAAGACTTGTCTTATATGTGAATAAGACAAAGTATTATAGCAAAAGGAAACAAGTTTCTTGCAGCCACTATTTGCAATAGACTTAGGTGTCAGTTTCAATAGACTTCATTGTGAGCTTTTTAAAAGTTGATGACATGGACACTATTATGGTTATTGTAGAAACACTCACTAAGTATATAATGTTTGTTATTACCCTAATAGTATACACTACTAAGGTTGCTGCTGGGTTATTCTACCAAATTATAGTAAAATATTTCGAAGTTCCTGCAGATATTGTTAGTGATCGCAATGTATGATTCACGAGTAAGTTTTGGACAACTTTGTTTAACATGATGAGGGCAATATTAAAGTTTTCTATTGTTATCATCCATAAACCAATGGGTAGATGAAGAGAGTGAATGCTTTGCTAGAAAAATACTTGACATTATATGACAATAATGTAGCAAAACTAGTTGGAGTTGTTAGACAATGCATAATTTTACTACAATCTCCATAAGTCTTTGGAAACTAAAGCTAGCATATTTGAGTTGGTGTTGGGGACATAGCCCTAAATTCCCAAGGAGATTGTTGTGCAAAAGCTTGGTGGGAGAAGCCTAATTGTGTACAAGTTTGCTATGAAGACAAAAGTTGTTTGAGGAAGCCCAAGACAGCTCGCAAACAAAAGGATGTAGAAATATGCAAACTAGAAATGAAGATCATTGAAGTTCAATGAGGGTGACAAGTTGTTGTTCAAATTGACTGCCTAGACGTGAGAATGTGCCGATGAATATATACTGCCTAAAATTTAGCTGCTATAGTGAGTGGCAACCCGTGCAGGTAAAAATGAATTCGACATGAGACGTGCAACGATTCATGCAAGTCATGAGTTCTTAGCTTGGCATAGATATAAGGCTAGGATGATGGACTTTCTAAGATGGTTGGAAAACACAATAACACTAATAATGAAGGGATGACAGTTTATGAGAGAAAGTGATACCAGAGTTGCGAAAAGTTTTAGTAGTTTTAAACATGGTTAGTTAAGGGAGAAGATTGTCCAAATCATAGGAGATGGGTTGTCAAACATGGGGCATGGCTGAGAATGCTCTACGAAAAGAGGTCATTGAGCTCATGGAGAACATAAGAGAGAAACTGCCTCACTACTTCCTAATAAAGAAGAATGACAATTTTTCCTTGTTAGATCCATATTCTTGTTTATAAATAGATTGTAAAGCCTTTCCTATGTAGCATGTAAGTTTTATGCATGACATATATAGGTTTGTTATGTAATTCCTTTGTTAAAGTGTCGAATAAATGTTTGGAATTTTCTTTTATATGTTGTGCATTATTCTTTTATTTGCTTGTGTTAATTTTGATTGCTTATTACAAGTCAAAGTGTGGAGACCTCTTTAGATGGGTAAAACACCTAGTTATAGATAAACATATGCGAAACGGTAAGGAAAGGACTTAGTAAACATGAGTGAAATGGTGAGGAAAAACCAAGTCCAGTGAAACTAAACTGCCGTATAGGAGCTGAAATTTTTAAGCAAACAATTTATGATATAAGTATGGATAAATACTATGGATAAACAATTTATGGTATGAGGTTAGGTAATAGGATAAACAATTTTCTACTTACTACCGAAGGGTGAACTCCACTCGTGTCCAGATTGCATCTGAATTTTTGTTGATCCATTTAAAGAGAGGAGAGTCCGTTCATCATGATTGAAATGAGACATTGAAACATGTTTTTGATCCATTTTAAGATTTCTTGTTGAACACCCACTTGCAGCAGCAGCACAGAGGCACAGAGTGTGCCTCACTCTTCGAAAGAGGCAAAGGGATAGCCATGGAACATTTGATTTTATCGTTGTTGATAATTATGTATTTAGTACACATTATATTTTTTTATTTTTAACATTAATATATTAAAATTATATAAAAAAAACATCATTTTGATGCTTTATTAGGTAAAAAACAGTTTGAAAAGCAGGTTAAACTGAAAAAATAAATATTCCCTAATACCTAAACCACAAGCTTCTCGCAAGTATTTTCAAAGCCACGGACAAACCCATTAATGACATGCTTATAAATGGCAGGGCAACTTTCCCAACACCATCGTAAAAGGCTTGAAAAGTCATTCAGAGATGTCACCAAAAAATAGATCATTGTTGCATGTGAAAGGGTGACCACACAAAGTCATCGTGTTGCCCTGTGATTCTTTAAATAGTGTTGATACAAAACAAGATGATTGGGAATAATAAGCAACAATTTCTACCATTATCAACATT
>Ga0307515_10026326_pt1 | contig 10020 bp, 6 predicted proteins | sample 17_EM_MG_FD_194513 | JGI IMG/M metagenome (GOLD analysis project Ga0307515, IMG submission 194513) | Populus trichocarpa ectomycorrhiza microbial communities from riparian zone in the Pacific Northwest, United States - 17_EM | ecosystem: Host-associated > Plants > Roots > Unclassified | place...
AAAGAAAGGAAAGGAGAAGAAGGGGAGCGCCGCTCGAAGCTATATACGATCTTCGCGTCACGTGACCGCAATATGCGGCAATCTGTGGCAACTTGCCAGTGCGTAGTTCTGCCAGTGCCGTAACAGAACTAACTAAGGATAATATTCTTGCCCTAAATAAATATCTTTCTTAGTAAATAAACCATCTTAATTAGGGACTACTCTATATACCTATTAATCTTCCCACCGCTAAGCTCTTTATATTTATAAATAGATTATTTATAAATAATAAAGATTTTAGCTCCTAGCTAGGATATAAGATTATTATCGCAAATAAATCTACTAGAGAGAATAACTTTACGATTTACGGTAATCTTATCTATTAGAGCTTAACTAAGAGTAAGCGCATTACTTAAAGCATTCTAGCGTTAGAGATATATAGAATAGTTGGCGGAGTTAATATAGCAATTGCAATTGGAACTACCCTAAAGATAATTATAGATCGACTCGAACTTCCTATTATCCCTACGATTATATATACCGACTTATACTCCCTCTATAAGTATTTAGTTAAGCTTAGTACTATAAAGGAGAAGCGCCTTATAATTAATATTATGGCACTTTAATAATCCTATAAACGGTAAGAACTCTTTAAGATTTAATAGATTAACGGCTAAGATAACCTAGTAGATATAATAATGAAGGTAAACCTAAATAAGGCTCTAGAGACATTTATTAACACGAATACTCTATATATATAAGTTAAAGGTTGGGTTAAAAGGGAGTAGGAACAAGACTTATATCGTAAGGGTAGAATTCCATGGCTTAACAGAATTTGGTAGAATTTCATGGCTTGGCAGAATTTGGCAGAAGTCTATGGCCTGGCAGAATTTGGCAGAAGTCTATGGCCTAGCAGAATTTGGCAGAAGTCTATGGCCTAGCAGAATTTGGCAGAAGTCTATGGCCTAGCAGAATTTGGCAGAAGTCTATGGCCTAGCAGAATTTAGTAGAAGTCTATGGCCTAGCAGAATTTAGCAGAATTCTATGGCGTGGCAGAATATGGCAGATTGCGGCAGATTGCGGTAAAGTGCGGTCTTATGACTGGGCCTAATCGGTGGGCGTGCGCAAGGTATTATGGGGTGGTCCTATGACACTACGCAAGTCAAGCGGTATCTATGTATATGTATATGGCAACCACAAAAGAAGAGTTGCCAGTGTCGGGAATGAGGCAAGCGGTTGTCACGTGTCGCCGCGGCACTAGCGTGGCGAGGAGTCTTAAGCTCCTCGCCCTTCCTTATTCCAATCAATAAGCATTATCAACCAACATCACTGTAACCTACTCGAGTAGTCGTTATTGGTAAGTCACCCTGTGTGACCAACACTAACTATAACTTCAAATATTTATAAGGGAGGTAGTTAAAATACCTAAATAGTAGATGTGTCTTAGTATAGGGGGTGTCTCGGTACCTAGGGATAGACGTTATAGTGGGAGATATAGTGAAGTAACGTCCCCCCCTACGTGGCGGAAAACCCCCTCTACCGGAATGGATTTCTTATTTAGGCAGCTTAACTCTCTCCCTTATAATTCTATTAAGGTATAAAATAATATTATTATTCTCTAGATATTCCTCTATAGGAAACTAGTATATAGCAAAAAAAAAACATCGCTCTTAGTTATACTATTAATGGTTACTATAAGAGTATTTAGAACTATATTAGCTTTATACCCCTACTATACTACGGCAATCTACCGAATTTTAACCTTTAGAGTATTAAACTAATAGGTCTATAATGGAAAAAGATAGTTCTAAGCTTTTAAGACGCTTAACTATTAAAAGTATATACTTCTGAATTTATCCGGATAAAGGGATCTATAAGGCGTTCTAGGGAAGAGGATTTAGCGTGCTTACATAGCGCAGTATTGATTAGCCGGCTGGCTATATTGTATTTTACGCTTTCCCTAACTAATCCGCAGTTTGGCGCTCTTCTAGAAACGTCTATAAACGGTTATATACTAGCTATTCTTGGCAGCCGTGTCCTTCCTATTACTATAGTCATTAATATAGACGGAGCCAGCTAGGGCGTAAGGCTTACCTCTAAATATACCTAGATAGTGTTATTAGAGTATAAGCGACGTATTTTAAAGAGTAATATTAAGCTAGATTATATAATAGTGTTTACTATCTCTAGTACTCTAACCCTTAGAACCTCTTAACCGTGTCGCTAACTATTAAGAGACCATTTTATTTATATAGACGGTCTTATTAAACTCTATTCTTTTAGTTACTAGGGTAAGTCTCTTTAGTAGATTATTATATTGTGGTCTATAAGCCTATATAAGTTCCGCATAAGAGCCGCAGCCCCTTATATATTCCCTATAGATTACGCACGGACTATAATAGCGCTTCTCCCCTATATATGAACTAAAAAAGCTCTAAACCTCTATATTAGCTTCGCATCTTATCTAGTTCCGGCCATCTTTAAGTTAGTATTTAGATAATGCCTTTACCTTAATAATAGTTTTAATAGTATTAAGATAATATTTCTTTTATAACTAGTCGCGTAGGTTATAGAGGAGGAAGTAATCTACTTCCGCTTTAAGTTTATTATAGAGTGCGTAGTTAAAGCTTATCTCCTTTATCTAAAATAGGGGGAACTTTAACAGACATTATATAAATTCTAAGATATACTAGAATGCGTTAGGGTCCGCGTTAATAAAGTAGGAGCTATCCTCCTATCTATCGCTATAATCGTTCCATCTAGCTAAGAGATTTTAGAAATGCGGAGAAGTTTAAAGTGTAGCCTTTTATATTTGATATTTGCGACTAGAGACGTCGAGAATAATAAGGTGAGGAGGCATGACGAGGTTTGATATGAAGTGTGAACGCGACGTTGGCGATCTTCCAAGAATTCAAACTTGCCCCATTCGCTTTGGGAGAACGAACGGCTGTCCAAAGCGTGGCATTGTCCACATTGGGGAAAGGCTGTGGACAGCCATCGAGCCACAAGTATATTACACTGCAATGATTATATGAGCTTCGCGGGGTCGTTTCGCACTAGCCGGGATCGGTAATTATTTTGATTGGAAGTACCGACCCGGGTGGCGGCCTTGCATGAATCTGCGCGCCACAGCAGGCACAAGGCTGATGATGACTCGCCAGTATTGTAGTAAGGTTCTAAGGTTCGGATAAGACCGTTCATGAGCATTAAAGAGTGGTAAGAGCTTAACGGTGGTGCTGTAGGGAAGGATCTATGTTACGCTATAGAAGGAGGCTCTTTGCGAATCAGGCGCGAAGGCGACAATGCAAATGTAATTTATAGGTTGGAGTGATCCCAGGTGTTTAAAAGTAGCCACATTACGGCATCTATCCCTTAACCCGTTGGAGTCCTACGCTAAAGGTCGCTTAAGTTCACGACTAGATTTCATTGGGTGTCTTTCGCTAATCCAGATACTTTAATTGGCTGATAATCGTTGGACGAATTTCAACGGGTTAAGGGATAGAGAAATATTATAAAGCGCAACGCGTGTGCAGAGTTATAGTCGCTCAAAGTCGAAGTACCCCTCATATTTTCCGGCACGGTGGTTTTTCCGTATCGCAGGGACGGACGTTACTTGCTTTCAAGGTCGAACAATTTTGTTTACTTAGCTTTGAAATCATGGTAGGTCGTTAAGTGTTCCGCTTAGGTAAGGGTTAAATTTAGGGCCAGCGTTGTACTTCCGCTCAAGTAGACAGCAGAGCCCCTGTCTGCACGCTAGCCAGGTATGGTCAGGTGCAGCCAGATCCCTGTATAGCTAGTGGGGCAGAATTTTTCGCGCGTCGCTCGAAGGGTGAAGGCGATTTCGTTATGGACTGTACGCCATTTGTTCTATCTATGTAAAGAATGACCAACCACACAACCTCCCTTCCGTACTTAGCCTCTTTACCGTTCAACTATAAGGACACCCCAGACTGTTTCCACCTAGGTCGAATGCACCTCTAGAGCGTTGGCCACCGTGATGAGCTCCTCCAGATGGTCTTTCAGATGAGTCGCGGGCATGATTGAGATATGATCAGCTATGAATCTCAGCCGCGCTTGCATGCTTGTCCGTATTGTCCTTTTCGTGTTTCTTGTAAGGCTTTCCATCAATAAAGAAGCTTGTTGGTATCTTTGGTGCAATCTGATAGAGCTCTCTTCCTGCCTCATCTTCATCGGGCCAGTGTTTTGCATATCTCTGAGACCATTCAGATATCCTTCGATAGTCTTGGTATCGCATTCGGGTTCCATGGAACATCTCTGTTTACCTGCTGCGGGAAGTAAGTAATATGACGGATGCGGACGGTTTACCGCGTGAGACGAACCTGGAAGACAGTGTGTTCCAGTATCCTCAGCCGAGGATTTGCCAGTGGCTGCCGCTGCTATGGCTTCAGCTGAGGTTGTGACGTTTTCCTTCGCGGGGACGGTGTCGGTAGGTGCCAAGGTCGTGGCTTCCTGTTCGGTCGTTTCGGCATACTCGCTGTCTCCGGCTCGCTTCGAGCATTGGGGAAGAACCTTCACGGTCTGTTAGCTACTAATTACATCGTTTCGTTCTCTGGAAGACAAACTGAATCGCGGTAGTCCTGAGTATTCATTTCTTCTGTGTTCGACATGTTGACTGCCTCTGGCTGGTGTTGGTGCTGTGGAGGAGAGATAATGAAAAGGATAGCTGATGATGACAATGCAGATCCAGCCTTCCGCTAGCACATTTATATCGTGCTCGAGGCCGATCGGACGCACCCTCCGGCTAGTCTCCACTGTGCTAGTTGAAAAGCTAACCCCCCTTCCAGACTCATACAGTTGTAATCCTTGGGCTGCGGCTGTGTACCAACGCTGGAGGAGGCGACCTGGTTGAGCCGTCCAATATAGCTTGAGACATTTTCCACCCGAGGGTTGAACAGAACCCTTAAGCTTTACGCTAGCTCACAGCTACGCCTCTCTGCTAAGCCGCGTTATTTCACGCTAGTGAGACCAACCTTAGAATATGCATGTAGTATAAGGTAGAATCCATAAGGCAAAGGCCATTACCCAGCCCTTAGAGTCCCATCTTTGGTCGGGTAATATTTGGCATCGGCGATTTGCATATCGCTAGCTCATATTTAGGTCGAGGTTACTAAAATATGTGGCGTTCAACACATCTATCAGCAACCACGGCTCAACACTACGTATCATAGGACATTTATGCGGACTTCCCGGTAATAACGCCGCCAGGGGCTAAAGCACCTTAGAATAAGCATTTCGTGTCTAACAAGAAACGTTATCTAATTAGCCTACACCGTTACGCTCCGAAGGGCTTAGATTTAAGTATTAGCAGTCCAGTATAGACATGACATAGTCTAATAAACTATCATTTATTGCAAAATGCTATATAGGTTCTACTTTTAAAGCTAGGCCTCCTAGAAAGCCGCAGGCACCAGTTAATGTTTTGGATGCATGTTAGACCCTCAAGTGTTGTACCATTAACAAGTAGAGCTGTCCTGGAGCAGCTAAAATGGCCCTATATGAAATAACGGCATAAGTTACCACAATAGACTGACCTTATACATAACGCACGTCTCGCGTCGCCTGCTGCATATCCAGATATAATTAGATGCTCCTTCCCCATAATATACGCCGTGTATAAGGCTCCGCAAACTCCAGCGTCGCTAGTGCTAGTCGTAGCATAGTATATTAAAGGAAGGCGGAGGATACCGGGATCTTTAAGGCCGAGTTAAATTATCGTATTAATACACCAGACTCTCATACTAGAGACATAATAGAATATAAAAGGCCACCATATCTCAGTACGAAGCTCCATTAAGTAGGATATTATTAGTATATCTAGTACGACTAGAATCTAATCCGTAATCATATTGGGCCCAATAAATACTTCATATCCTGGATAAACGCGTATAATAAGGGACTTTTATTAGCCCTAACGCTGCTATATTAGTTGGAATCTCTCGAAATCTGCTTAGACTATTACTTACCGTAACTAAACCTTCTAGGATAGTTATTGCAAGAACACCTTCGGAAGTCTCTCTTATTACACTAAAAGCCTTAATTTAGTAAAGCAAGTCCTGCAAAAATGCATAAACTTGCCGTTATTAAGAAGTTAGATCTCGCTCCTCTAAAGATATTGCGCCCAGTAACGGCATGCGTAGGCTTCAGCTCCATATAGTTAGCATCTTAGCTCTTATTATACTATAGTATAAGCGTCCTACTTTACTTAGCTCGGAGGCATCTATTTATGGCACACAAGGGGCTTCCGGATGCCCTCCAATAGCCTAGATGGCAAAGCCAGCGGCTGTATAAATTACATAAGCGTCGTCCTTTCCTACTACCTAATGGAAATTAATGCGTTAATTATTGGTATATACCAGGGTTATCCTAGCCTCTTATAAGAGGCTGCTTTTAGTAGGTTATGTGATGCGGTTGCTGCTAGAGGACAAGGCTGACTTTAAGATAAAGGAGAAGAGGATATAATTAAGGACGCTAGATAGAGGCTGAACAGCTATTAGGCTATCTAATAGTTAATTTTAGCACCCTTTAGATAAGTCCAAATTAAGAGTAAGTCTTAAATACTTAAATCTGGACCTTCTCAGATGCCGCGAAAAATTGTCCTTCATAGGGCGACAATTGGATCTTCCGTTTTCAGGGTCTACCGAATCCCCCTCAAAAGTCCAGTGTCATTTTCTTCCTTTCGTCCTCTCTCTCTGTCTTCGCTTTACGACCTTCTACTAACAGCCTCTAAAAGATCTAAATTTAGATACGGGTTTACCGCTTGTTTTCTACTTTGCTAATAAGTAACGGGCCGTCTTAACAACAAATTTGCTATCAACATGCCCTTCCAATTTAGCTTTCTATGCGACCTTCTAAACGACCTTAATTTAGACCGCATAAAGTTAGTATTAAAAAAGTCAAAAGCCACAAGCTCTAATAACCGAATAGTTGTTTTCTGGTTTAATAAGCATAATTAAATTATTCCACAAGAAGGGCCAGAAGCCATTACCTTCTTATTATATCTTTTCCCCAAACATAGAGCAGATCGTGTCTTTAATCTACAAAAAAAACGCCTTAAATTAATCATTAAACATACTTAAGGACTTAGTTCAACGCGTTTAAAAGAATTATAAAAGTAGAGGACCAGAGACGGTGCCGACTTTGCGTCCTACATCGAACGCGTAATGTCTGCAACGGATTTTGGACCCAGTTTGAGCGTAACTTTTGAAGAGCTTGATGAGATCTTAGATCGGATTGCAGCTACGTCATCATTCTCATCCCTCCACCTAAGGGAAAAGATTAGAGTGAAATACGCGGAGCCAATCCGGACCCATAACGCGCTCTTAATATTATTTCGGAGACTGCATAGTTCAAAAGCAAAGTGGATGGTTCATATGCTTCTAAAGACATACAGCCTAGTACAAGTTCCGGAAACGTTAGCAATACAGCAGTTCCACTTCCTTTTACCTGATATCCTGAGTTTTCAGAATTCGTTCGAAGCTGCTGTGAAACTCATATGCGGGACCACAATTAGGCACATGCCCCCTTACCCAGTGAAGGATGTTAAAGTTAGGCTTAGAAAAATTGCAGCACGCAAGCTCACGGTTCAAATTAGGGTTATAGTTATACGGCCAGCGTACGAGAAGGCAAGAAGCATCAAGCATTGCTATTAATTAGCAAGGGGTAGGCATCTAAGCGTTAAGCGAAAGTATAATGGCGAATACTATCAAGTGCACATCGACCTAAGCAAGGGTAGGAATTGCATCAAAATCTTCTCTAAGAGCGGAAGGGACTCGACCGACAATTATATAGGCCTACATAGCGTGCTACGAGATAGCCTAATGCTCGAAACCGCAGAGTGTAAGATTAAGAAGCAATGCATCTTGGAAGGAGAATTGCTGGTCTGGAATGATCACGACAAGCGAATTAAGCCTTTCCATAAGATCTGTAGGCATGTGCAACAATTAGGCCGCTTTCTTAGGACTAGCCAAGACTCACCCGTGGATCTGCATAAGCATCTTATGATTATATTTTACAATATGCTCTTACTGGACGACATCCTCTGCATTAGAGAAACCCATAATGTACGGCGCCAACGACTTCACACACTAGTTCACTATATTCCCGGTTAAGCGGATATCGGAAGCCGCAAGAACATTAATTTCTCATCTCGTCGTGCCCCTAAACTGCTTCGTGAAACATTTGCCAGAGCAATTACCCAACGGTGGGAAGGGTTTGTGCTAAAGGGGCGCGACGACCCTTACTTCTCGTTTCACCGTATCAACGGATATATCAAGTTGAAAAAAGATTACATTGTGGGACTAGGTGATACTGCTGATTTAGCTATTGTTGGTGGTAGACGTGATGCAAAAGATAAGCAGGAACTTAGGATCGGGAAGTTATTTTGGACATCCTTCTACATTGGATGTTTGGAAAATAAGGATGAAGTCTGCCGCTTTGATGCTAAGCCGAGATTTCTCATCGTTGACGTGGTAGATAGACACGGTATCTCGAAAGAGGATATCCTTTTCCTTAACAGGCTGGGATACTTCGAAGAAGTGCCGTTTGCTTTCTCCAGACCCGAGCTCGATGTCAAGTTGGATCGAGGGCGGCTGCCTCTGCCGACCGACCTATTCAAGCATCCGTTTGTTGTGGATGTAATGGGGGCTGGCTTTGACAAACCGGCCAATACCAGGTATTTTGCTCTGCGATTTCCCCGAGTGCAGAAGATTCATCAAGACCGTACGTTCAAGGATACGGTTAGCTTTGACGAGCTGCAGAAGCTGGCAAGGCAAAGTACGGAAGTGCCAGAGGGTAGCGAGAGCGAAGAAGACGGACATTGGCTCGAGAAGCTACAAACAGCAGATCCTAAATCCGACTACGTAGTCAAGCCGACGAGTAGCACTCCAAGTGACAAGCTTGGCCTAGAAGAATCGACGAGGATTAACACACCTGAGCTCTCAGATGAGTGGAGCGATCAAGAGTAGGAAGAGGGGAAGAACAAAACTGACTCTTCATCGAAGCGAAAGCTGCTCTTAGAGGATTCTCTACAATCGAATTCGGCCGTCAAGCGATTCAAGGTGTCGCTTACTGACTTTACAGACGTTGAGGGTATGCAGCCACCACACTTTGCTTCTGCGCATACTGCCGCTTCTCCTCTCAACGATGATTCATCAGTCACACTTTCCGCCAACCCTTCAGTAACTGAATACGAACCAGAAGTGTACGGGAGGAATCGCGACTACCAGCTAGGATATAGAGCGCCTTCGCTTAATTCGCAGGAGGGGACAGACGGTCCAGAGCACCGAATGGTGAGTCCTAACGATAAACAAGGCACAGGAAGCTAATGTGAAAACTAGCGTGGAAAATGTTCTCGTTGTTTCTGTAAGGAATTCGTGGCCGACGAGGCCCGCTATTTCACCACGACATTCTATAGGGAACTCCCGGTGCTTAAGTGCACATGCAATCACCAAATCCAAGCTCACAGCATTCTGACGTGAAACCCGGATCAGATGTAGAGAGAGCGTTTTGCCATATCTGTCGTGGATGTGGAGAGTACAACCGGCAGGAGAGACCTGCTGGGGGAATAATTGGTGAGATGGAGAACTGGCGGCCGATTGATGAGGATGGTAAAGAAGGCGTTTGGAGCTCTGGGAGGATGACATCGATATAACATTCCTCGCAATGTTCCTTCTACCGCCTAGTTACATGTTCTTGCCGGGTTCCGATTTAAGAAAAGGTGTGTGCGTGTGTGCGTGTGTGCGTGCGTGCTTGCGTGCTAGCGTGCTTGCGAGCTTGCGTGCGTGCGCGGTTAATGAAGAACGAGCGGAACGGAGTATTTGATGTTACATCCCAAGATAGATGATTGTCAAAGGCCTCTACTGTCGGCAAGATGCTTGGGTCCCTTGAGACCATATTAAAGTCGTGAAAGCTGCAGTTGTTGAATCTGGAGTTGTGATATGCGGTCGTCTATCTCTCGCACGGCACGAATAGGTCATAGTCCATTTCAAATATATCGATTGTGGGGGGTGCAGGCTCATAGGG
>Ga0307515_10026327_pt1 | contig 10019 bp, 13 predicted proteins | sample 17_EM_MG_FD_194513 | JGI IMG/M metagenome (GOLD analysis project Ga0307515, IMG submission 194513) | Populus trichocarpa ectomycorrhiza microbial communities from riparian zone in the Pacific Northwest, United States - 17_EM | ecosystem: Host-associated > Plants > Roots > Unclassified | place...
GGTTATATGGCCCAATCTCGTAAGGGAGCGTTTTATTCCATTCTGGAGTGAGCTTTTATCAAGAAAACGTACGTGTCACGATCTATATTGCTACATTGAAGACGGAGCGAGTTTACTTAATTACGACATAAAGAGTAGAGAGGGGTGTGTCGTGGGGGTCATCAAGGGATCAACAATAGGTATCAGAGTTTTAACGTGCAGCGGACTGCGGCCGTCAATCCTGGGAATTGTCCTTTTTATGTCTCAAGCGAGGAGCGGGGTCAGAGCCTAATATCACAGGGTCAAGGCCAAGTGTACGTGCGAACATGCTGTGGGAGGGGACGGACTTACCTCGGCGATTGCGGGATCCAGCTTGCAGCCGTTGACAAACTCTGCATACGTCAACTTTTGGTCGTTGTTCTTGTCCAAAGCCTTGAAGAGTTTGTCCACTCGCTACATTACCGATTACCACCCAAGTCCTTTCGTCAGTACACATCGTGGCTGTGGAAACATGCTTGGTCAGATCGGACCTTTTCGGGAGTGTTCTCGTCTGTTGGAAGCTGGGTGGTCGGACCGACAAGCTTGTAAACGGACCGGACGATTTGGAGCATCTCATTGTAGGCGATTGTCCCATCGCCGTTGATATCGTAAACTTCGAATAGCCCTGGAAGATCATGGGACCAAAGGTGCGTCAGTATCAGGGAGGAGGCGCTGGTACCGTTCGATGGCTCTCCTTTGAGGCGAACCATGGGGAGCCAAGCCACGGGGAGCCACGGGAAAAGAATCGGTGGGAACAAGGGATACGCACACTTGAGCTTCTCATCAGGACCCCCTCGCAAAGTGAGGGAGAGGGTGTGGATGAATTCCTGGAAACTAATCCCGCCGTCGTTGTTGGCGTCAACGGCCTTAAAAAAAATCTCCACGAATTCGCCCGGTTCACCGTCGGGGAAGAACCGCCGGTAGAACTCCGCGAATTGGTCCCTGTCGAGCCGACCGTTAGGGCAGTCTCGGAGGAACCCGTTGTCTCTGTGTGTGTGTGTGTGTGTGTGTGTGTGTGTGTGTGTGTGTGTGTGTGTGTGTGTGTGTGTGTGTGTGTGTGTGTGTGTGTGTGTGTGTGCGTGCGTGCGTGTGTGGCGTTGACGGATCGGGAGAGAGAGAGACGTATGAGTATGATAAGTACGAAGGATAGGATTGGGTATTATAGGGATAGGGGGAGGGGGAGAGATACTTGCCGGGTATTCAGTTCTTTTTTGTTGACTGGAGGAAAATGGTTCTCAGCAATGTATTCGCGAAGTGGAGCGACAGGGAAGATCTGGGTGCGTCTCACAATGTGTTTTGGCTTGGAGTTCCGCGAGCGCTTCTGGGGGGAGTTTGGATCCCGATTTACCCATTGCGGTGATAGTGGGGGAAGACAAGATGCTCCAGGGGAGCGGGGAAGGTCCTGCGCGACTAACCCGGGACTAACCCGGGCCGTACTAACCTGGGATCGATATTGGCCACTTTCGTTAGGAATGTCATTTAAGCCACAGCTGTCATTTACCTTACCTGCAACTGTCATTTATGCCACATCACGAGGTAGCAGGCACCTTTCCACTTTTCCACTGAACACGATGGACAAGGTAGTGGGAATTTATAGAAATGATGTAGAGTCGCTTACAAATCGAATCTCCATATAAGCAACACCTACCTGCCTGGGGTGGCACCTGGTATTCATACCTGGTTGGCCTATGCCATTATTACATAGAGAATGGACAACATAATCCTGTTCCAATGTAATGGAATTCATACAGCATACTTGAGCTGAAAAAATGCCATGCTGTCATGCTACTTTACTATCTCAAGGGTTGCATTCTTCTTGATGACGGAGTCCACCTTATCTACAATTACCTCATTTGGTGTTTACCTGCGCAACCTCCTGATGTGGCTTGGGCTCTCAAACGGAACGTTCCGAATGCGGTCTCTCTCCCCGACCTGCGCGTTTTCCTTGAGTATTTGATTCTCTGGAAATTTGTTGTGACATGCCATTGAATTCACCATGCTCAATCAACTGATGCCCTTCCAGGTGTCTCTGATGTACTGTACTGCCTCCTTACTTCTTTTGCCTACCGGGACGCCATCCTTTGACCTTGACCCTGCTTGATATTGGAAAATCTCCATTTTGCGGACATTAGGGCCCCGGTTCTGACCCCTGTTACTTTCCTAATATGCAAGGGAAAGGAATAACGGCCTACTAATATTCATCCTATTCGCATCTAAGGACCGTAGTTATATATACAGGCATGAGATAATGGAATGATGAAATACCACTTGCATAGTAAGTATTGCCCGTGGCGTGGCGTGGTAGAGTGGAGTACATGGCACGCGGAGGTTATACCACCTCGCCTCCTACAATTAGGCATAAAGATGTGATGTGGGCATGGCAGACGTATGGAGTCTTACCGAAAACTCCCGATATCCAACAGTTACGGACGAAACCATGGGTTTTTGCTAAATTAATGTCGTTCCACCTCACACAACTTTGGCCATAGATTGTGCTGACGGTAGCATTCACCATTGCCATTGGGTCCAAGTTCCCGGTTTCGAAGTCCTTCAGCAAAGTTGATTCAGGAAGTCCTCACGACGAAGGCCTATAACGGTCTTGACCTGGACCGTACATATATGTGTCGTGTGAGCATGGGCCAATCGGGACAGGGAGAGTGACGTGTGAGGATAAAGAATGGTGAGTGATGCTTGCCAGATCTGCCATCACAAGCCTCAGTGGGCTTGTACGTTGCGGATATTCAACCAAACAATCACTATCTCTGAGTCATATATTTGATTCACGTCTTGGAAAGGTAGCTCAGTGAGGAGGGAAACAAGGCATTGCACCAATTCAAAGGAGGGAGCATTTTCAAATGATTCAAAGACTCTGCATTGGTACAATGCTCTGCAGAAAACGGAAACGGAGGTGAGAGCTCACCCCTATCAAGAGACTATTTTGACTCCAGGCCAATCAAACATAAGCTTGTCAGCTGCTGGCAACTTGTGTGCCCCGGGTACCTGAGCGCAATCCACCTGCACTGTACAAGCTGAGGTCTGGGCGGACTTAGTGACCTATATGGGTGTGGAGAGGTACGTCGCGGGTGCCCACCCAGCCCGAGCTGCGCAGTGGCGCTCCCGGCAACTAACTTGAAGTCCATTGAGTACGGTGAGAAGGAAGAATATTACATGCGTGTTGCTTGTATGTTTAGAAGTCCCAATTCTATATCTCAATTTGTTCCGTTCATTCCCCTGGTTCCAGGAAGCGGGGCAAATTGCCAGAGGTATAAGCCTACCATAGATAGAAACAATGATAGGTGTGAGATAAACCGTCCAAAGGGAAACCTAGAAGAAGGTTAAATACTTTATTAAGAGACGGGATATCTTCCTAGTGTCTCAGCGCTACATTTGTGTTCATAAATCCAGTGGTTGGTTTATGTGTGGTGCACATCAAGGATGAGTTCAGATCCCCCCCCAGTACAGCTGGCCGTTCCTATTCCTGGTTAGTATGCATGATAGGGCTTGAATATCTTTGTGCTCACCCCTGATCCCTGTTCGGTGACATTTGCAACAGCAAACGGTACAGAGCCAAGCAATAGCACCAACGTTGCAGGGTCCGCCCAGTCGGGGCGAGATGCGCGGAAGGATGACGACCATCTGCCCTTGCACGATCCTTCCGGACCCGGCGTGTCATTTTCGGAACTCGGAAACGTCATGCGGCATTCTTTCACGACAGCCCCAGCGCCTACTACACATCAAGAGGAGGGCAAACTGCCTAGTACCCGCGAGCCACCAGAATCGCTTTGGGAATTTATCTTGAAGCTGACCAGCCTGATCTTTTCCTGGTTCCAAATGCGACTTCCGTCCATGTATTTTCTCAGAGTCGAGGCAATCATTCTGAAATCAAACATATCCATGAAGGACTTCCTTTCGCTGCAGTCAGCCACTACGAACCAAGGACTCGCCGAAATGACAGGGCTGGTTGGTGCGCTCTGCTTTCCGGATATCCACGAGATGCATTCCATGAAACGATTCAAAAAGAAATGGAAAGCATTTGTGATACGGTGCATGGAAGAATGGAGAAACTTAAACCTCATCAGTACTCTGTTACTGAGGTATGTGTCTAGCAATATAATCCAATAAACGTTACCTGAACCCCACCCGTGATAGCATTTTGTTGACATTTTTACAAATTCCTGAGGCAGTGTTTCATCCCTTCACGCGACTGACCGCTTTACTGTCCCTCGAGTGCGCCTTCATGAGCCTATTGTATTCTTCATTGTATCTTGCGCGATTCCATTCATTAAGCGGTGTGGGGAAAGGAATGCGTTGGATATCCGTGAGTGGATCACATGCACATTTCTGTGTCCCAAGCGTTCCGATACTAACTGTCTTTCTAAGGCTGCCGCTCAAACCTCCCCTTGTCCGTATTGGAATTTGTGGCTCTTCTTAGCATTGCCAGCTGTCTGGCTGGCTTGGTCTCTGATTTTCTTCTCCACCAGCCTGTTGTCCTTCATATGGACATCAGGAGACAGAAGGGTCCCGGAGTTGACACCATTTCCCGACGAAACCATGGGTTATATACCTATGGCTTTCAAGAACTTCACGCCACTTTGGCCACGGATTATATTCACGGCAGTATTCATCTTTGGCCTTGGAGTGGGTTTACTTGTTTTGAGTGCTTTCGGGGATATCGATACCAGCAAGACGGAACGACTGAAGTCGAAGAAGCGTAGGCCTAACAATATAAAAGCCAGTGAGATGGAACGGTGACAGGGTTAGTCCCGCTCTCCCCTCCCCCTACATTCGACCTGTGGTTGGAACGACTGCCGAGGCTATTGAAAGCGCAAGAATTACAACGATATTCAGTCTAGTGATCCGAGGATTTGTTATGTACGGACATGTGCAGCATAAGTCCGAAAAACTCACTCAGAATTTATAAAGATGGTTATTTAGGTTATAATTGTTTCCCGCAGCCGCAGGTCAACCACAACCTGACCTCGCATCCAGTGCGTCACGTACAGCAGCCCCAGCGCGCAGCCTGGCCAACCGCAGGACTACCACAAGCTGTTTGCGGCCGAGAAAGAGAACCTCCAGCTCGCGCAGGGGCTGTACAAGTGGTCTATATATGGAGGATATCGAGGTGCGCGTGTTGCAAAAGTATGGAAAGCTGCCCATGCAACCGGTTGTTTCGTAAGCTCGATCTGAATTGTTCGACCTGAGGCTAGAGAGAAGGACGGGGGCGGGATTGCAGAGCTGTTTTACACTAAGTATTGCCATGCTTTTGTCTGAATGGAAGTGGGTCATGCCCCAACCTCGTAAGGGGAGCGTTTTATTCCATTCTGGAGTGAGCTATTATCAAGAAAACATACATGTCACGATCTATATTCCTACATTGAAGACGAAGGGAGGTTGCCCAAATACAACAAGGAGAGCAGAGAGGGGTGTGTCTCTGGGGCCATCAAGCCGGAATCTAGACGGGACCTACAGTGGGTATCAGAGTTTAAATGTGCAGCGGACTGCGGTCGTCAACCCTGGCGAGTGCCCTTTTCATGTCTCAAGCGAGGTAGCGGAACTGACCCAGACGCAGCGCCAGAATGATCACGCAAAACCACCATACAAGGTCAGAGCCTAATATCACAGGGTCAGGCCCAAGTGTGCGAACATGCCGTAGGAGGGTAACGGACTTACCTTGGCAATCGCAGGATCCCGCTTGCAGCCGTTGACAAACTCTGCATACGTCAACTTTTGGTCGTTATTCTTGTCCATACCTTTGAAGATCTTGTCCACTCGCTACATTGCCGATTACCACCCAAGTCTTTTTGTCAGTACACATCGCGGTTGTGGAAAATGTGCTTAATCAGATCGGACCTTTGCAGGGGTGTCCTCATCTTCTGGAAGCGGAACGGTGTGACCGACTAACTTGTAGACGGACTGGACAACCTGGAGCAGCTCGTCGTAGGCGATTGTCCCATCGCGGTTGATATCGTACAGCTGGAAGGTCCCTGGAAGACCATGGGGGTCAGTATCAGGGAGGAGGCGCTAGCATCACTGGACGGCCATCCTTTAAGGCATAGGCATACCACGGGGAGACTTGGTGGGAACGAGGAATACGCACACTGGAGCTTCTCATCAGGATTGCCTCGCAAAGTGAGGGAGAGGTGGCAGATGAACTCTTTAAAGCTGATTTCGCTGTCGTTATTACTGTCCAAATAGCTGAAGAAGTAGTCCACAAATTGGCCCGGTTCACCATGGGGGAAGAACCGCCGTTGGAAGTCGTTGAATTGCTCCTTGTTAAGTTTTCCGTTTGGGTAGTCTCGCATGAACTCTTTGTACCTGTGTGGGGGTAGGGGTTGGCGGATCGGGACACAGAGAGAGACGTATGAGTATGATGAGTACGAAGGATTGGATTGGATTGGGGAGAGATGAAAAATGCTTGCCGGGAATTGAGTTCCTCCTTGTTGACTGGAGGAAAATGGTTGTCAGCTGAGTTTTAGCGGAGCGGATCGGGGATCGGGAAGATCTGTGTGCGCCTCACAATATGTATCCCTTAGGAGGCCCGCGAGCACCTCTGGGGTGAGTTTGGATTTCGGTTTACCCATTGCGGCGACGGCAGGAGGAGACAAGGAGCTCTACAAAGGAAAGCACCTAAAAGGGAAGCACCTAAAAGGGAAGCACCTAAAAGGGAAGCACCTAATACCGGGGATCGCTATTGGTCACTTTCGTTAGGAGTGTCATTTGCGCCACAACACAAGATAGTATGGCAGCCCTGGCGATCACTTTTCCACTGAACACGATGGACATGCATGGTGGAGGGAATTTATAGAAATTCCAAAAAATAGTGTAAAATCGCTTACAAATCGAATTCCTGAAAAAAAAACCCCCCCAACACCTATCTAACTGGAGTATCAACCTGGGCCTGACATTCATACCTGGTTGGCCTGTGCCATTATTATATTACACGGAGAATGGACAACGTAATCCTGTTCCAATGTAGTGGAATTCGTGCAGTACACTTGAACTGAAAAAGTGCCACGCTGTCATGCTACTTTGCCATTTCAAGGATTGCATGCTTCTTGATGATGGAGATCCACCTCATCCACAATTCTATGGCAAATCGGTGTGATATACTCCCACCCTATGGCGCCAACGCATACCCACCATCCCTACCTACTCTATCGGGCCCCCCGCCACCAACCGTTACATCGCGCGCCCACCACCAACCATTCATCGCGCGCATGCCATATTAGTGAACAATTCGTTTATTTTCAGCGGCGCTTATCTGACATGCTGGCACCCGCTACCTATCACCTGTCCGAGGTGCACTGACCGGCGACGGGTACCTCATCACCGCACAGGTCTGGGCGAGCTTGGCCACCTAGCCCGAATGGCCCTCCTGGCAAGTTCGTTGAAGTACAGTGACAAGAAGGAATATCACCTGTGTTGCTTGTATGCTTGGGAATTCCAATTCTGTATTATGTATGCTTGGGAATTCCAATTCTCATTCGCCGCGGAAGCGAGGCAGGTTTACAAATGGAACTGAGCGGAGAACGCACAAGCCTATCTCCAGATAGAAAGCTAAAGTGGAAGCTGGAAGAGGGTTGCTACTTTATTAGGAGACGGGATATCCTCCTGTCTCACCATTCAGCGCTACATTAGTGTTCATAAACCCAGTGGTCTGATCATGTGTGATGCGTGTCAAGGAGCACATCGATGGACACCCCAGGAAACCCGACCGATCCACTGCCACAGAACCAAGGGCCACAGTCTGGTTAGTATGCGTGATAGGGATTGATTCTGCTTTGTGCTCACTCCAGATCCCTGTTCAGTGACATTGGCAACAGAAAATGATACAGCGCCGTCCGCCCAGTCGCCAAAGCATGAACCCCTTATAACTTTGCACGATCCGTACGGACCCAGCTTGTCATTTTCCGCGTTCTGGGATCTCGTGCGGGATACTTTTTTACCTGAATCTACTGCGCCTCCCCCGGATCTAGAGCCGGGCGAGCGCGAAGCACATCCGCTTCGAAGGAATCTTGGGCGCTGGTGGGAATTTATCTGGACACTGATCCGTCAGTTCTGTTCCTTGTTCCAGATGCAACTTTCGGCCATGTATTATCGCAGAGTCAAGGCAATCATTCGAAAGTCGAAAATATCCATGGCAGACTTCGCTTCGATCAAGCAATCCAGTATCAACCGGGGCATGATTGAATTGACAAAGGCGGCAAGTGCGTTCTGTATGCCGGCGATCAAGAAGATACATTCGCAATTCGAAGAGGAATGGAAAGCCTTTGTGGGGCAGTGCATGAAAGAATGGACAAATTTGAACGTCATTAGTACTCTTTTAATGAGGTACGTGTCTAGCAATATAATTTAATAAACGTTATCTGAACCTCACCGGTGATAGCGCTTTGTTGACATTTCTACAAATTGCCGAGGCCGGGTTTCATCCCATCACGCGATTGACCGCTTTGCTGTCCCTCGAGTGCGCCTTCATGAGCCTTTTGTATAGTACATGGTATATTGCGAGATTCCATTCAGTAAAGGATGTAGAGAAAGGAATGAATTGGATATTCGTGAGTGGATCATGTTTCTGTGTTCCAAGTGTTCCAATACTAACTTAGTTTCTAAGGCTGCTGCCCAACGCTCCACGTCTCCGTATTGGAATATGTGGCTCTTCTTAGCATTACCAGCTGTCTGGCTGGCTTGGTCCCTGATCTTCTTCTCCGCCAGCCTGTTGTCCTTCATATGGACATCAGGAGATAGAAGAGTCCCAACCTTGATGCCACCTACGGACGAAACCATAGAATTTATTCCAATGTCTTTCAAAGACTTCACACCACTTTGGCCACGTATTATATTGACGGCAGTACTCACCTTCGGCCTTGGGATGGGTCTTCCTGTTTCGAAGGCTTTCGAAGGTGTCGATACCAATCAGTGGGAACGACGCCCGGATAGGGCTAGCACTAGTGAAGTCGAGGGGTAACGGAGTGGCTGGTAGTGGGACAGTAATAGACTTGCTCCCGCTCTCCCCTTCCCTTGCATTGTTCCGTGTCCCCGCGCTCTCTGCACTGTACTTCTTCCTGCTCTACATGTTGTCAGCACCCCCGCAAACTGACCAAATAAACCAGCCCCTTCGTGACTCGTTTGACCTGAGGTTGGAAGGACTACAGATACTACTGAAAACACAAGAATTGCAACGATATTTAATGTAATGACCTGAGGGCTCGTGACGTACGGAGATGAGCGACATAAATCCAAAACACTCATTCAGAAAATGTTTAAAAATTAATTTTACTGTTACCCTCGCAATGTGCACACTCCCAATTTTCTTTTGCACCATATATACAATTTTATTCAGTGTGTTTGAACAAAGCTAAGCCTTGCATTATTTCCAGGCTGTTCAGGGCGACCACGGGGGTTAATACGAATTCTCTAAACTGTCAAGTATGTATTACTCCCAGGAATCATTGCAAGCGGCATGATAGTGGAGGGTTGCAAGCGGTGGTGGCGTAATCTAACAGGTGGTGGCGTAATCTAACGGGTGGTGGCGTAATCTAACAGATGGCGGTATCCACAATCTGAGATAGATTATGGCATCACAACCGAGAGGCCGTGAGATACGGAGTCGCAAGGAGGACAGGATAAAATGGCCATCTGGAGTGGCGAGGCGAGCGCGGCTTGCAGCTCTGCGAGATGAACCGTGATCTTATTGGTGCGCACCAGATCATGCTCAGTCGTATGGTGGATCTGTTGATTACAATGTTATGGATTGACCAAATTGTTAGGAGTGGGAAGGCCGGTGTGAAATTCTTCCATAATGAAATTCTTCGGTAGTCAACCACTGCATCCAGTCGCACTTGCAACATTGGTATCTACTTCAACACGGTAAATTAGGTTACAGTCAGGTACCACCCACCGGTCAGTACCATCTAGCGAGCGACGGATGACAGGAGGGAATTCATGAGACATAAACGTCACTATTTCATGTAATTAACCCTAGAATACAGTTTGGTATGTCT
>Ga0307515_10026330_pt1 | contig 10017 bp, 16 predicted proteins | sample 17_EM_MG_FD_194513 | JGI IMG/M metagenome (GOLD analysis project Ga0307515, IMG submission 194513) | Populus trichocarpa ectomycorrhiza microbial communities from riparian zone in the Pacific Northwest, United States - 17_EM | ecosystem: Host-associated > Plants > Roots > Unclassified | place...
CAGGACATGCTACACTTTTCGATCCTTCCTCATGAAGACTTATGGAGGCGGTTCGCATCACCTTTCAAAAGGAAGTTTCCAAGCATCTGACCCTCCCTTCGTTCAGATTCTTCAAGAGTCTTAAGCTCGTCGCGGTGGATGAACTACATTATTATACGGGTCTGTTCGGGAGGTCGGTCGGTCCAACCGCCCAATGGTAGACCTCTGACCGCTCACCCATCTTAGTCACATTGCACAGGTAATGCGTCGGTTGCGACGGATATGCGCAGCGGTTGGAAGTGAGTCTACGAAACGAGCTCTTTGAACCGTCTCAGACATACCCCCCCAGACAGAAGAGTACAATTCGTGTCATGTAGCGCGACCATTGCAAGTCCACTGGATCACATGCAGAGTATCTTTGGCATTGAGGTGTTGGAAGTTCCTCCACAACCCGGGCCTGTCTGCTGACCCAGCTTGCAGGACGTCACGGCGGTTACGGAAGACGGAGCACCCTCTGGACAGAAGGAATTCTTGGTAAGAGACGGAGGGGGCCCCATCATCCTCGTTTCTCACCACGTGCCAGGTGTGGAATCCCCCGCTGAAGGTTCCAGGAGATCCTTCATTGGGACGTGTCAATTCCACCGATGAAGCAACTAGCCTCATGAGGTTTCTGATTAAGAGAGGCTTCAGGGTCATCCTTTTCTGTCAGGTGCGAACATACCTTCTACATCTGTCGTCTCTGCTATTCACCGTTAGTGCAGAGGCGAAAGTCGTGTGAATTGGTAAGACTATCCTTTACGGCAAGCAAGCTTGGGTTGACCTGGCGTTTTCGCAGGCAATGAAGGTGATCCGTGCGGACTTGACCGCCGAAGGTCGGCTCGATATCCTCGAGAAGGTCATGGCATACAGAGGAGGTTCGTCGATCGACCCATCTACCAAGACCCTCGCACTTACGTAGGGGATGCCTAGGATATACACCTCAGGTAAATCATTGCTGTCCCACCCGGACACCGAGACCTAATAGAATTCAGGATCGTCGCAGGATCGAACGCGAAGCATTTTCCGGTCAATTGCTCGGGATAATTGCAACAAACGCGCTCGAACTCGGTGTTGACATTGGCGTGCTCGACGTCGTCATTGTGTTGGGATTCCCACCGGGTGGTGTCGCTAGCTTCGTTCGTCACCCTTCATACTCGACACTAGATGAGTCTAATCGCCGCATAGCGACAACAAATCGGACGCGCAGGACGACGGGCTCGAGATTCGCTCGCCGTTTTTGTTCCAGAGGGTCTGCCAATGGACAACCATTACTTGATGAACCCGGAGGACCTGTTCCAGGCACCAGTCGCGGATATAGTTCTGGATTTAGAGAATCCGCTCATTCTCGAGGTTGGTACTACCTGTTGCTCTATAGTGTACGAACCCTGATGATCCTCGAGGCGCACTTGCAATGTGCTGGGACCGAGATGCCCATCACATCGGAAGACGAGCAGTATTTTAGTTCAATGATGAAGGAAATTTGCGAGAACCGCCTGTCAAAAGACGAGGACGGTTGGTACGTACAACCAGTCCCACGATGATTTCGCAACTCACTGGAATAATCTGCGCAGGTACCACACCCATCCAAAGTTCTTGCCATACCCTGCAAAACACGTGAGCCTCCGTGGCGTTGAGGAAGAGAAATACGTTCTCATCGACATCACGGAGTTCGAGCGGGGAGGCACTGCGAAACTCGTTGAAGAAATCGAAATTTCGAGGGCCTTGTTCGAAGTGTACGAGGGTGGAGTGGTGCGTGGATCGTGATTTTGCGGGAGGAATCAAATTTACCTGGTTTCCACTAGTTCATGCACCAGGGTCTGACATTCGTCGTGCACTCTATTAGTCATGACAGTCAGGTAGTTCACCTCCGCCGGGTGGACGTCAATTGGATTACAGGTGCAGTGGCAATGATCTTTTAACTTTCCGGCAGGCGCACACGTTAACATATTCTCTCGCAGAGCCAAGGTAAGAACCCTTAGTACAGCGCGATTCTCTGACCAACGTCATTGTACCTTCTTAGGGACTTCACGTGGGTTTCCTCCTTTACAAAAAATCACAGTTCCCTAACCCCTCCCTACAGCGATATCGACCCCATAAGAACGCACCGCATCCGCGAAATAAAGAACCGGGAAGGCGCGACCTCCCAGGAACATGCATTTTATGGACGTAAGTTTTCCCGTCGCGACAATGGAAGGCGTCCGTCCGCTCAACTATCCGGATAGGCATCAAGGTTCAAACGACCGTATACGGGTTCTACAAGATACGGTAAGTGGGGAAAAGATCCGGTATTCGTTCCCGGCTGAACCCGCTTTCGCATAGTAATGGGTGCATCATAGATCAAGTCGACCTCGAGAATCTTCCATGGGAGCGAGAAACTCTCGGGTTCTGGCTTGACGTTCCCGAGTCTCTCCTTCAGCTGCTCATGGACCAAAAGGTCAATCCTGCAGGTGCGAGGCGTTCTGACATCTTCTCCACTGTGGCAGCTTACAGGGTATACGCTTTTCCAGAGGCTATACATTCTGCTCAGCACGCTGTGTTGAATCGCATACAAATGCCTGGAGGGCTTCTGACGGAGTGCAAAGCTCCAACAAAGGAGTACAAGGTCGGGGAGTCGAAACGCAGGAGACCAGCGAGGTGAGCGCAGTCACACCCTTGGCGGTGCGGTAACGTCCTCATCTCAACGTACCATCCAGACTCATTTTCTACGAACCCGTGGGGAAAGGTGGAGGCCTCGCTGCGAGGTCTTTTGACCGAATTTCGCATTTCGTTGGCACCGCTTATGACGCGGTTGTTGGATGTGAGTGCGAGGGTGGATGCGACTCATGTACGATTCTCGCGCAGTCCCGTCAACTCGTTGACCCTGACGTTCTCACTCTTAGGCATTTTAGACCCGTTCTGCCGGGAACACAACGTAGTCTTTTCTAAAGTGGGAGCCAAGGCAATCCTGCAAGCACTATTGGGCCTCCCGGTTTCGCCAGAAGACGTCCCACGACCGGTACATCTTCCAGCGGATCTGGTAGCCCACCACCAAACCGTCGTCGAGGCCGACGTTATCCCCACTCAAGGAAACATCCAAGTTGAGAGAGACTGAAACGCGGTCGATTGCAAACAAACAAAGATGATGAGTAGGTGACCATACTGCTATGAACGTTGTGGAATATCTATCCGAACGATGGAAGTATAATGTATCATCCGAGGGGGTCAAAGTCACCCCAATCACTATTATTTGGTTTGTTTGTTGTTGTGCTACCCCACGTAGGCTGTGGAGGTTTTGAAGGGGCCAAAACACCCATTCCAGCGTTGAAGAACGGCGGTGGAGTCGGTTGTGATGGTTGTAGCGGTGGAGTTGAGAACGAGGGGATGGGGTTGCTCGGGGGAAGAGATATATTGTAATTGGGCGCCGTAAACGTGTTTTGTGTCGGCTGTGAAGGTTGTATGGGTTGCATTGGTTGCGACAGGCCTCCTCCATATTGCGTTGACGAAGGCTGCATCACACCATTTGAACCGTTCGATCGCGACAGCGGCTTGGCCAAGTTAAGGTTATGATTCGGCGCTGAGTAACTGTTTGTGCTTGTTGAGGCCGAGAACAAGTTGGTTGCTGGTGGCGGTCGCAGGTGCGGGATCGGGGAGCTCGATGTGGTGGCACCCGTCGGATTAAAAGAGGTGGGGGATGTTGGCTTGGCACCCAACACGTTCCGACTTGAGACCGTCGGCCGCGTTGTCAAATGAGATGAGAGCATCGGGGTCGACGGTAAAGACGCCGTTTGGGTGACTGGTGGAGGGGACGTAGTCGGTGGGGTAACCTAGACGGCCCCAAAAGGGTCAACACGCATGGAGAAACGCGAAAAAAAACCGACACTCACAGACCCATCACTAGAGAAAATGCTTCCCCAAACATCATCTTCGTCCCACCCCTTCGAAGTTCCGTTGATGGCGGTATCCTGCTTCACCGTCACGCCGTCTCCACGTCCCACGAGGTTCTCGAAGTTAACATCCCCGCCAACCGGGTTAGGGGCCGCACCGGAGGCTGGAATAGCGGACCTATCCTCCAAGCGCTGAGAATCACGGAGGAATTGACCGTGTTCGCGTTCGACTCGATCCCCGAGCTTCTTGATCACCGCCATAAACTTTTGGAACTGTTCAATATTCAACACTGTTGAGGTACCCCCCATCAGCTTCGGTTTGATGGTCAGGAATGGATGCAACATACGAGGACCCATGGCCATTTGCCACAGCTGGGGTAGAACGGCCATAGCGACCGCCTCTCGGTCAACCTTGAACCCCATCGCCTCTTGTACGAGTAGCGTGGCCATCTAAGGCCAATCAGTAAACATCGGCACGAACGTGCAAAGGATCGGTCAACCATACCATCACTGCCGGTTCTTTCGTTCGGATCTTGGAGAGTAACGGGACAAGCTTCTGCGTCAGAACCGTCTGATCAAGGGTTTTCACCATGATCAAGAAGGTCGAAAGCGTGGCCACTTTCACGCTCAAGATCTTCGTTTTAGTGAAAACGAGCTAAAGTCACGAGGATGGAAAGCATAAGAAGGCATTTCACAGTGCCTGAGGACAGCGCGCTCACTGCGACCCTCGGGAAGAGAACTCCTTGCACTTCGGCGTAATCGATTGTTTCACACAGGTCCGGAACCACTTTCAGCGCTTGCTCCTGAACCTACCGACGCAAAATTCTGTCATTCCAGCGATTTTTCATATTTCCGTAGAAACTCACAACAGTGTGTTCGGATTCCATGGCATTGTATATCAACGGCATCACATCTAAAACACCTCAACATGCGCATGCTTATTTAGAGGGGAATAGTACGCACGTTCAAGGAAAACGGGCTTCTCAGTCTTCTCCTGCAGAATTTTCACGTTGTTCAGGAGCGTTAACATGTTCTGAGGTGGATCTTTAATGGCAAACAGTGGCTTCAAGCTTGGCAGCACCAAGGCAGCAAACTGCGTCGATGAGAGCACCCGAGAGATAGCGAACACATTTGGGAGGATATAAGGGAGCAGTTGTGGATCTTTCATCTGCAAGACAAGAGGTCAAGAACCCCAAATCAAGACAAGGAAAGGACACTGACCTCCTCTAGAAGAGATGGTAAGATCTTTCTGACCCGAAGACCCACGGAAAACTTATCCAAAACACTAGTCAGGCCTTTCATGAACGAGATTTTCTCCTCTCGACTCTTTGCAGCAAAGTTGGATCTGTCGAGGAAATTGAGGGTGGATATAGGTAATGATGAGAAAAACGAGTGTGAAGGTAGTGAAGATGAAGTGAGCCGGTTTGTGGGATGTCGTGTGATCAATCCGTTCAGCATTGCTAGGAGGGGGGTCAGGGTTGTTTTTGCAAAGGTGAAACTGACTTTCGCACCTTGGAGGTCTCTGTCCAGCCCGCTGATCCCAGTGAGGGAGCGTCCAGCAGCATCTCGGAGGCCGCCCAGACTGCCATGTGTCTTGAACGGTGGATCACCTTTGCAATGAACCGCGTAGATGAGACAACCCAACGAATACAGATCAGAAGCGGTGTTCAGAGCCTCGTCCAAGGCATACTCCGGGGCTACGCGGTTCACCGTCACTTCACCAAACAAACCCTATCAAGCAAATAAGAGGCGCATACCCATATAATCAAAGGACCTCTGGATGTATGGCATAACGCGTCCATCAAAAGTCGGGAACTCCCACTTGGTCGGTTGGCCATCAGGACGGATCAACGGAATCGTCAATCCCAACCCACCAATCTTCCAATCTCCCTGCAAAAAGAAACAAAAAAGACAAACAGCGCGCTCTCAGTTCTGCAGTATTCAGAGTATGAGAACGAGGTGCGGACTGACGGCAGCGGTGATGAGGATACTTTCCGGCGAGAGGTTGGAGTGGATCAAGCGTGCGGAAGTGTGGAGGAAGGAGAGGCCTTTGCATACTTGAAGGATGCCTTTCTGGATCTGGTGGTTATTTTGCAGTTGTTAATGACATGGATCACTTGGACGCTGAGGTGATCGATACCTCGACTTCGTCAAGTTCCACGATAGGAGACCGATGATTTGAGTTGGGGATGGATAGATATAGGGAGGATAACAGAGGCTCTGTAGCAAATACGAATTCACTCCGTGTCTCTTCGAGGGGCTCGGCCATCTCTGGAAGCGCGGTGCGGTCAACATGAGAGCATTCATGGGGTATCCATCCCGATGCGTACCCAATACACATGGATGTCTAAGCCTTGACAAAGATGTGGCCTACGTACATCCAATGTAAACACAAGATCCAGATAATCCCCACAACATAAGGGTGTGGCACGCACCTCGGACTTGAGCACCTCGAACGTCCTATCCTTACCCGCCGGTCCCATCTTCTCCAGCTCAGGGTTCCTTTTATCGAACGTCCATACAGATACGCGTTTGTTCGTGGTCTTGTGAGAGCCGGATTGCACCTTCCACGGTCCTACGAGGAACGCGGGTGTATTGGCGGGTGTAGGCAACGCGCCAGAGTTCGAAGAAGATCCTTGGGCAGGTGTAGCGGAGCGACTGCCAACGATGGATGCTGATCCTCCGACATTGTAGTTCTGAGAGATGTTGGATTTGGCGAAGAAAGAGCTCGCGGCTGCAAACATTGTTGTCTTGCACCAGGTCCGACGGGAATGATTTGTGATCGCAGACGGGCTAAAACGCCCGAGAGATGTGTGAGAAAATGCGGGTATTTACTGATTCTAGGGTAAACATAGGGTGGGGTCCGTACGATGTAGTTAGAAGAAACGGGTGTAGAGTACAAATAGATGGCATAATGTCGCTATGATACGGGGTGACTTTATAGTCTCGTGCTCGGGCTCGATAAACTCGAGCGGGGGTCCGATGGCGCGAGCCAGTTCATGGTCAAACCGGCGGGAGCTAGTCCGAGTGAAGGCAGGTGTCGGAGTTCTTCAGCCATTACGGGATCCAACCAAGGGTCAGACGTAAGTTTGATAACTTCATCGTGCTGGAACGGAGGTAATTGCTTAATCATGCTGCATGGCGGTGGCCTGAAGACGACCCGGACGAAATACTGCGCATAAAACACCAAGGATTAGGTTTGAAACTGAGTACTGAGTATAGTACAGATCACCGGGGTGAAACCCGTCGTACCTTGACTTCAGCTGACCCATCAACTCTCCAAGAGATGTGACGCTGAGATTTTCCCAGGGGCAGCTCCCAGTATAACCTGCTGATCCCTTCGGCGCTGTTATCGGCGCGCTGCAGCTCAGCCTTTGACACTATTGTCTCTTGAAGGGTCCCCCCAGAACTTGGCGTTATCCTGGACCTCCTGACGAGATGAATATCCAAGGAATCGGTCTTGACGAGGAGTTGAGGCAACGAAGGGAGTTTTGAACACGAAAGGGTGAGTATGAGGGGTACCGAGTCACCAGAAGTGTATATCTTGGGTGATGGCAGCGTCAGCTTTCAAAGGTGTCACATCAGTCGACGGAAACTCGTTGGACAGAGATAAGGGGCCGCGACAAGTACCTGGGCTGACGTCTGCAGTTTCTCAAGCGCCGCACGGGCCGAGTCGGAATTGTGGATATCGACCGTTGCGAATCGTTCTTCTTCGCCCCCATAACCGATCAAGGGGTCGTGAGTCAGGTCCAAGTGTACCTGGCGTGGTGGAGTCGAGCGAGGTAGGTACATAATCGGTATCGTCACCCTGATGGTCGATTGACAGGCACATGAATCAGCACACAAAGTGCTCTCGGCGGGTGCTAACGCAGATAGTAAAGCACACCTTTCGTGCCTTCTCAGGCCTTTTCGCACGATATCGACTCTGACAGTGTAGTTGATATTGCAATGGGTCCCTTGCTGGTACAACGACTGCGAGGGAGGCAAAGGGTCCCTCCTGCCGGCGATGTATGTCGGGAAGGACAAAGAAAAGTTGAATGACCCTCTGGATAGCGTCGCGGATGGTTTTGAGCCATCGCTGCCCGGCGAACCCGAGTTTGCAGCTTCGAATAGTTTGACACTCTGCGACAGGATCACTTCGTCCGACGCAGCAGCGACGTTCCCGCCTTGGGAAGCGGTAATCGCCACTTTCCCTTGAAGCTATCAAGATTACCCAGCGCGTCAGACGCCGGGGACGTAAATACTGCGACCAGGGTAAACTCACGGTAGCGGTCACGCTCACAACGTGGCTACATTTTTTGGTGACCTGAGCAGTACCCTCGACGACGTCCTGGAACCCATAAACTGGGAACCTGGTTCCCCATCGCCGGGGACCCAAGTTAATGTGCAAGTGGTCTGATTTGTAGTTGTATTCGCCAGCCTGAGAGCCGCCGGATAGGAGGGAGATCGTCTCCGTTGGGGAACCGGGACCCCTAGCGGTGATGTACCCAGGTAAGGGTGAAGAGCAATCGTAGGGAGGGAGCTCTTCCTGCATTTTGGTGACAGGGGAGAGGAGATGTTTAGAGAGCCATTACCTGAGGGATAGTGGTTTAAATGAAGTCCGTGAGAGAATCCCACAGTCTGCGTTTGATGACTCGAGTCTGGGGCGTGTTACGCGCTTCGAGAGGACACGAGATGAGTAAGCCTTCTGTTCCGCCAGGATGATGCAACAGGCCTGGGACGAGATTCAACGCGATTTAGCCGCGATCATTCCCAGTCCCGATCCGCGCAGACATTCCGTGAGCGGGGAAGCCTGCAGGGTGGTATCTTGTCGGATGGGCCACGGTCCCCACCTTCCCCCTTCTCGGTACACTTCTATTTCTGACGGCAGCGACGCCTTGCTTTGTATTATTATGTAGCTATCGGGGGATATAAGTGTAGAAGGAAAAAAAGAAAACTACTGAGCATGAGATAGCTTATCTGGTCAGAGAACACAGGGTGAAACAAGAGACAAAGGGCACCGTAGTTACGGGACCGAGGAAAATCTACCATCCGGCTACAAAAATAGATGTGGGACAGTCAGGGGAAACAAAGAGAGAAGTATTACAGTAACAGCTGAAGCGCTGGAGCTTTACCGCCCGGGGTGTATGCTTACCTCCTTATTGATCGAACTTCGGCCAACTTCCTTCATCCTTCCATTTCTGAATGAGCTCCTTGACCGCAGCCACTGTGACTCCCGGCACCTTGGGCTTAAAGCCTGTGATTTCCTGGATCTTCTTGTTCGACAATCCAAACTGGTGCTTGCTCAGTAGATAGAGGTCCAGGTAGGCACTGAGTGGTGTGTTTGGCACTGGTGGATTCGAGGTTGTGATCATCTGTGTCCAGGCTCCAACGTGTTCCTCGTTGATATCTTCGACAGAGTCCTCAAGTCGGAACTGAAACGCGACGTTGGCGCAAGCCGAAAGATTGTGTAGACGACGTTGCTCACCTTGGCTGCGGTTGAAGTGAAGAAATCATAATATTCGTGAGTTGTCCCCATCACGATCGCAATCGTCTTCAAAAGTTCGTTATACGTCAGGTCCGGGTTACCCGACTGCACTCGATTCAATCAGTTGGCAAACACCGAGGATGATGGGTCGGAAACCCACCAAGTTGAACAACGGGGCATTCACTCCAACGTTGTGCGGCACGATACCATCAACCTCACCGACGTGTTTTTTCTCGTTGTGCCACCGGATATTCTCTCCAGCTAATTCGTCCGCCTTCTGTCTACCCCCTATTTCATCGATCCAAGTCGCACATCTCCACAATGCGGCGGCTACGTCGGTGTTGTGGGTCACGTTGTACAAGAATTTACCCGGAGACCATCTGGGAGACACGGCAAGTTTAGCAAAGCCAACAATTCATTGCTTTTGAACCGTTGACGCACAAAGATTTAACAGGCTGCTTCAGATGAGCGTACACAGCGCTGATCACGAAAATCGAGGATACTGTCAACTCACAACGTCAGCAGAGCATTGAGAAATGGACAAAACCGGGACGTTTACTCATTTCTATTTGATACGCTCCATAGGTCTGAGTAGTTCGCAGGATCACCAGGTTGAGACTAGTTTGGTATCAATCTTGCGGCCATTGAAATTTCGAGTTTGCAATTGCC
>Ga0307515_10026331_pt1 | contig 10017 bp, 7 predicted proteins | sample 17_EM_MG_FD_194513 | JGI IMG/M metagenome (GOLD analysis project Ga0307515, IMG submission 194513) | Populus trichocarpa ectomycorrhiza microbial communities from riparian zone in the Pacific Northwest, United States - 17_EM | ecosystem: Host-associated > Plants > Roots > Unclassified | place...
TTAAAAAAATTAACACACTAAAAAAAAAAAGTCCACGCAATGCAAGTGAACAGTGCAAGAGAATTGCACTGTTCACTATTTTTTAAGTGAACAGTGCATCACTATGCACTGTCCATGTTAATTGCACTGTTCATTGAACAGTGCAATTAACGTGAACAGTGCAAAAAAAGCAAGGAATTCTTACTTTTCAAATATTGTGTTTCCAACGCAGAAAAGAGGTGGGACTCAGTTTGCACCGCATTCCCAAACATACTTAAATTAAACTCGATTGAGTGGCAGATCAATTTATGATTTATTTGATTTGAAAGATTAATTCTAAGAAATTTTTAAATTTTTATCCATAATAATATCATTTTTATTTTTATTTTTTATCAAAAAGAATGTTATTTTGGGTTTGACTCAGGTTGACTGGTCAACCCTTGATCCGCATCTTGAGCCAAGCCTAATAAGATCATGTTTGTTTTAGCATTCAGAAAGTATATTTGCAAAAAATTAAAAAACAAATTGCTATAAATTATCTTTTTTATGTGTGTGTTTTTAAATTATTTTAATTTGCTAGTATCAAAATTGAATTTTTTAAAAAAAAATATTTCAATATATTTTCAAGCAAATAACATTTTCAAAAAATAACTGCTATTATAATATCAAACAGGCTTTAACTATACTAGATACTAACTCTATGACTCAAACTTAAAAAAAAGAGGAAACACATTTCTTTATCTATTAGAGGTCGAGTATGCAAACTACAATATACAAAAAACACAAACCATAAATACATGTTATACAAGCAAGAAAATAATGTTATCACGTGGATTCGTATGATTATTAACCAAATTAGTTTTTTTACTTTGATGGATGGCTTGTGCTATCACGTAAGCTGAGATAAATTTTTTAAGGTAAGATAAAAGAATATTCATGCAACAATAATATTTTTATAGGAGCAAGATTTGAATATATCCAATATATTTAATTAATTTAATAATATAATTTTTAAAATAAAAAAGATAACAACAATAAAAAAAACTAAAAATACAACAATGACTAATAAAAAAATGAACACTTTACAATATTATAAAATATATATCCCTAAATATTTTTAAAATATCTCAATGATCTTATTTGATAACAAAACAAAAATTAAATGTGAATGGGATAAACTTATAAAAATTGAAAAATATATAAAGTTCAATTACCAGCGAAACAAATATTGAAAAATGAATTGAACAATTTTAAAAAAGAACAAAAAACCTGACTCGGGTCAACATGTCAAATTTGCAACCTGATTATGAGGTCGAGATAACCCCGTACAAAAAAGACTGAATACAATAATGGAGGTCAACACTCAAGCAAACTAAATAATAAAATGTGAAACTGAAAAAAAAAATTGATTAAGAAAAACACTGCAAAAAAAACTCAAGTCAATCTAGATTAACTTAACTAACATGTGACCCGAAATATGAAATCAAGGTAATCTCATAGAAAAGAAAGTAACAAAAATCAAAAAATTAAAGGCTCAATAATCTAATGTTAAATGATGAAATTAAAAAAAAAATCAATTTGAAAAAAAAAGAACCTAAAAAAGGCCGGAGTCAAATAAGGCTAATTTTCAAAACTTATGACTTAGGTCATAAAACTGGGTTACCCCATAGAAGGCGAACCCGGAAAAATCACAAAGCAAAATTCTCAATCATCAAAAATAAAAAAAATAAATAAAATATCAATAAAAAAATGAAGGCCAAATCTGCTATAAAAGCTAAATGATATAAAACAATGAGGTACAAAATTGAAAAAAAAATCAAGAAAAAAAAATCAAGAGGACCAAATCTATTATAAATATTAAATGAAATAAAATAACGAGAGATGAAATTGAGAAATAAAATAAATCAAGAAAATGATAATAAAAACCAAAAATAGCAATCAAAAGAATGAAGACCAAATATTATAGATGCAAAAATCGATGGATGATGAAATTTAAAAACAAATATAATTTTTTAAATTATTTCAAATAAAAAATAGTAATCAAAAGAACATGGAACAAACTTAAAAGGAAAAACAAATTGAACGACTATTTTGAAAAACTGGAGGAGCATGCATAAAAATCAAGTGGGAGGGAAAAGAAAGAAAAAAGAAAAGGTTATTGGCGTCAAACCGAAAAATTATTCACCACATGTGTCTCCTAGAGATGGAGAGGCCTCGGAGATGATTTGAATGTCGCCTGAATGGTACGGGTGTCTTCCATATGATAACACATGCATGTGTCCACCACTTTTTTTAAATAATATTTTATATTTATTAAAATACTAAATTGCCCCCTTTTCAACTTGAATACAACAAAAAAAAAGTAAGAAATACAAAAATTCAATGCATGATAGCATAATGATATTTTATTATAAGGGTTATTCTGTCATTTCATTGTGCTTATAAAAGGAAAACAAGAAGAAGCTCGTGAATGCAAATTTAATATTTTTTGCTTTTTAGGGTGGTTAAATAATGTTATTGTGTTGAAAACAAATATGCAAATATTGGTTCGTACCAATCATTTTGATAATGACTAATGAGCCATATGAAAAAAAACCAAATTACCTCATCAACAAGGCCTTCGGGTTTTGTGTGTGTTTGGTATTATGGTGCAAGTTGCGTTTTAATTTGATTTTTTTTTTTATGAAAATGCATCGATATGATTTTTTTAGTTTTATTTATTTTTTACTTCAGCATATCAAAATTGTTGTTATCTATTTCGAGGCTCCATATAAATATACAAAAAATCAGAAAAGGGAAAAAACAAAAAAAATAAAATAAAAGGAAATAATTTTTAAAAAAAAGTTGAAAAAATTAAAAATATATATACATCAATAGAGAGAACATAAAGAACACCCAGAAGATTGCCAAAAATTGGTCAGGGAGGATCAAAATATACAAGTTTGGAAAAATTAACAATCCAATATGAACTGGTGAAAACCCTTGAATTAGAAAATTAAATTTGGGAAGGAAAATACAAAATTGAATTTTTAAGGACTCAATTTTATTTTTTCAAAGTTTAATTGAATTTATTGAGGGTTTAATTACAAGAAAATTGATTTTTGAATTCAATTTGAGCTTTAATTGAAAGAATTTGAAGTTTGAGGGTTGAATTGCAATTTTGAAAAGCTACTTTTGTCAAATCAAGGGCTTAATTGCATAAATATTGACGTTTGATGGGCAATTAGAGACTTGATTAAAGAAATTTAAAACAATGCGTGGCTTCAGGGACTGAAATCATAACAAAATCAGTAAAATTTGAGATTTTTCATGTGTTCACACCTTAAACCTTCTAAGTTGGTTCTTATCAAGGGATGAACATCTTTCCCTCAAGATCAGAAGGCTAGAAACAACTATTTGGTTTCCAAGTTAGCAAAACCACCAAAATCTTCAAAAATCAAGTTTGTTGCAAAACCATCAAGGTACAAAGTTTCTAGCTATTAAAACATACCTAAAACCCTCCCATTTGGATAAAAGGTACAATCATTGATCAATCGTGATCAAAACTTGATTAAAGTCCTAGCTTGAAACCTTATAAATGCCCCCTGAAAAATCAAAGCAAAGAGGAGAAAAAAGAGGAAGAATGGGTAGGAAAATCTTGATAAGAAAGATTAATGTGAAGGTTCAAGCATAAGGATTTCTTAAGCTTTGAGTATGGTAAAGAAAAACGTTTCAAAAGAAAAACATAAAGGGGCAACAACAATTAGTGAGCTTTGAAGGTATAAACTTTCTTTAACCTAGTAGGTGATGTCTATAAGATACACATCTAGCTTATTTTACATGTTTAAAAATGTTTATGAACTTTTTTTGGTGTTATAATGTCTTTAGTTTTAATTTCGATAAATGCACAAAATGTTATTTTTTTTCGTTTAATCTTGTTTGGGGTTGTTTATTAATATTGTTAGATGTTTTAGAAGATGTTTAGATATTTAGATTTGATGAAACATAGCAGTTTTTGAATTTGCCAAAAGTGGTAGTGTGTGTTTAATGTCTTTTTCAATGTTGTTAATGCATACTCTTGGTTCCTGAGTTTGCTTTGAGTCCCAAGTGTTTAAAGGGTCAGTTTTGGATTGAAATTTAATGCATTTGTTGGTTGTCAATAGGGCTGCAGTTTCGATTTTAGGAACTTCATGCACAATCTTGAGAAGGTGGTGTTTTGTTTTTTACTTGTTTTGATCCAATCATATGTAACAATGATAATGTGGTTTGTGTGAATAAAAGAAGCATGGTTTTAGGGCTTGGTATGCATGTTTTTGGGTTGGGACCTTGTTCTGTATTTTCAAGGTTTTATAGGTAGTGTTCTTGAGAAGAACATTGCCTTAGCTCTATGATTTGGACCAGTTTTGATCCAATTCTTTGCACTAACAACTTTATGAGGTTTGGTTAATCAATAATCAAGGGTTACTTTAAATAAATAATTGTTTTTTCTGAGTTTTAATCCTAGAGTTTTTTTTTTTGCATCGAAACCTATTTTAATTAAATCATGATTATTGATAGATAATTGTTGATGTTTGATGCTTAATTATGGTTCGAGGATTGATTTTCAACATGTCTATGTTTTTTATTTGTTCATATTTAGTCTAGGTTTTGATTGATGTTTATTGAGGATGTTCTTCGTGTTCTTGAGTGTTTTTTGGTTTTGATATGTCTTTGACAAAAAATTCCGTGCATTTGTGTTTTTTGCAAGTTTGATCTATTTTGGGTTTTGATTTTGGTTTGTTTTTCTGGTCAAACTAGTGGTTTTTTATTCGGTTTATGGTCGAACCAAAGAATTCAAATCAATCTAATTGGGTCAAATTTAGGTCAGATGTGTAAGGCCTTGTTTTTTTCAACCTTTTTTATAAAGGAATTTTCGGCTTGAGGGTGTGTTTGGCAAACACGTCGTTAGATCTATTTTGACAATTTTATTTCACAAAAAAAAGTTTTTGCCAAACAAAGCTTTAAAAAATAAAAATATTTTTTGAAAAATAAATAAATAAAAGGTTTCCTTGCATGTGGCCAAAAATCCAAAAACAATATTGGAGCATGTCTTAAAATTAAGAAAAACCTCAAAAAACGTTTTTGCATGTTTAAAAATACAAAGTATTGCATTGATTTTACAACCAGTTTATAGAATACTAAAGGATTTAGGTTTATATTTTAAAAATATTAAAAATTTATTTTTGGCAAAGAAATATATTATTAACTTTTAATATAAGGATAAAAACCTACAAAATTATTAATATCCAAAATATTATTAGGAATAATAATTTATTATTCACTTTTAATATAAGGATAGAAAACTTGTATGAAGATTGATATCTAAAATATGATTAGGAGTAATATAACTCATTCACTTCTAATATAAAGATAAAAACTGCGAGTTTTATCTGAAATATTATTTGAAATAACGCAATATCTAAAAATTTCAAGTTTGTCTTGAAAGAAGTCGATGATAATTAGAGATATTTTAACCTATGTCCCATGGTACAAGAATCATAAACATCTGAAAATACCAAAGAGAAAAGAGAAAAAATAAAAATCATTGAATCTCTTTGGATTTCTAGCTATGGTTCATTTGGAGTGAATAAACTGTGAATACACTTGTTTTCTCTAGAGATCTTTCAGACCAAGTTCTTGACTTGTAAAATCAAGATGTGTTCATCATAGCAACTCCATCATGGACACACTAATAGAAATAGAAACACCACCAGACCATAGCAACGACAAACAAAGAAAAACAATGCAGCTTATTTCAAATAAGGCATACTAAGAGTTCTAATATCTTCTCTTTATGCAACCATTCACTTGCCTAGAATCTTAGAGTTCCTAATAATTATAATACTAGATGACGACTCCTTGTCCAACAAACAACCTCTTAACCCTTCTGAGAAGGGTTGCCGTGACATCGCTCTCTTGTAAAGGGTACGATAAAATCATTAAAAAATATTAAAAAAAACATTAATGTGATATTTTTCAATAAAAACACACTTTTAAAAAGCGTCTGAAAATGAAAATTATTACACTTCCAAACATGTTCAAAATTGTTAAGAAGGGCAAAAGGTCAAAACATTATTTCAATCCTTGGTGTTTTGTGTGTTAATTAGTTCATAGTGTTTTACTAATCTCTTTTAGGCTTTTGTTAATAGCAATGGTGAAAAACTCATATTTATCTTCAAGATATTATTATTTATAAAAATAAAATGTAGCATATTACGTACCTTTTGTTTTATGTTTCATAATGTGGTGCACTAAAAAAATTATTTGTATATATATTTATAGAAAAAATTATGAAACTAACAATTATTTTATAAAAACTGATATTCATAGATGATATGAAAAGTTAATATCAATTGATGATTTTAAAATAAAGCATGAATTAAAAACATTGTAATCATACAAAATCAAAGAGTTATTGAAAGTTTTTAATAAAAAAAAATGAAATCAAATATTCTTTTATTTACATTAAAAAAATGAAATCAAAGTGTCTATATCAATTTCTCTGTTTCATTTTGATTTTAGCTAATATCAAAATAGTTGTGTTATCATATCTTCATATATTTAGTTAAGATTCGAGGAGGGGAGAAGAACTGTAAATACAAACCACACTAATTAATAAAGAGAATATGAGTATTTCAATTTTGAAATCGATTAAATTCTCCAAAAGAAATTAATAGTTTGCTTGTAATTTCAATAGGTCCTTATGTCACCAACATGACCCTTTATATATATATATATATATATATTTTTAAGTAAAAAGTTAAAACCTTTCATATTTTAATTTCATTAATCGTAACACTAAGATAAACATTCATTTACAAATAAGCTCCATTATTAATTGCACTTTCATATCTAAATTAATTTTCCAAAAGAAAAAAAAAACCCACTTGAATTAATACTAAGTATTTATTTAGCATTGGGAGCTATAATTATAGTCGTGGTTAAAGAAAAAGACGTTTGATAAAATATATAGTTTACTAAAAAGTTGTTATTGAAGTGTTTGGTTAAAAATATAGTATTATTTTTAAATATTAATTTAAAGATTAAATATGTTTAAAATTCATATAATTAAATAAATAGTTTTCAAAGATTTGTTTAATTTAATAAAATGTTTTACAAGGAGTTCATTACCCCCGCCCCAAACTAAACTAGAGGCAATTTTATATATGATAGATGATTTCATATTTTAATTAGTTATTTATGTTTATATATATACAATGGCATATTCTACAAAATTATTCACCTTCTTTACCACACTTCTTTTAAATACATGTTCAATGATGTTTCTCAAGGATAAGAATGCATGATTCAAAACATCTTCTCAATTTCTTGTTGCCCTACCATGTTGAGGATTAGTATACCATATCATATAACTTTATATAAATATTAGCACATTAAAGTGAAAAACAAAATCATAAATAAACAATATTATCATAATATCCACCTAATTTAAAAAAATTTAGTTGTATGTCATTTATTATTGATAGAAATATATCTATATCATATGCAATATCCAAGTAGTTTTATATTGCTTAAACTGTAACTAGTAATATTCTATTGGTTATAGTTTGATCTCATTTATCACTCTGTCATGTCATTAAAAATTCATGTCAGCAATATAGAAAAATTACAATTCTACCACTCTTTTTATCCCTGATTACAATGAAATCCCTAAAAATCTCACCCTACCCTCTTTTCTTTTTCCTGATAAAATCATAGTCTCCCTCCTCCCTCTCTCCCAACAAAATCCAATCATAGCACCACCTTTCTCCCTCTCTCTCATGCAGCGCAACCACCCTCCTCCTTTTTTTCTATAGCTCAATTTGATTATTGAACTTTAATTTTGCACAATTGAGTCATTTTCAGCTCAAATTAGAACCAAATTACATATTTGTTTTTGGGAGGAAATGTTGAATTGAAAGACAGAGAACTGAAGTGAAAAAAAATAGGTAAAACAGGTGACATCTTTTAAATTGGTTAGCAAAGTTTATTTTAGTTCCCTATCTTTTTTAGCTATTTGGTAACCAGTCCCTTCAATTTTTAAAAATTCAATTTTGATACCAAACTTCATTTTTCTTTTTCTTTTTTCAGTTTTTTTTTTACGAATGAGAGAGAAGGGGTTGGCGAATTCCAATATTGAGAGAGAAAATTGTCGTTGGCGATGACTTAAGAAAAAAACCATTTATTTTTGTGTCAAATGGTGCCATGTGATGAGGGGAGTTAAGATTAGGTGTTGTTTTTCCTTGAAAACATCTACAAAAATATATTTGAGCTCGGGAAGATTTTTAGTTTCGAGTTGCTTTCAGGTTTTGGGGCTGTTTTATGAGTTTTTGAAGACCCGTGATTGATTTAACAAGGTTTCTATAGTGTTTTTTAGGTGTTTTGGATTAAAAAAAAATAGGTTGAAAATGAATTTTTTAGTAAAAAAATAGCAACCCTATTTTTCCAACTAACCAGTTGTTGGATTCTGGGGAGCTCTAGATGACACATCGTTTTTTTTTTCAAACAATTAGGGTGAATGAGATCCACCCCATTAACTTAAGAAAAAAATTAAAGGCCCCACGCGGGCGCTTTCTTGTTGGGCCAGGCACTTGGGCTGGCTTACCAAGTCCAATAGCGCCTGATCTCATTTCTTTTTTAAAAATTTTGATTTTTTTATTAATACCTTTTTATGTCTTTTTTGAAATGATTTTTAAATTTATGTTTTAATTAATAGTCATTCTTTGTGATTTTTTTGGGTTATTTAGCTTTTTTAAATAACGATTATTTTTTATTATATTGGATGTGTTTATTTTTTTAAGAGGTTAGTACAATTCATCTATATTTTATATATCTTATATAGATTAAATTTTTATTTTATTATAATGTTTTTAATATGTTCAGTCTTGCATAGTATTTTTTTTTCTTTTATTTTATTCAAAAAAATTATGTGTGTGACGATTTCTATTACAAATTGATTTTAATAAACAAATTCATTAAACACAATCAGGTAAATGATTCATGTTGTCATATTAAATATTTGGATCTACGTTTGTCTCTCAATTTTTCCAATTATATTTTTATTTATTACTGATAACTTTTTTTTCATTTATTTACACAATAGTTCGTGATTTATTTAATTCGATGCATACATAAGTTTTTTATTTACATCTTTTATTTTTTTATGTAAAAAAAAATGTTGAAAAAATCTACAGGTTCAATATTTTATTATGTATTGCTCTTTTCAATTCAATCCTTGTTCTTATGATTTCTTATATTTTTCCTTAAACTTTTTGTAAAACATATATTGTATTTAGTTTCATCATTCAATCCAAGTTGATAGTGTATTATTTTTTTTTCATTTATGCCCGCATTCTTTTTTTTTTCTTTTGTTAATGTTTTATTCTTTTCAATTTAACTCTCAAAGTGAAAATTTGATGTTGCCTTTTAATTTATTTCTTATTTCTATTTTAACCCCCATTCTTTTAGTTGCTATTTTTTATTTTGGATTTTTTTGTTTAATTTTTTTTCAATTTCATCTTTCAACATTTTATTTTCTAGAGATTGGGCTTCATGATTTTTTCATATATAGTGCTTCCGATCTGATGACTCAAGTCACAAGTTTGAAAAGTTAACAGGGGTTGACATCTTTTTTTGTCTTATTTTCTTTTTCGATATCATCGTTCGACATTGTTTTTTTTTATATATATATAAAAAATAACTTTGTGATTTTCTTCAATTTCTTTCTCTATCGAATTATCCCGATCTCATGACCTAAGACATGAGTTTTTCAGTTTAATCCAGACTAGTTCGCCCTTTGATGATGTCCAGATTAAATATCATTTGTGTTGTTTTAGGTTGACTCACACCAGTTTTTGTTATTTTGTTTTTTACCTCGTTTCGTGATTCCATGTTTAATTAGCTAAAAATTAAATAGTATTATCTTTTTACTTTCGGATAAAGGATTTTTTTCCTTATATATATATATATATATATATATATATATATATATATATATTTATCAATATATAGCGACACTCA
>Ga0307515_10026332_pt1 | contig 10017 bp, 1 predicted proteins | sample 17_EM_MG_FD_194513 | JGI IMG/M metagenome (GOLD analysis project Ga0307515, IMG submission 194513) | Populus trichocarpa ectomycorrhiza microbial communities from riparian zone in the Pacific Northwest, United States - 17_EM | ecosystem: Host-associated > Plants > Roots > Unclassified | place...
TCTGTCGATTGTATTAAAGCAGACTACGGGGTCTATATACTGATGCGCCTCCCCCCTAATTAGTTAAAGCTTTGTAAACAAGTGGTTGGTGCAGCGACGCGTAAGCAGTGGTTGGTGCATCGAACGCGTAAATAAGAGGCTGGTGCACCGAACGCGTAAATACGCGTTCGTACACCAGGTAATATAATCAGACATAGTGGTTCTTAGAATACGCCGGCAACTATATATATAGAAGATGCTAGACTTAGCTCTATAAATCTTATTTACGCTAGAGCCCCTAAGTCTTAGTTAATAGTCTCCCCTAACAATATATGCTAGTTAAAAGATAGAATTAAAGAGGTTTTTAGCTTTTAAAAGCGAAAATCGAACTCTAAGGTATAGGATTTAGCCTACTCCTAATTTATCCGGTATATAGATCTTATACTATATAAGAAGTTACTTAATCTCTAGTATATTTGCTACGAAATCACCTATTACTAGCCTAGGGAAATGGTTATTATATTGCCATATATATACTATTAAATTTTAAATAATAGAGTTAATATTGTTAAAGCTATTAACTTCGCACTTAAGGAGGACTAGGAACCTCCTCCTAACTATTAATTCTATAGCAGAAAATATAGCTAGGCTCCTATTACGGAGAACGACCTTAGTATTATTAAAGGTGGGCCGCCTAAGAGGTAGGTTAATTTATACGTGGATCTACCCTTACTAATTCCTTTAGCAGTAGTAACTACCCAAAAATTAGCGCCGTTTAAGGGAATTCGACTGTCTTTACCCTTATAGAAGGAAGCGCTGACGTAAAGTATATCGCTCTATTGTTATCTAAAAAGCAACATATCTCTTTAAACCCCACTATTAACACGAATATTTTAGACGCGTTACGTTATAATTTTTAATAATTAACGCCCCCTATTCCAATTCTGTTCTTCTAATTTAATAATATAGTTATTACTTCCGGCCTTCCTCTTTTATCTATTATACGGACAATACAGCTAATATTTAACTGTATAACTACGCGTATTATTATTAATTTATTATAAAAATCTTAGAGTAAGAGTGAATTAGTTAATTCTGCCAATAGTAAAGTTAAGGATATTTATCGCATCCGCGCCTATATTTAAGATATAAGGTAGGCTAAAAGTAGGACGTATAAAGGCGTCGTATAAAGGCGAATTAGTTAAGTCAAATTACGGGAAAGCTTCGACTCCTGTGTCTAAGCTAAATTAGCTATCTTTTTAAAAAGGCGCAAAAAGAGCCAGCCGTAAAATAATGTCGTTCCTAGTAGGAAAGCCTAGGACTATATTAAAAATAACCTAATACTTAAGTTATTTAATAGAGATTGGAAAATTCTAAGAGGCACTAAAGATTCTGCCGTTAGGATGTTTAAGTATAACCTTAAGGTTAGCGTAATTCTTAAATTATTCTACTCTGTCTATAGTATTTAAATTTTATTTTTTCTCCTATCTATAGACGCAGAGCTCTAGCTTTAGTTTCCAAAAGTAAGTAATTACCTATAGTTAAAAGATCTTACCAAAGCAATCGTGCTATTAGAGTAAGTCCTTAACTAATATCTATCTTAAGAAGCTAACTGGCTTAAGATATAATATAATAACAAAACAATAAGCATAATTCTTTATTAAGTAGCTTTTACTTCTCCAACCTAACCTTAAACGATTAGCTGAAATTAATGGTGATTTACTTAGTAGTAATATATTTTCGAATAAAAGTATATATCCTTTTATGGCGTAAGACGAGATTAGTAAATAAATTGCCACCTTAGCTATAGAGCAAGAACTACTTAATACTTTTTTTTAGCTTTTTCTGTAGTAATTAAGGTAGTATTACTGTTTTATATAACTTAGGAGAAGCGTCTCTTCTAATTTATTCTACCCTCTTACGACGTTGCTACTACAGTTAAATACTACTTAGCGCTCTAGACTTCGGCATATTTAATACGCCTTCAGTAAAACCTAAGAGCCTCCCTTATATTTAGTAGCCTACTTTTATAAACCTAGGTATCCTTCCAAACCACCTTATATTCGCGTCCTGTCTTAGTTATCCTTTCCCCTATAATATTATTAATCTCCTATTTATCGTTTAAGATTATTTTATTAATTTAGTTATATATTACCTGGGAACCCTATAGGTAGGAATTTAGGTAGTATCGCTTTATCTAATTAGCGGCGGAGCTGTTATACTCGCTGTTATCTTTATTATATAGATTATAGGGGTTTAGATATAAACTAGTTAGTTTATTTATCTTACTTAGCTAATATATACTCTTATCGTCTAAGTCTTCTAAAGTGATTTTACCGCTTTAAATATCCGAAATGGCCTCGTTGTCGTTAACCTGAGAAATACGCATTCTAGATGTTTTAGGGTAGGAGCTTTTTAGGAGATAATCCTGGACAATAACGTATTTCACAAGCGAGTTGACCACACAAGCGAGTTGACCACACCAAAAATTAGACAATTTGTACCTTAATATCTCAACAACCACTTAATAATAATTTTTAATAATTTAAATTTGGGCTTTTATATATACTTTATAGCTTCTATTAAAGTTATATAGTAAATAATTTAGTAGTTTTTAAGATATTAAAATTTAGTGGCTAAACTAAAGCCAAATTACTATATCTTAAAAACTACTAAACTATTTATTATATAACTTTAATAGAAGCTATAGAGTATATATAAAAGCCTAAATCTAAATTATTAGAATTTATTATTAAGTGGTTGTTAAGATACTAAAGTACAAATTTTCCAATTTTGGGTGAGTTTTGAAGTGGTTAACTCGCTTATAAAATACGTTATTTCTTAATAAAGTGTTTAATAAAAAGTAGATAAAAAGAGGGTTAGAGGATATCTAGCGCTTATAGAGTTCTTATTTAGCTTTCTAATTCTAGAGCTAAGCTAGCTAATATATATAAATGCTAAGAAAAAATATATAAGTAGGGCGTCTAAAGATTAAAACCCTAATCCTTAAGATAATTTTAGTACCCCCATATATATATCTCTAGCCATTATTTTTAGAACTTAAGACTATATTTAATAAAAAATTTCTCCCTAAATTATAAAAATTAAAATAGCCCTTATACCCTAAACTTAACACTAAACATATATATACTTCTCTTTTTTGTTTTACGCGCGGTTATAGTAGTACATTATTAATCTCTAGGAGTAATTACTAAGTAGGTAGATTATAGTTACTATAGAAATCTGGTTCTAATAAATTATAGTATTAATTAGTCTCTATTAATTAAAGTTGGGGCGGATATACTAGCAACTACGCCTAAAGGAGGCGAGCTTAAAGTAAACGTTAAGCTTAGCGTTAAAATTATCGCGACTGCGTCTCCTACTATAACTTCCTTATTGCTAATCCATACTGTCCAAGTTAGTGCTTAGGGAGATCTAATATTTTCCCTAAATTAAATATCCGCGCCCGTTGGAGACATTATCTACTTTTAGTTTCTTAAACTAAACTATACCGTGTTATAATCCTTGCTTAAGAATTCGTGTACACCTAATAGAATTTTTAATACTAACTTTCTTTATTTTAACCCTAAAAACTATATAGATAATATTATTTCCTTTTTTATCTAATATATAAGTCTATAATGGTTTTTCTGTAAATAAACGCTACTAGTTTTATATTGCTATGCTGGTATAGTCTTTACTATTAACCCTAGGCCAAATATAGAAGAATTCCTTTATAATGCTCGTCTGCTATAGTTTACCCTATAAATAAGCAGTATTATTAGATAGTTAACTACGAAACCGAATACTAGGAGTAGCTATTAGTAAAAAGGAATTACTAGTACTAGCCCAGTTAAGATAGCTAAAAGTTATTAAATACTAATATTATTTCCTGCAAACCTAACTAACTTTAAAGGGAGTTATTAGATAGGAACGGGCGATATTAATATCCCTAATAGTACTGTCTTTTAACCTACCCTTTAGCCCTAGCCCTTAACTTAACTAGTAAATAGCGGGGGAATTTCTCTTCTACCTTTTACTAGTCTTTTTATATTGTTAACTCTCGCTTTTATTTAGTAGTTTAGTGGGAATTTTATATTTTTATTTATATAGTCTAGTAAATAAAAGTCTTATCTATTTTCTTAGCCTATTATATTATACTTTTCTAGTAGCCTTATAAATCTTATCTAAAGCGTTAATAATCTATAAGTTTGCTAATCTAATCTTCTAAACTTTCTTATAACCTCTTTCTAAGTTAACTTCCTTCTTACTCTTAAATTAAAAAGAAGAAAGTCCTGCTAATATATTATACAATTCTAAAGTATTATATATTTGTAAGGGGATGGTATAGTTTAAGGCTAATAAGTTAGGTTCTCCAAATAGGGCTAATAAGCGTTTAACGGTTAATAAGACTTAAATAGTGGTTTAGAATAAAGATAAGTTTGGAAAGAGTTTAAGATATAACTAAGGTATAGAAGAGGATTATAGCATCTCTTTTTCTAAGTGGATTGAGGAGGCGGAGCTTAAAGAGATAGTGGGATAAGTAATAGAGGTAAGATTATTGTAACGGAATTCCCTAGAAGGTACATATCAGATAAGACAGAAAGAGGTCTCATCTATATTCTAGAAGGAGGTCTCATCTATGTTCCAGAAGGAGGTCTTACCTATATTCCATCTACGTCCTAGAAGACACGGTCAGACAGATAAGGGGTAAAGGGTTTTACTAGCGTCTTAGAAAGATTATATAGGGAGCTAGTTCTCCTCTAGAGAAGAACTAGCGATTAGTCTCTAAATAGAAGTAGTTAAAAGCATTTATCCTTTAATATATAAAACTTATTCTACCTTTAACTTATCTTCTATTTACCTTTAACTTACCTTCTACTTACCGGTGATACTATTAATTAGATAATTATACGTTCCGGTTAAGCTAGCCTCTTACAATTTTAATTACTTACAATCCGTTAGGAACGTACGGCTATTAATTAATAATAATAAACTATACTCCTATACCCCACGAAGCAACGCCCTCACCGTAAGAGGCTTAAAGAGTCTCCTTAGAGGAGCGCATTCCCTCTTCCTATAAAGAAGCCACGGCTAGTCCATCTAACCTTATAAGACCCTTAGGAATAATTACCGCTGGGGAGTTATTGGAGCGGTTGCTATATAAGACCCTATAAAAAATAAAGGAGTTAGAGATATAATTAAGATAAGTATATTAAAACTACCAAGAATAATTGCAAGGACAATTAGGGGAAGTATAGATACCCCAAACACGAAGCGGACTCAAAGGGGTAACGCCACACTATGCTATAACGTTAGAAAAACCTAAATTCCGCATAAAGGAACCTAATAAGTACCATAGTAATAGTCTTTAAAACTACAATTATTTTATCCGATAATGCGAAACCAAGTTTCAGCTAAATCCGAAACGTTACTCTAATAAGTATAATTAAACACTAATTGCTTCTACCTTCCTACGTGGCACCGTTAAGAGTTTATAGACACGCTATAAGAAGAAACTTACTACACCCCTTAAATTTAGCAAACTTAGGACCTAGTTAGTTAATTAGGTCCAAGACCCTACTAATTAAAGAATAGACTACAACCAGCAATACCATAATGCTAAACAGCGGGATAGTCAGACTGTGGTCTAGTTTGTAAACTACTTAGAAGAACTAGAAGACAATATACCCTACTTAAATCTATGGGATAACGCTATATAACTTCACCAGCTACTCGCTAAGCTATAACTTAAGATTCAATAGGCCATATAAGAGAAGGGCGAAATTCCTACCTCTTAGGAAAAGCTTATCTCTAAAGCTACTTAGATTAAGAGTACTAAAAGAGACTATCTAGGCAAGTAAAAGAAACGAGACGCTAATAATAAAGAGCGTAGAACTAGACCTAGCTTTAATAACAGGGGCAGATTCCGACCTAACCGCTCTACAGAAGAATAACGTAAGCAGGCCTCGCAGCCCTAGAGCAACGCTAGTCAACCCTAAAATAATAATAGGCAGAGACCTAATCCGTAGGAGGGGAACCGGGAGACACGCACCTGTTATAACTACGGCAAAAAAGGCCACATAAGCCGCTTCTACCGGTAGAAGAAGTAAGAGTCGGCTTAATCGGGAAAAGAGACAGCCTAGTAGATCTTTACTCCCTTACACTAGGCCAGCAAGAGAAGGAGAAAGTAAACTGCTATATAGTTATTCCTGTCTTTATTTAAGTTAATAATAAATAAGTAACGCAAGACTGCCTTATAGACAGCAGCGCGAGTATAGGGTTTATTTCTTAATTACTAGTAAAAGAATTAGATTTGGACCTTAGCGGCTTATAGGTGCGCACTATTTAAAGCATTAGAGGCCACTAAATTCCATACTACAGGGAACAAGCTTTTTCCATAGCCAGCTAGGACCGTGATAGTCTATAGGACACGCAGGAGATGCGCTTCTATGCCGCAGAAATTAAGGGGTATAACCTTATTTTAGGATACCTATAGCTTCGCCAAGTCAATCCGGACATTAATTAGCCTTTAGCCTTGTATTAACATTAGAAGTCTTAACCGCGCATTATAGTTAAAGATTAAGAGACTTTCTTAAACCATATACAAGAAGAAGGGTGGGCATATACCATATATACTACTCTTAACACTAAGAACGGGGATATAGGATATTCATTTTCGGATATCTAGCTATACGCAGTTAAGGAACTAGAGATTCTATAGGAATATACGGACTTAGAAGATGTTTCTAGTAAAGAGGCTACATAAACCTTACCTAACCCCATATTAGTTAAGTACAAAATAGACACAGAGGATAAATAACCTCCTTTTGGACCGCTATATAACCTATCAGAAAATAAGCTAGCAGTACTACGTCAATATATAGTAGACAATCTTTAGAAAGGATAGATTTAGCCCTCCATAAGCCTAGCAGGGGCACCAATTATATTTATACCCAAGAAGAACGGGACCCTTCGCCTCTATATTAACTATTAGGCACTAAATAAGATTACTATAAAGAATCGCTACCTATTACCCTTAATAGGGGAGCTTATTAACAGGCTGTTGGGCGCGAAGATATTTACAAAATTAGATCTAAAAGATGCATACCATTAAATCCGGATTAAAGCCGGCAATAAGTGAAAAACGGCGTTCTGAACACGGTACGGCCACTTCAAATACCTAGTAATGCCATTTAGGCTCACTAACGCACTAGCGACATTTTAGGCCTATATTAATAAGGCATTATTAGGCCTGTTAGACATAATATATATAATCTACCTTAATAACATTATAGTCTACTCTAATAACTACGAAGCATATACGCACTATATGCGAATAGTACTAGAAAGACTGCGGGAATACAAGCTCTATATAAACCTAAAAAAGTGCACGTTCCATACTACTAGCATTAATTTTTTAGGCTTTATCGTTAGCGTTAACAAAGTGTTAATAGAGAAAAGTCGGGTAGACGCTATTAGGGAATAGCCCTACCCTATAACATTTAAAAAAGTATAGGTTTTCTTAGGCACAGCAAACTTCTACCGAACGTTTATTATTTACTACTTATAAGTAATACTCCCAATTACCAATCTACTAAAAGGATCCAAGAATAGCAGGAAGTTAAGACCCTTTATATTTAGGGAAGCTGCTAAGCAGGCTATAGACCGGTTAAAGGATTTATTTACGTCGGCGCCTATCCTAATACACTTCTGCTAGGAGCTACGTATATACCTTAAAACGGATATATCCGGCTTTACCCTAAGGGCAATTATATCTTAATTAAAAGACAGAAAATAGCATCCTGTGGCGTTTTAGTTAAGGAAAATAACCCCTATAAAGCAGCGTTACATAACGCACGACTAGGAGCTGCTCGCGATAATTACAGCAATAAAGCACTGGCGACATTATTATATAGGAAGCAATTATCCTATTAAAGTCCTTATAGACCACAATAACCTAGAATACTTTATAACTATAAAGGTGTTAAGCGGTTAATAAGCTAGGTAGGCAGAGGCACTATTATAGTATGATTTTAAGATTACGTACCGCCTAGAAAAGATAAATCCTGCTAATAAGTTATTAAGACGTCTAGATTACGAGACAGGGAGGATCCAAGACAGCACAGGGGAAATAATCCCTACATTGCAAAATTTGCTCAGGAAGAAAGAAGACTCTTTCCCTAGAACTATAAAATTTCGCGGCAGGGCAGAGGTCCCGGCGATGCAGCTGCAAAGTAATACAATTATAGAGCCGCAGGATATAGTCACAAACTAGGTTATAGACCAAGTAGATATTATAAAGTTAGCGTACCCTAGAATTAGCGAGAATTCTATGGAATGTACTAGAGGTATCGCGGCACCTTTAACTTAACAGCGCATTAGCTGCGAGTTCTCGGATCTAAAAAGGATAGGTAAAATACCTATCCGCAGTATAGCATACTACATAATAGCAGGAGAATCTGCTGGCACTAATAGTTTAAAACGTCTCGTGCCACGCCTTAAGTTTATAATAGTGGTAGGCAAAATGGAAGCAAGCGATCTACACAAAACCTTTTTAGATCTTCTTCTTTAAGCTTAACAAAGGGACGCCTTCGCCTCTAGGGAGAGGTAGAAAGATATAGTAGAGACCAACTTAGCCGGAGTTACTAAGAAGCTATAGTAGCAAGACCAAAAGGGTCTATTGCGCTTTAAGGGTGCTGTATATATCCCAAAGGACTAAGCGATTTAAGATAAAATTCTAAAGGTCTTCCATAATAACCCTTTTAAGGGTCACTATAGTGCTAACAGAACCCTTAAGGCTGTTTAAAGGAAATACTTTTAGAATAGAATGTCTAAAGAGGTTAAGGACTATATATTAAGGTATAATACGTACTAAAGGATACAGATATCTAGGCATTACCTATATAGCAAGTTATTAGTGCTTCCTATTCCGTAGGGACCCATATTAAAATTAACAATAGATTTTATTACAGGCTTACCCCCTACTAAGACAAGAACTGGAGAGGTTACTAACGCTATCCTAGTAATCGTCAATAGGTATATAAAGTTTTCAGGATACTTTACTGTCACAATAACGATCACAGTAGTAGAACTAGCAGACCTATTTTTAGAACGGTAGCTCTTATTTAGCACGCTAAGAGAAATTGTGTCTAACAGAGGCACCGTATTTAACAGTGCATTTTAGTCTTTATTCTATCTCTTATTAAAAATACGGCGAAAAATAAGCACTGCCTTTTACCCGTAAACAGACGGGCAAATAGAGCATCTAAATGCGTTATTAGAACACTACCTCCGCTACTATATTAATTATCAACAGAATAATTAGACATTGTGGTTAGCTCTAGCGCAGTATATGTATAACACAAGCATCCACAGTAGTACAAAAATAACCCCTTATAAAGCATTGTTTGGGGTAAAAGCAAATAACCCCTAGAACGTTAAGGACATTATTCCTAAAAGAGAGGCACTAGTGGCATCCAAAAGAATTAAGCAAATAAGAATTCGCAGAGAGGAACTTAAAAAGCACTTACTAGACGCCTAGGCCGTGTAAAAAAGGTACTATAACGAAAAATATATACCGAAAGAATTCGAGATAGAAGACGAAGTCTTACTATCTATAAAAAATATCCAAATAAAACGCATTAAGAAGAAGCTGGATCACCAGTAGCTTAGACCCTTTAAGATAGTTAAGAAAACTAAAGGAAACCAAGCCTATAAATTGGAATTACCGAAATCTTATCTAATACATCCCACATTTTATATTTCCTTACTATTCCGGAGAAAAGATAGTGCGGAACCGCCCCCACCTAGCGAAATTAATAGGGAACTAGAATGGAATATAGAAGACATTCTAGACCAAAGATGGCGCTAAAAAAAGCGCAAATTTTTAGTTTGTTGGGAAGGATACTCCTAAATATATAATAGTTAGGAACCTAAGAAGTACCTTTAGCCGGGATACAACACTGTAATTAAAACCTTCCTAAGAACTAAAGGTAAAGACTTAAAAATGGTTCTGGATATACCACAGGTCAAGTG
>Ga0307515_10026333_pt1 | contig 10016 bp, 6 predicted proteins | sample 17_EM_MG_FD_194513 | JGI IMG/M metagenome (GOLD analysis project Ga0307515, IMG submission 194513) | Populus trichocarpa ectomycorrhiza microbial communities from riparian zone in the Pacific Northwest, United States - 17_EM | ecosystem: Host-associated > Plants > Roots > Unclassified | place...
ATGAATCACAAGAATCACGTTCCATATCAAGAATATAAAAATCACATGGAATAACCAAACTATCAATCTTGAGTAGGACATCTTCTATCACACCAAGTGGATAAACAAAACTACGATCCGAAAGTTGTATTACAATACTAGTTTTATTCAAAGGTTCAAGACTAAGAGAATCACAAACATGTTTAGGTATAACACTGATGGATGCACCTAAATCGCATAAGGCCCTTTTAAAACTAGCATTACCAATAACACATGGGATAGTAAATGCACCTGAGTCTTTTTGCTTCAAAGGCATATTCTTTTGAATAACAACAAATACAACTTCACCCGTACTTACCATTTCATGGCCTTTTAGCTTGAAGGCTCTCTTGGTAGTACACAACTCCTTCAAGAATCTGACATGCTTGGGAATTTGCTTGATAACATCAATCAAAGGAATGTTGAGTTCCACTTTCTTCAAAACCTCTAAAATCTATTTTTCTTTATCCTCTTTCTTAGACCTAGAAGAACTCGTAGGAAAGGGAGGAATTGTTTTAAAACTGGAATTCAATGAGGGCTTACCTTTGCAGTGTTGGTCATTGTTTCAATTTGTGGAGGAGGAGGATGTTTCTTCTTTGTACTCAATTCGGTTTCTATCTCTTCTTCTTCCTCCATCTCAATTTGTTTCGACCTTTGCCTTTCAAGTTCTTTCCCACTTCGCAACATGATCACACTAACATTCTCCTTTGGATTCAATGTTTGGGAGGACAATTTTCCATTATTTGTGCTTTCAATTTCCCTACACTTGAAGCTATTTGCCCCATTTGCTTCTCTAATTTGTGAATACTTGACCTTATTTCCTGTTGAAAAGACATGATATTTTGTTGTAAGGTCACTGTGTTAGAAGCCAAAGTTTTCATCATCTCACGAAGATCATCATTGGATGACGACCCCATAACATTGGAGTTTGTGAATGGAGGGGGTTGTCTTGCTTGATAATTCTGTTGGGGTTGTCTTGCTTGATAATTCTGTTGGGATTGAAATCCATGGGGATGGAACTGTCGACCTTGACTGCCTTGTTGAGGCGGGTTCCCATAGTGTAAGTTGGGATGATCTCTCCATCTAGGTTTGTACATGTTGGAAAAGGGATCATATTTACATTGGGGTTGTCCGTTAAATGCTCCATCAACTGCACGAGCCTATTCAATATAATCTTATTGCATTGTTGAGCACATATCTGAGGTATGTCCTTGTAAGGAACATATGCTACAAACTTTCACCTGCTGTACATTTCCACAAGCCAAAGAATGCATAAGAAAAGTAAGACCATTGACTTTATTTTCAACGTTAGAAATACTTACCTCATTTACTCGTTTGTTTGAGAAGTCTCCACGGGTGCCAAATTGTTTCGAGTTGGCTACCATGTTTGAGATCAATTGGCATGCAGCCTCGGGTGTCTTATCTACCTATGCCCCTCCACTTGCAGCATCAATGATACTACAGTCAGTAAGCATCAATCCTTCATAGAAATATTGAATGAGTAGCTAATCGGGTATTTGATGATGAGGACATTGAATGCAGAGTTGCTCAAATCTTTCTCAATATTTGGAGAGTGTCTCTCAATGAGATTGCCGAATCCCACATATTTCTTTTCTTATGTTGGCAACTCGAGATGCTGGGATATATTTTTCAAGGAATATCTTCTTCATGCCATTCCAAGTTCCAATAGAACCTGGGAGAATAGAGAAAAGTCATGCCTTTGCTGCCTCTTTTAAAGAGAAAGGGAAAGCTTTCAACTTAACCTGTTCTTCGTCAACTCCATTCGGTTTCATGCCAATGTAAACTATATAGAACTCCTTGAGATGAGTATGAGGATCTTCTCCTACAAGACCATTGAATATTGGTGGCAAATGTATAAAACCAGATTTGTGCTCGAAGTTGACATTATTGTCGATGTTTATGCACAATGGTTGATTTTCCACTTTAGGAGCAGCAAGCTCCTTGAGTGTTTCTTGTTGTGCAACAACCATGGTGTTGACACGAGCTTCTTTTTGTAACCTGCGTAAAGTGTTTTGAATTTCAAGATTTACCTGCACTTGTCTTTGGTTAGTAGAACAGGTTACAAGCATAAATCGTAAAGAAAACTCAAAAGAAAGCGGCCACACAAGAGATTGAAACAATGTAATTTGAACAAAAATCCTATGCTAGAAAACTAAAACTACCTAAAAAGCCTAGAAAACAGCAGAATTTGGCCTCGATAGGGTGGAGCTAGTGGCTAAAAGCCACTAGTCCTGTTCAAAATGTTGTTTTTCTTTAGGAAACAAAAGGCTAGGTCCTAATTCCACTAAAAAAATTGTTTTGAATAGTACCGCTGCCGTAAATGAACAACACCGCAGCAAGCAAAAATTTTGTTTCTCTTTTTTTTTTCTCTAAAAAATAAATAACAATCACAACAAATAAAAATAATAGCACAAGAATCAACTAAAATTACTTCCCCGACAACAACACCAAAATTTGTTGCGATGTTGCAGTTGCACAAATTAATTACACTAGCTTAAAACACAACACACAAGATAGTATAGAGCAAGCAAGGGGTCGATCCCACGAGGAAGGTTCAAGTCAGAGTTTTATGCTATATGATATGCAATTTGAGGGGGGCGGGGGTTGAAAGTTATCTAGGCTAAAGCAAAAGAAAACAAAAATCTATCAAGCGAAAATAAAATAAAATCGAATGTTCTCCCTAAGATTACTAATTTGGATCCGCCACAATTATTAATCTCAGTTGCTTCACAAGTATTTATACGACAACTCCAGTTTTGATAGCAAACTTAGCAATAGATTATTCACAATAATAACTTAGACCCCGCTCTAGCAATTAAAATAAACAATCATAGGAAATAAGCATAGGAGAAACAAACATATTCATTCATCATAGACACTGAAAAGAAAAGGTAAAATAGATCTCACAGTTCTTGAAATCTAAAGGTTTCTGTGTCCTTGCAACCAAGAAAAGAGTTTAGTCTTGTATGTCTATTAAACAATTAATCAAAAAGAAGAAAGAAAACATGAATTCGGATTTGTTAGAGGAAGGGGGTGTTTTTCTCTCTTCTGGCCATCTCCTCTTCTCCCTTCTCTCTTTCTTTTTATATCCTAGGAAACCCTAGTCTCTATTTTACAAAATAGTCCTCCCTTAAGTAGACAGTTTACTTTTAAGTACTTCACTAACTATTTTCCTAAAATAGAAGAAATTACCTCACATGAAATGTTCAAGCTTTGACTTAGAGGAGCTAAATTGCTGAAATAAAAACTTGGATGTCGGTTTAGATGCTTCGGAACGCAATTTGGAATCGTTTATTCACGAAACCTATTTGTTAGCAGAATTCAGTTTTCATCTTTGAAAATTCATATCTCCCTCATATGATATTATTTTTGGCTGAAATTTGGAGCGTGGATAGCTATTTGCATCAGGAATCCAAAACAATTAAGTTTGCATCAATTGAACTTTTGTAGCTACACCTACTCAAGTTGGAATGGCCAAAGGTCAATATTGACAGATTGCGAGATTTGACTTTGAAGGCTGTGATTTCCATGCTCTTCATTATTTCATTTTCTTGCCTTAGATGTCCAGAAAGGTATGGATGTTAGCTTTTTAATGCCACTGGAATCACTTTATTTCAACCTCTAGAGCTCACGCTCTGTACAAAACATCAACTGAAGGTCAAATCTGCCAATTACCTTCAATTTACTCCTTTTTGCATCTTTCATCCAAAAGTACCTTCAAAACATAAAACAAATAATATCAAGATATTTTATATATAAAACATAGGAAAAACACTAGTTAAATATAGGTGAAACTATCGAATAAGATGGTCAAATCAGCACACATCACTTAAAGTGTGCAAAGTGGCATCACATGTCGGCGCGTGCATCACCAACAACTTTTCTTTTAAAATATTATTTAGTCTTTTGAAAATACAAAATTGCACTTGACTTGACTTGATAATCACAAAAAAACCACAATGAAAAGATAAATAAGCCCTTAGATCCAGTTTAAAAAACTCTAATTCCAATGGTAACTAATTAAATTCATCTTGCATTTTTAAGCAAAAAGATGAATTTGCCCCTAAATCTAAGTTAGATTTATTTTGATTTCAAGGATATTCTAGTCATTATATTGTATAAAAAAGAGTAAAAAGTAATTCTTTAATCTCAATCAATATAATAATGATTGATTGGTCCTAATGAAATTATTTTAAGGTTAATAAAGTAATTACACTATTCTTGTACACAATGCATTAAGTCTAGGTGCGTAGTGAATTCACTACCCCAATTAGTTTTTTTATTTATTTAATTGGAATCATTAAGTTTAAATTGAATGATCATGATCTAGTTTATGATAATAATAATAATAATAATAATAATAATAATAATAATAATAATAATAATAATAATAATTTAACTTTTAAATATTTTATTTATCTCATTTAATTCATCAATGAATTAAAAAAATGGCACACTTGAAATATGACTGATTATATTTTAAGAATACGAGAGGATTGAAATTCATATTGTGAGACATGAAATTATATAATTTAAGTCTTAACAAACATTCCAATGCACAAAGTAATAGTGATAATAATTACATTTATTAAAATACTATTATGATTTTCAAAAATAGTTTTTTTTTATTAACGTAGGTGTCTAGGCCAGGTTGCACGCACCTCAACTAATCCCTCAAGCCCTGAAGTTAACGACCATATAAATCTCTAGTGGTCTTGAGAGGACTTGAACTCGTGATCATTGGAGATATGTCCATATGTTTTTAATTGTATCTATTATGTCCCTTATATAATATGTAATTCTCTAATATATATTTTTAGTTGAGTTGTTTTTTAAAAAAACATTATGCATTAATTAAGGATTTCTTAATTTATTAATTTTTTTCTTAAGTAATTTTTAAAAAAATATTAATTAGAAAACTAATATACTCATCAAAACAATAATTAGTAATACCAGATTGTATTGTTTCTTGCATTTATATAGTATACTGATAATGAAATTTTTTTTATTAGCTCACTTTTAAATTATCCTAAAGCAACTCCAATATGAAAACAAATGATGAGTATTAATAGATAATACAATAGAGTAGCGTAATTATAGTGGTAGAGATAATAACAATAACTTTGTTTTCTAAAAAAAGTGTAATTATAGTGTCATTATATTAAAATATCGTAATAATCAGAGGTTCTTTTCATTCTTCATACTTAGTAAAAATAATTTTTTAAAAAAACAATTATCTTATAATAATTTTTGTACATTAAATTAATTTTTTTAAAAAAATTTGACTTATTTTTAGCAAAATTATAAATCATGATTTTAAGTCAAAATATTCACAAATATGTTATTAAGTTACGTTGTAACATATCAAGATTGAGTTCTTTCTGCTAGATGAACTCATAAGTTTCTCCACGAAGATATAACGAGAAAGCATAGGTCAAAGTTTTAAGTGACATTAACAAATACAAGTTATTGACCAGGTCAACTCTCTCTTTGTTTTTTGTTTTTTTTTTTGAAGAGATTTCTTGAAAAGAAAATTAGTTTTTTTTAAAAAAATATTACTTAATTAAACATAATAAACACCAATAAAAAAATATTATCTTACATTATAAGAATTAATTAATTAATTTATATAAATTAGAAATACTAAGTTATAATAAATTAGATCCAACCGTAATTGGATTGAAAAGAATCACAATGATAATAATAATAAAAAAGAGAAAATATCCAAAAAAAATAGTATTTAACAGCAACATGGATCCTAAAGGCTAAAGTCCATATATATACACACACACACTCATAAGAAGAAGAAAAAAGAAAGAAGCTATCGTGCTTTCCTATCTCCTTAAAAATTTCAAATCCTTAAACAAAATGTTTCCCTTTTAGGTCTAATTAGGGTGTTGGGTTTGCTTCCAAGCCCAAAATCGATCTCTCTCTAGTTTAATCATAGAAAAATCATAACACCCTTGATATCAGGATGATTTCAAGAAACTAAGGTTAAAAACCTAAAATATCCCTTGACCTTAGACAAAAAAATTAACCCCTAGGGTTATATGGTAATTATACTGTATAAAAAAGTGAAAATCTAAAAAATATCCCTTAAACATTAACTATGTTTTTTTTTCAAGGGCATGAGAATAATTATATAGTGTTCAAAATACAATTTTAGATCTCAGCATGTGTTTTTTTTTTGTCACTATATATAACTTATCATTATTATATTATGCACAATCTATAATAAAATATTGATAAATTTTATTTTTATTTTTAATTTAAAAATTGACCGAAGCATCCTGATCTTTTTTTTTTTTTAGTTTAACGTGGGTGTCCGGGCCAGCTTGCGCGCACCTCGACTAATCCCACTGGCCCTGAAGTTAACGACCATGTAAGCCTCCAGTGGCCATCATATGAGCAACCACAGGGCTTGAACCTGAGACCACAGAGGGAGCAAACCTCTTGGTCCCAAACTCTTACCACTAGGCTACCACCTAGATGGTTAGCATCCTGATCTTTAAAAGATATGCTCGGACATTCTTGCCAACACCTATTTCATATTAATGGAAAAGGGCCCATCTAATGAGATAATGACAGAAGCAAAGATCCCATTAAGTGGATTCAAAGTGGCATAAACTCACCTATATCGGTCATAGACCTTTGGCAACCCATCGCACCCTCGTCACGGCGTTAACATCCGTCTTGGACTGAGGGGCGCGAAATCGGGCCTACTTTTTTTTTTAAGAGCAAGTCTCGCCCTGCCTATCCCCTAAAAACTAATTTACTGAAGTAAGGTCCGCCCTTTACCTTTAGGTCAGAATGCCGCTATCGCTACTTTTTTTACTCTTTAAAAAAGAGTTCCGTGACTTATGTGTAGCCTATATGGCGAACAAAGAAAAAAAAGCTCAAACAAAGCAAAGGGGCGCTCATACACTCTCCGTTCTGTAGTGCCCCTAGCGCAGCGCTCAAACAAGCCCTCTGATCCTGAGGTGAGGGTGCGATGCCTATCGAAATCACAAAAGGTGTAAAATCGAATCCGCGTTAAATGAAAAATGTCTTGGCATTGGCTGATTCCGTTAACCTTCCCCGATTGACAGAACATCCAGCTACTGACACTTGAAAAAGCAGCTTAGCTTTTAAGGTCTCATTGCTTCAGTGAATCACTTGAGCCCTGGTACATTTTCGGTGCCATGGAGCTGGACCACTGAGCTATTACGCTTTCTTCAAAGGATGAGTGTATAGGACGTATGAGGAGTCTCGCTCTGTAGCCTAGTTAATCTCTACCATTGGGCCTATACCGCCAAAGCCCAATACTGCAGAGGAAATTAAGTGAAGTAGTCGACAAAGAAAAGAAGATTAACAACACCTTATGGAGATGGCTTGCCGTATTTCTATCTCGGCCCCAAAAAAGTAGTTAACCTACGATTGACCTTTATATCGTCTACCTCCATCTCGCATGAGAAATCGAATTCGGGGTGATCAAAACTATCCAACGGACTTAGCTCTATGTCTGAGTTTAGGTTTTTCTCTTTTTTAGCTGCATGCTCTTGAATTAGTGATTCTTAGCCCTCCTAGCAGACAAAATCAAAACACCGATAGCAGGAAGCACCTTTCTTGAAAATTGAGGTAACATTAACGATCCTCTTCTTAAATTAAACAAGCTAGCAGACAGAATCGCAAGTCGTTGTCTCACCATTCCTACTAAGTTTGTGGGTTTCCTGCTTTCTTCGCTTCTAAATTGCATTATACATTACATATTTTAATCCTTTACACCAATTACATAAAACATTCCTTTCATAGGTATCTCAAATTTAAAGGCGATCCTCTTTTGGATCCTTTCTAAAAGTGTATTTCAATTCTTGCTCATTCAAAGATATTGCTTATTCAATTCTTAACATGGGTTTGTTCTTGTTCAATTAGAGATATGAATTTAGTCCCTCGCTCTCTTTCTCCATTTAAAATCTTGAAATTGAACTCAATAGTTACTTAGGTTCTTATTTTTCTTGTTGATGTTGTTTTGTTGTTCCAAAGGGTTAGATAAGATAAATAAAAAAGAAAAAGAAACAGAAGTTAGATAAGAGAAAAGTGAAAAGAAAATCAAATAAAATAAAATTTATACAATAATTTACCTCCCCGGCAACGGCGCCAAAAACTTAACACGATCAAAGAGTTGATGTCTTATCCCAAGTGCAGGAGTATCAATGTAATAAATAACCCGGCAAGACCGGGCTCGATCCACAGGGATATCAACTGTATAAATTATAAATAATATATATAATTTAACAAAGAGTTAAAGAGATCTTTGAGATGTGAGATTAATGTGAGGATTAAACAATGATAAAAACAATTGTCAAGATTAAAGGATCCACTAATGGTATTAGAAATAAATATAGTATAAACTCTTTTTATTACTCAACTGGAAACCATACACAAAGAAGGTTCCAATCGGATGATTTATCCTTAATAGTTCATTATAAATTTTTAACATGATCATATTAATTATCTTATTTTAGTAACACCATACTTTTAAATATTATCAGGAATTCTTGATGTTAACTTATGTTAACAACAAATCAAGTTCCTCTCATAACAACAATGTCGGCCGAAGACTATGAAGGATCAAGCATTTATTGTACCAAGTGTTATACAAGACAAATCTAGATTAATTATTTAACAAGTAAGGTATTAAGAATTAGTAAGATAAAAAGATAATACATATTAATAACAAACTTTCTTGGATATAAACATTGAAGTTCATGTTGAGTTTATATTATACATATTCTAACATCATTAGTAAAACATTTTCACCTTGACAAATTAAACTTAACTAAACATTATGAAGAAGAGAAACATAAATAAACAAGTTAAGAACATAGTTATGATACAAGTTAACTAAGTATAGGAAAGGAAATGAAAAGCATAGACAAGAGATTAATATAACATGAAAGAAAACTTCAACATTACAAAGAGAGAAAGAAAGAAAATGATCTTGATATGAACACCAAGATGCCTAAATGTATGACAAATACCTCTTTTTATAGGCCAAAAAAAATTATTCATTTGGTAATTAACTATTGAATTAGTGGCCAACTAATGACTTAGTGGACTTGGTGGTTTAGGTATGGATTTGTTTTCTGGACGAAATGACATTTCCACAATCCAAATTTGGCAAAGTGGTTTCATACAAGTTGTAGGTATCTGTATTAGCTTTCCACCAAGAAGAATGATCTCATTTGGACTTCTAGAACCTGAGATATGAACTAAATAGTGTCTGGGCTGCAGGGCAGATTCGGACTTCTCTTTTGATGCTACGATTTGGACTCCAAAACAGAAAAATTGAGTCTTAGACTCTTCATGAATGTTTTAGGTCTATGTCTTAGCTTTCTATCCATATAAACCAAACTGAAATCCAAGATCTACATCTCCAGATATGACCCAATGATTAAATGGTGTTCTAGTTTGAATTGAACTAACATCTCTTTTCTAAGCTTAGCCCTTCTTTGTCCTTTCACTTTCAATAGTTAATCACATCAAACAATCCTTTGAATTGTGAGATATACCTGCATTTAAAATGAGCATTTACCATAAATTAAAGCTATCTTATCTTATCAGACTTGTTATTATAAAACATGCTTAAGTTAGGGAATTTAATGATACTTTAAGTGCAATATGATGATATAAATTGACACGACCAAAAGATTGATGTCTTCTCCCAAGTGCAGGAGTGTCGAAGTAATAAATAACCCGGCAAGACCGGGGTCGAACCACAGGGAGGTTAATTGTATAAATTATAGATAACAATAATACAACAACAACAATAATAATAATAGTGAAGAAGAAGAGGAAGAAGTTGATGAGGACTTTGAGATGGAAGATTAACGTAAGGATTAAACAATGATAACAACAAATGTCAAGGTTAGAGGATCCACTAATGGTATTTCAAACAAGTATAGTATAAACTCTTATTATTAAATTGAAAACCACAC
>Ga0307515_10026334_pt1 | contig 10016 bp, 5 predicted proteins | sample 17_EM_MG_FD_194513 | JGI IMG/M metagenome (GOLD analysis project Ga0307515, IMG submission 194513) | Populus trichocarpa ectomycorrhiza microbial communities from riparian zone in the Pacific Northwest, United States - 17_EM | ecosystem: Host-associated > Plants > Roots > Unclassified | place...
CTTTTCTTGTTCTCCCTCTCTGCAACTTCCTAGTTGAAACTATACTCATTTATGAAAAAATAACTCTCATTTTCTTTTTTCTCTCTTGGTTTTTGTTGTTTTTAATTATATATTTTTCTTTTCTCTTTTTTTCTTATTTATCCTTTACTACTCTCTAAGTCAAACTACCTTCACTTCTCATAACTCAAACTCTTTTTTATTCACTATCTTAGACTTGACATTTTCTCTCTAGCTTGGCTTCCATTGTTTCTTTGCCCCTCTATTCATAGGCAAGGATGAAGCTTTTAGAATCTTTCTTGGTGGAACAATCATGGTCGTTGGTTCCATTGGGTCAATCTTAAACATCTTCCATGGTTGTACCCTTTGGCTAGCTAAACATGCTTATACACCTATTTGGAACAATTTTTCATTGGTTTCAAAGTGTCAAAGCATGCATTTTTTTTTTGGCTAAACATGAATTACTTATACAAGGGAGGAGAATGATTTGTTTTTTTGGCATTCTTAAGAGACACAAGAGAGATAAATTCGAGGGCAAAGTCGGGCTAAAAATCATGAAAAAAAAAAGAGACAAAGTTACAGAATATGTGAAAACACTAAAACAATCTCGTATTGATGCATTGTATTTTTGAATTAATACATGAAACAACGTCTTTTTTTATATATATATCAAAACTTGTCGTTTTATTTACTTATAATTTTCACATTTGCACATTGGTCCCTTAATGTTGGCGCATTTTGAATTTGGTCCTTGCCTTTTAATTTTTTTTTTATTTCTGCCAATTTCAATTTTTTTTTTAATATTTCTTTCAATTTTATCTCTGATTGCATTTAAAATGGTTCCTCAATATTGGCGTATTTTTCAATTTAGTCTTTGGTTTTTCTATTTTTTATTATTTAGCTAATTTCAATTATTTTCTCAATATTTTTTTATAATTTCATCCCTAATTGTAATTTTTTAAATTTTTTTCTTTTAATTATTTTTTTTGAAAGATATTTTTTGAAATAATTTATTTATTTTTTTTATATTTTTTGAGAGGTCGGAAATTGAGTTGTAACACTAGTCTAAAATAAATTATATTTACCACATGAATCTCACACTTTGGTCTGAAACTAGGACTTATACCTTCATAATTAAATGGTAATTAAATTGATTAATATATATATATATATTGATCCATTTATAATTTTAAAAAATAATAAATTATGAATTAGTGGATAATGATTATATGAGTATTTTAGTAAGGAAAAGAAGATGACATAGGCATTCAATACTCCTAGGAAAGTTTTTCCATCATCATTGTTTTCTATTTCATATGATGAATTCACAAACTTTTTCAAGTGCTAATTTTATATTGGATACAAATTTCTTTGAGGTCAAACATGATCCTTGAGTGCAAGTTCCATTATATGTATATTTCTCCAAACTCATCACTTTATGTATACCCCTCCTATTGTCTGAAACGGCACCTGCAAATATTAATATATACATAGATTTATCTCAGTATATGTACGTATGTATGTATGTATGTATGTATGTTTGTATGTATAGGAGTGTATGATAATATTCGTACACCAATTTCTATTAACTGCTGCTGGTACTCTTAATTGCTATTTTCGCAGCATCTGAACACGTTCACTTTCTGCTTATCCTATATCCTGAATATATATATATATATCAAGCCGCATTATGAATATATTCATAACTTAAATTGCAGTACTTCAATCATAATATAGTGTCCTGCCTAAAATGTAAAGCATAATGTACGTCGGGGGTGCACATTATAAGTCTCTGACCAAAATATCATTAGAAAAAGGCTGGAGCATGAGACATATCCCTAATCTTGATGAATGTATTTAATTTTCTTGGGTTCGATTATTAATGCGCAGACCAGATCATGTGTGCACAAATTCATGGAAATTTCTTCGACTGAAACAGACGCATAACTCTAACTTAGAGACCTCCAAATTCGTAGTATTGTACCCTAGCAATCTCTTTCTGCTTGGGAATGTGCAAAAAGCAACCTCATAAACACAATAAAAAGCAGCAGCTTGAGCGATATTATATATAATAGTACATATCGTATGAGGTGTGGGGCAAAAACTTTTTCCAATAAGCCTTTCGCATTGTAGTGAAATTGTTGGGTCTACATAGATTTGGTGTTTCTCTTCGCTCACCTGCATTATTGCACTTGCAAAGAGAAAGCATGATAAATATCAAATTGATAAATACTGTCATTATACCCTAATCCCACTGTAACTCTCCTATATCTATCTCCCAAGACAATTAATCGCAATGTACTACCCCAAATCAAGGGAGCTGGTACAAAACCATTAGTTTATGGATTGAAGACACTGCCCACCAGCTTTTCTTGCCCCACTTTATAATAAAGCTAAAGCAGAGGGAATAAAAAAGAATACTACATGAGTGAAAGAAGAAGGAAAGAGAAGGAGACATATGTAAAGCTCCTTAACCCCACATCTCTATAAAAATTCTTTGAGGACAAAGGCTCAAGTTTTCTTCAGCCTCATCTGAGAAAGCAAACAGGACACTCAAAGCTTTAGCAAAGGGCTTTTATGGGTGCATAAACTAGGAAATATGACAAAGTGATCAAGAAAGCGGAAAAAAAAAAAAAGAGCAAGGGGAAAAGTTTTAAATTTTTATGGTTCTCTATTGAAGGCATGAATTGAAGTGTGTTTTTTGCAGAGGATCATCACTGCAAAGCTAACGATGGCAGGAAACCCTAGCTGGTGGAGCATGCATCCACCTTCACAGCAACCTTCTGCTTTGTTATCATCTTCTCCATCTAGCTACCCTTCCCAATATGTACTTGGATCTTCTCCATTCCCTTTGAATTCTCTGCCTGATAACCAAGAGCTTCCACAGTCATGGAGCCAACTACTTTTGTATCTCTCTCTCTCTCTCTCTCTCTCTCTCTCTCGCCAGTTCATCTTGTTAATACGTAACATGCTACACTTAATCCATAGATTCATTTTAATTTTTATTCTACTAATCATATTTCATTTTTGTTTCACACTATCTTTCTTATCTCCCTTTTTTTGTTGTTGGATTTTTGTCCTTTCTTGTCCTAAAAGTTCAAAGCCTTTCACATATTACATGAGTTTTCAATAGATTTTTGATCTAGAAATTTGGCTCCTTAAATATCTTTATCTTGAGTGTGTCTGTTGGATTTTTCCTTGTATACAGCTAGCAGTCATGCTAATCACAGATCATCTTGACCTGGATCTTAAGCTTTCATTAATTTGGTTATTTGTTTGTCAGGGGTGGTTCGTCAGGAGATGAAGATAGGTACGGTCTGAGTCAATTTCAGCCTAAAAAGTTGGAAAATTGGGAAGACCAAATCTTAAATCCGTCTCCAAGTATTTCTTTAGATGCTGATGTAAAGCAAGAGGTTTCCCACAATAGCAACTTATATGGTCATGGGGAAGAAGACTTTCAGGCAGCTAGGCCCACAGCTTGGCCACAAGCGATGCCGGTCTCTTCCCCTAGGTCTTGCGTCACAAGTTTAAGTAGTAGTACTAGTATATTAGACTTCTCTTACAACAAGGCAGATGGGGCAAGTCAGCATCCAGATCAGTCATCTGAGGTACGATATATAGAAAACAAACTTCAGTTAATTTATTGGAGTAATTAAGCTCTCTCTTTATATATATATATATATATATATATAGTCTCCATTTTCATAGCGTATATCTATGATCAATTGTTGAATCATATAAATTCTAGCCAGCCAGCTCTCGGTTAGTTCTTCACCTGGGTTTCTCAATTTTCTTCTGTTTTTTTCCCCTTTTCTGCTAGTGTAACAGTACAGCCACAGGTGGAGTGTGTAAGAAGGCTAGGGTTCAGCCCTCTTCAAGCCAACCTCTTAAGGTGATATGACACACAGAATCTCTCTCACTTTCTCTCGATGTGTGCGCGCCTGCCTGTTTGTGTCTGTGGGCGTCTAGTGTCTTTCTCGATTGTCTATTTCTTTGAGCATGTGTGATTCTTCTGCTATGGTTCATCTATTAAAAAAATATGATAGTTTTATCAAAAACCTAGCTAGTGCTCTATGATTTTCTAATATATATTTTTTTTACCATGGAGTCAGGTGAGGAAGGAGAAGTTAGGTGATAGAATAACAGCTCTTCACCAAATGGTTTCCCCTTTTGGAAAGGTAAATACACAATAAAACCCCCACTTCCTGATCTGCAAACTGAACAGAAAGCATTAGTTATGAACAAACAGTTTTTTTTTTTTGTTAAAAAACAAAAAGCAGATTTATTTATTTTTTCCTTTTAAATTTTGCACTGATCAAACTTTTCTCTCTGTTGCCCTTTATCTTTAGTCATTTGGCTCTCTCCTTTTAACATTAAAGAAGATAAAAAAGATGACATGGGGTATGATGATATGTTCCTCTTTTGCAGACTGACACAGCTTCAGTCTTGTTAGAAGCTATTGGGTATATCAGATTCCTTCAGGGTCAAATTGAGGTGATGTTTCTTCGACATCTAATATATATTCTCTGCAAGCAGCTCAGAATCAGTGAGAAGCATGCAGTCAATGTGTTCAATTAGTCCTTCTTTTTCTAATAATGTTTTAGTTATGGAAGTTATAAAATCTCTTATTCTCTCTTTCTTTTCTGTCTCCTCCACCCCCTTGATTTTTGCAGGCTCTTAGCTCCCCTTACATGGGCACTGCCTCGCCAAATATGAGGAACCAGCAACAATCTGTAAGTACTTGTATATATAACTGTTCCTCATTCCCAATGCAAGAGTACCGAGATCCTCTCTCTCTCCTTACATGCTCACGTGTGACTAGGCAAGTATGGCTAATTGTGTTTAAAAAATAACGATAGTTTAACTAACGAGGGGGGAGGATTTTCTTGTTAGGTTCAAGAAGAAAGAAATAGTGCATTTTCTGAAGACATGCGTCAGGTATCGCTTTATTGGATCCATCACCTCTATAAAAGCAACTAGGGATGGTTGGTATGCGGAAAGCATATATGCTAAAAACTAGTATTTTAGTATTCATATAATGAATAGCAATGAAAGAATAAGGTTCCTAGCTTTATGCATATATATTTATCAATTTAAGAGCATAATCTGGGACTACTTTAGGTTTACTAATTAGTTGGGAATCAAAGAAGCATTGGGAAAGATGGATAATGTTTATATATATTATTTTTCTCTTCTATGCTTTAATTTCCATTAAGCTGTTGAATGACATCGGCCTGGAAACATAAAGGAGCTCCTAACAAGAAACTTCCTTTTCTTTGTCTAGCATCATCATATATACTAAAATACGTTTTGGTCTATAGATTAGTTTACAATCATCATGATTCTTACCCTCATTATGACTCTTGATTATTGTTGTCGCCCTTGAACATTGAATTAATTAGCTACATAGTTTGAAGAGTTTGTTTACAAGAATATAGCATTAGTTAGTACCTTTGCTTATTTTTGTTAAAATTTATGTGTATATATTTATTGGATCATATTTGCAGGATAATCAAGACCAGCCAAAGGACTTGAGGAGTAGAGGACTGTGCTTGGTTCCCGTGTCCTGTACTCAGCATGTTGGAAGTGACAATGGTGCCGATTACTGGGCTCCCGCTATCGGAGGAGGGTTTTGACCGATGTAATATGATTCGAAGGCCGTTTCAAAGTTTCAGAGAATGATATAACATCATGAGCAGTCACTCTGCTGCAACATTCCAAGGCTGATTGCTCATGATGGTATGCTATTCTAATTAGAAATGGCCATTAATTGTTTCTGAACCCTCTAGCTAGCAGGTTTCACACTATCTGTCTGTTGATGTTTTCTTTGAGCTATTTTTGTAGAGCTCCTTGAAATTGAAGTTCAATTAGCATTTTCCATGCATCTCAAAATGCTTTTTCCAGGATTAGCATTCTTTCTTCTTATGTTATTGAATAGTGGAATGGCTTCTGCCCCCCTATTAAATGTAACTGCTTGTTTTCCTATTCGTTTATGTTCTCCTTTCTTATTCTCATGAAGGAATTTGGATGAAATAAGGATGTTTTACAGCTATCATTCTGAAAGGACCAAAAAGCAAAGATGTGTTATTTATATCAACAAAATAAACCAAAATAAAAGAATCAAAATAATTTATATCAACAAAGTATCGATCTTAAACTTAGGTATCTAAATTAATCTATTTAATTTATTTCAAATGATCATGGACCAAATATGTTTTCGATGTGAATAAATTTTAAATCTTTCGATATCTCTTCTATCTACATCATTTTAGGTCTTCCTTTCCTCCTTATCCCCATGTACTCCTCTCTATTTTCAACTTTATCTATAAAGGGTTACATAGACGTTTAGATAGATGCGATCATTTCTAATCTTTATCATTGATACAGGGATGGTAGAAATATGAAGTAGAAGTAGTTCACTCACAAAGAAACAGTTTATGTTCATCATTTTAAGGTATAGAATCAAAGAGATACGCGTGTAAATAATTGACCACTCTAAATAGATAAAAAAAATAAAATTCATTCATCGCTTTAGAGATATAAAGTTAAGGAATAAAAGTTCATCACTCACAAGAAGATACAAAATTGAATAGGGTATTAAAAGGCCATGTTAAAGACTTTTACTTAAATTTTGACCAAAAGATGTTTGTTACATCGTTTGAATTATCATCATGTACTTGAAACAACCCTTCAATAGTAGGCATAAACTAAAATGACATAATTGAGACCAAAACAAATGACATTTACAAAAAACTAGATAAATAATAACTAACAAATATTTTTGACTTGTTGAAAATACACTCAAACTCCTAGAAAGCTTAAAAACTAAAAAGACACAAACAACTTCTTTTAAAAACCTCTAAGCATGCATGATTGGATAATCTAAAAGGATCACGTTCTAAATTTAAAACTTCACAGAATAAAGTTATTTTCCCATGCAATGAAGAGATACAAATTCAGGCTTAAAGTAAACAACATCAAGACCTTCATTAACTCAAACTCAAGTAACCCAACATCAATAGAACCATTAGAGGACACTCTTGTTTCATATATTTTCTTCTATGTATTTTTATGTTACGGTATATCCATTTTATATATTTATCTCTACCACATCTATTTTATACAGCCTTATCAATGTTTCATAGTACGCACCTTTTTTAAGGTCTTTTAACACACCTGCAACACTCCTCTACTTCAGCCACTCTACTTTAATTTTATAAGTTACATCCTTATCGATTACTATGTTCTTTTAGATTTGTTTATACAAAAAATAAACATCTATGTGTCATCCAAATAAAAACAATGATTATTCATAGTCAAACAAAAACGAAAAGAAAAGATGAAATCAATCATCATTAGTGAAATAGATTAAGAGTCATGATTGACCAAGAAAAGTGATTGATTACAGCAACAAGAGTTCAAGTAATTAACCATAAGGTTTAGTCCCATTCAAAATGATCAATTACTAAATTAGATTAGTTAGGATTCATGTGGTTATTAATAGAGTAATAAGATAGAGTTCAATTTATTTTATGGTTTATCATGTAATCTTCCTATATGATATAAATAAATTGGCACAGGTTAGCTTTAAGTATTTATATGAAACTCTCATACTCTAACAATATAAATAGGTCATACCAATTACTAGAAAAAAAGGCAACTTTATATACGCAATTTCTTAAACTTGTCTTTTCCCTGTGTGGTGTTGCTTCATAACAAAATACAATTCTTATAGGTTCAAGCACTTAGACTCTATATTCTGCTTGATTTTGCGAGGTTGTCATTGGTTTCCTCTCAAGATTAAGTTCTTATTATGTAGTTTATCCTACATAGAAGGTAGAAATAGTTAACTAGTAACATATTGATCAAAATAATATCTATGATCAATATATTAGCATATTTGGAGGGATAAATATCAATATCCATTCTATTAAACATTTTTTCCAGTATCATTGCCTATACTAACTACTAGTGAGTACGTTGGTGTTTCCATATCTTCAATATAACCTCAAGGTTATATGTGGAAATGCAAGGGCAGTTGTCCAACATATTTTAGACCGTAATATTTCATTTAGGCATTTGTGATATTTTTGTCTCTCTTAAAGAATTCCAAAAAATTTCCTTAATGTGGGGGTGATTTTAGTCAATGATTATTATTCAAGAAATAATTTTCAATGGCTCAAACATGGATAACAATGGATAATTTTTAAAATTATGAAGGAATTGTTAAAGATGACATTTCTTCATTTTAAACCCAAACTTGCTTGCGTCAATAAATGTTAGTATTATTTTAGGAAAACTAGTTAGTTAACCTTAAAGAAGATGCAGTGGGGCAGGTAGGTCCTTAACCTAAATGTGCCTCATTCATGTAATTGAAATGTTGATTTTTTTCTGGACACAACTTTATATCAAGCAAGGTTTATCTTTGTAAGGTTCACATGGAGATATAATGGACTTTTTATGATTTTTTATAAGGATAAGTGTAAGGCGTTGTCTCCTTATTTGTATCTAGGGTGGAAAGGGATTTTTTTTTTTTTTAGTTTTAGAGAAGGTGGGGATTGCCCCCTAATATTTATATGATTCGTTTTGGAGTCTGACTAAATTTAGTAATTTTTCCATTTTATTTATTTGATCATAGATAAGAACAAAATGTCAATGTACTTCATAAGAACATCTAGGAATTTTAAAGCAACAATAAGATTAGGAAAATATATTTTATTAAAAGTGCAATGCAATTTCTAAGACACGTGAAAAGTAAAATACAAAAAACATGGTCTCAAATACCTCATTCATAAAATTTTGCTTACAAAGCAAGGTAGCGACATCTATTTCATCTTCATATTAGGTATCCCAACTCAAACATCTGTGCCATTTAAAATTGACTCATATGTGAGCTTGTGGTATTTCTTGGTAAGAAACCTATACCTCCCAAATAGGCTATAAATTCCCTAGTGGAGAAGTCATTTTGTCGCACCTTGATGGATATCGTGACGAGACCTAAACTGTTTATAGCAGAAAATTAAGGATCCTAAAAATTAGCATCGGTTTTAGAGATTCACATAAGAGGTTAGTTATGCGTAAGAGAAGAACGATGCCATCCTTAGAGCATATTTTCTTACAAAAAGTTACATTTACTATATTTTTCTCCTAAATTTGTATTTTTAATTGCCTTTAATTATCGTAATTGTTTGTATCTTTCTTTTTTTAATTTGAAATTATTTTTATGAAAACATTGGTGTCATTTCCTAAAATAGGAGATTCATCGATTTTGTTATTTAAAAAAATTATCAATTATCCCTTAAAATTGAGATTTGTCTTTCATAAAGTTTTGACATCAGTCCCTATTAAAAAAAAGAGTTGTCATCTAAGTTGTTTCTAACATGGGCATTGGACCTGTAAGGATAGTAAAATAGGATTGGGCGTTGGACCATTTATTTTTGTTGTTTTTTTAAAAAAAATTTACAGAAATTTTGTTACTAAACAAATCATGACTTATATAATATATATATATCAAGTACACAAATATTGATATACAAAAAATTAATTAAATAATAAAAATCATTATTTGGGGGTTTTAAATTGATCTTTAGGGTGGAAAAACACCAAAAAATGCTAAAAATACCACTAGGCCACGTGGTGCGTGTGCAATCCACGCGTCGACTATTTTCACGAGGAAGGGCAGATTGGGGAGGATGTAAGGGCTGCTGGTTTGGCTAACCTAAAGAGATTGCCAAGTTTATAGTTTCTTGAGTCTGTTTTTTTTTTATATATATATCGTGGGTTGGTAATGCTTTTTGATATAGAGGTAGAATTAACTTGGTGGTCAAGATAGAATTTGGGTGGCACTATTGGAGTTGTTGAGGTACCACGAGAGGTGCTACTGTGGTTGAAACCGTGTGGTTTAATTTAGGTTAGTTCCTGTTAGTTTGGGAAGTTTGTGTTTTTCTTGGGTTTGTTATTAACCGGATTTATGGAAGAACTTGTTGGGTTCTAGTAACAGGAAAAAAAAAAAAAAGAAT
>Ga0307515_10026335_pt1 | contig 10016 bp, 1 predicted proteins | sample 17_EM_MG_FD_194513 | JGI IMG/M metagenome (GOLD analysis project Ga0307515, IMG submission 194513) | Populus trichocarpa ectomycorrhiza microbial communities from riparian zone in the Pacific Northwest, United States - 17_EM | ecosystem: Host-associated > Plants > Roots > Unclassified | place...
TTTAAAAAAGTCCTAATTGCCGCGCAAAGTTAACGCGGTAAAAGGCCGCCCGTAAGCCTTTTCCTTTTTAAGTTAGTGCCTAAAAATACTTTAATTAGGTAATAGTAGGGTAAAATATAAAAGAGGTTAGGAGATGCGATTATAGCTTTAGGAAATTAGGAGAAAAATGGTATCTACTAAAATTTAATAAATTTAACTTAAAAAGAGAAGTTGCAAGAGGTTAAGGAAATAGAAGTTTAGGTTTATAAACGGTGTTTTTAGTTAATTACGCTAGCGTGCTTATATAATTATTAAGTTTTCCATTTATATAATTAAATTTAAATTTTAAATTTAAATTTTCGGACTTTTATAGTGAATTCACACTTTTGCGGTAAATTAATGGCGAGTTTAGGTGTTAAGATTTAAGGTTGTTATAGTATTACGCGAAGGCGCTTATATAGCGTATTAGCCTATTAGCGTAAGTTTCTGCTGTTACGGGTACTGCCTTAGCTAAATCTATTACTTATTACCAACCTCCTTACTTTAGCTGCGCGCGCTACGCTGCTACTAATAAGGACTTTTAGAAAGGCTTTTAAAAAACTGCCCTAACTATCTAAACTAACATAGTGGCAAATATTGTTGTTTACCTATATTTACCGTCCGTAGTGCGATTTAGAAATAAGCTTTATTAAGTTAGTAAATCCCTTAGCTAACCCATGCGGACCTATTATATAGAACTTACCTAGCGTTATTTAATTATATAAATAAAGTAATAATCTAAGAACCCCTAATTAATCTGACCGCTTAGTCCCACACCCTTATAAACTTTTAGGAACTATACTTTATATCCGCCGTTTTATCGGTTATAGGCATTACGTTATATACGAGGACTATCTCTTAAAGGGCTTTCTAAATACTTCCTTATATAATGCTACCTAATAAGTACCTTGCCAAGGTTTATAAAAGCATCTATATTTCTCGCCCTAGAGGCTGCGCTATAGTAGAAAATAGTAGAGTAAATTTATCTTAAGCACTAAGTATCCCCTTTATTACCTCCATTATGTGCATTTTTTTTAAATAAGTAATACTCCCCTACCCCTAATACTATATGGCCTAGTGTTATATAATGCTATTAAGGTAGCACCTCGTTGGGTAGCAGTAATGCCTGACTCTATAACCTATTTATATAGTGCGGCGTTAGTCCTTATAAATACCCTACTAAGGCCACGCCATTCCTCTTAACGCCCCCTAGATCTTATTCTAATTTATTCTCTTTAAAATATACGAGTAACGTTGCCATTATTATTAAAGGTGTGGCCATCTCAATGCCTATAATTACGTTAGATATTTAGTAGCTCTAGTACATCCTAACCAAGAACTTTATATGCCTACAAGTAGATCTATTTAAGATCTTTTATAAGCCCTTAATATATAAGACTAAGACTTAGCTAGTTTATATCCACCTTATTCCGGCCTAACTCCTCTAAGCTTTTAGGGTTCGCAGTAATTGTGTCTAAATACGTACTTAGCAATAGGTATAATTAAGGATTAGGTGTAACGTATATAACTTTAGCGCTAAGGACTTAATAGATTGCTAGCCCGGTTTAGGCGAGGGTTAAAATAATAGCAGTATTAGGTTTATAAGGCCTAGAGTATAAGGTTATAATAATTAATATACCTCCTTGTTGAATTAAGGTTATAGAGCTAAAACTTTATATATTACTTATCTTCTATATAGGCGGTTAAAGAGATTTTAAGGAACTTTAACCGCCGGTTAAAGCTATCTAATTAGTTAGATTCCTGCCCAGAGGTTTCTCTATAAGTCTTATTATATAATATTATTGCGGGCTTATTTTCTAACGGAACTGTTTAAGAAGAATCGTTAATTACACTTATGTAGACACCCTATTATTAATTTATAATAATATTAGTCCTAAGTAAACTAATCCTACTACCGCCTAGGTCTCCTATTAGTTGCTATTTAGATAAGCCGTAATAGTGTATATAAGGTAGCTATAGTCGGAGCTTTTAATAGCCAAGTAATTTCCCCATACTCTAAACTATTTAAAATCCTAAATAACTAGAGGCGAACCCCCCTAATCTATACACTATATAATATTAAACCCCCCTAGTACTAAACACCAGCTAAAACGTATAATTCTTAAACTTTAAGTAAATGAATTTACTGGTTGGGACTATTCCGAGTATATAGACGCCATTAAGGTATATCTTGCTTTTGCAGGACGCCTAACTAATGATTTGGAATTAGGGAAACACTATACCTATATTAAGCCGTTTTAAGCCCTAAAGGTAAACTAAATCTTATTCTATATTACTATAGATATAGAGGAAGACTTAGCTAACCCCCTAACTATTTAGGAGCTACCGTATAAGATATATCGCGTCCGTTATAATAAGGAGGAAAAGTTATAAGGCTAGTATTCCCTCCTTTATAAATTTGCTAACTTAGTATATAGCTAAGTAAAGCGAATTTAGAATATTATTAAGGAAAAGAATTACCTAACTTGGATACATAAATATACTAATATTTTATTACCTTAGGTAAAGTAGTAATATTAAAGGTACAAATTAAAATTCTAGACGGGTTTTGCCCTTATTTTTAGAACCGATCTAAACTACTTATATTACTAGGGCGAAGTAATATATTAATATTATACTACGGTTAAGCCGTCGGCTAAGGGAACTTTTAGGAAGGCTTCTAAAAAACTGCCTTAATTTACTATCTACTATCTATATTACTATTTACCTTTATTATCTATAACACCATTTCAGACCTTTATTAAGGTAGCAATCCCTTAACTTAACGTTGCTTAATTACTTAGGTAAACTATATTAACTTAAGCAATAATTTAAGAACCTCTAATTAATCGGCGTTTACTTTTACCGATAAGAACGCTGCTATACTCTCTATATTATTAGGGTTAGTATTATATCCCTATAAGCGCTCTACCCAGGCCTATTTAACATCCTTTATAGCCGCCGTTATACCTAGGATAACGTTTAACACGAGCTTATTATATTAGTACTAGTTAACTCTACTTTATTTCTAGCCCTATATAGGATCCTTTATCTACCGGTTATATAGCTCTTAAGGCACTATATAGTAATAACACCCGCTAAACTTAGTAAAGTGTAATATTAAATGTAACCTCCTAGCGGTATCCCAAACGGTACCTACTAAGGGCGTAGTGCAGGTATATATATTATACGAGGCTTCGCTAGCCTAGGCCATGCAGATTAAGCAGTATATCGTTTACTAGATAAGACAGTGTCTTAATTACTCTAGCGTAAGCTATTCCGCCCTTACTAAGGCGGTTACTTTTAATTACTAAATACTTATCCGCGCTTCCTGCATCGCAAACTCGGCCTTATTGGCGTTTAAAAAAATAGGCATATCTAACTCTTAACTGTCCAGCCGTTCGGCAGCGCAGACGTTATATAGCTCCTCACTATTAGTGTAACTATTCCGGACCGGTATCCCATCTATTTTCCTGTCCAGGTATTTATTAAGTACCACCCTATAGTAGGCCTTAACGTCTACTTCCCTTTAGAGATACTCTAACAGAGCTACTCTGCGGCCTTAATTGTGGTCTGTAGGCGCATTAAGCCTATTACTAAGAAAAATAACGGCCTAGCTTACCCTTCCATCGCGGCCTGCTCTCCTACTCTCTTAGGCGTAGTCTTTAACCGACCTTAGAGCTCCTAGGTATAGGACTGCGTCTATACTAAGTACGTTAACGCCTAAACCTAATAAGCTCGTGGCAATAATAGTTCTATTATTACCGGAAATAAAGCACTTAAGTATATTCTCTTAGTTAATTAATTCGGAATAGTAGGCTGCATAGTAGAGGCTTTTACTAAGACTATTAGTTATTTATCTCGCGTAGTAGTATATAATTACTTTACCCTATAGCTCTGGTAGGCCCGTAATATAGCGGCTAATAACTTAAGCGGCTTAGTTAATGGCAGCTATTATTAGGCTTTATACCGGCTCCTTGTCCATATTAATAATAGCGTAGCGTATATTAGGTCTAGTAGTAGGCGCCCTAATTAACTTAATACTCTTAGCGGTAAAGTACATCTTACGCTAAAGCCGCTACTCTTCTATTAGCGGGAGAGTAGCTATTAGAAGCACCATCTGTGTTTATAGGGCTGCTAGATAACCTAGCCGCTATAAAGGTACGTAAAACTTACTGCTCCCGTCTAGTATGGTATAGCATTTATTAATTACAATTTGTGCTAGGCGGCCTATAACTCGCATTCTATTTATAAATATCTAAAAGGCGTCTTCTTTAACCGCCTTAGGCGTTATAAATACTATTAATACTGTATTAGTAGGGCTACGCCTATCCTATGCTACAGCCTATAGGCTAGCCAACTCGCATCTTTATAGAAGATCCTACTAAAGAGAGAGTAGCGGAATAATAATAATTGTGAGGCCTACATTATTATAAGCGGCTAGCAGTATAAATATTAGACTCTTACCACCGCCTATTAGTATAATAATAACCACTAAACTTTCCCTATATAAGATTACGTGGATACCGATCTGCTATATACCCTAAAATTCGGCTTACTCTCTATATATGGCTTTTAGCTATATTATAGCGTTAACGGTTCTTAACCCACGCTATCTTATCCGCTTAGTATTACTGGTTGTATCTATAGGTATAAGGTGCTTTTAGGCTTTAGAGGAAGCACTCGCGGTATTATATGCGAGAAAGCCTAAAAAGGTATACCACTCTATACTTAATCTTTAGAACCGTTATCTTTTGCTTACGGTAGTCCTAGTTAACTCTTTAATAAGATAGGCATATATAGTCTCGCCCGTTTAAGCTAAATGGCCTACCTGCTCTTTATATATTATATCTATAGATTCTAGTTTATCCTTTTCTAAGCCACTATTATTATTGTTGTTAATAAACGCGGACTAAGCCTTAAGGTACTTTTAACCGATGGCAATTACCACCTAGCGGTATGTTTAGATATTAAGCCTATATTTTAGACTAGCCTCTATTTCTTATTAAAGGGTATAAGTAAAGTGGTCGGAGTTCCATTTAATGCCTTATATATTAGGCGGCTATATTTTATATAATATAGTATTCTCTAGCTAAAGTATCTGCTCTAGCGCGCGCTAAAATAGTAATATAAGCTAGAGGTATAGAATAACTAGTCTCTTAACCTTACTAGGTATAAATTAATAAATAATATTCGACCGTCCTATATAGCGGGAACCCTTAGAGTATTAAGGTACGAATATAACTATACCGTAGATAATAAAAATATTTTAATATTTGCCTGCAACGGTGTTGCTATAGCGTATACTTAATATCTTAGTGCCTCTTACGGGCTGGCCCCCTATAACGTATATAAGCACTAGAAGCTTATACAAAAGGACTTTAACTTAGTTAAGGTAGGTTTTAATACTAGACTTATTCGGTCTACCTTTTAGGCCTTAGAGTTTAAATATAGCCTAGCGCTGTTTATCTAGCGCGATATAGTTTATAAGCTAGTCCTAGGTATAGAAAATATACTTATTATAGGGGTCTTAAAGAAAGTTCTAGCCAGGAACGGAGTTACTAGGGTTGTCCTAAAGGGCTTCAATCCGCACGGGTGGGGTATTAGTACATTATTCGTTAAATAGTAGGTCTTAATAGACTAAACGTTCTACGTCTTTAATAAGGCCATAGATAAAACTATAAAACTCGGGTATTATAAAACAAACGGCTTTATAGAGCAGCTCGTCGTTAATCCACTCTACCTTGCCCTCCTTTATTATTTTATAGTGCCCCTTTAGGCCATAGGTTTAAAGGTCTAGCATTTACTATATTAGTTCCTTAGTTCCTTACACTATAAACCTATCTATTATCTTAGTTACTAACTCCAGGCATCTTCCCTCTAGTATATCTTAGTGGGCATTACAACGGATAGCGTCTATATTAGTAATTAGGGTAGCTTACACAACTATAAACTAACTAAGCTTTATTATAGCCGATAGTATCTTAGTATATACGCCGCACTTCCTCCACCCCTCTGCTATTATACCCTATAGAGCTAACGTATATACTAAGGGACTCTTATACTCAGTACTACGTACTTTCTAGTCTAATAGTAAGAGATAAAATACTAGGCAAGCTTTAGCCAAGGGGCTAAGTATATCGCCCTCGTATAACCTAGTAGGGGTATCGGCACTACCCTCTATAGTACGCAGTAGCGCTAACTAGGTACGCTCTTATTTGCTATTAAGTGTATATCTAGGGCTAACTCTATCTTCTATCGGCTATATCCGTCTAAAAAATATAAGCACCATCTGCCACGGTTTACAGTAGTCGTTAGGGGGCTTCTTACCTTAGTATAATTAGAGGGGTTAGTATTATTACTAGTGCACCTAGTCCCGGATAGCTTCTATCTATAAAAAGATGCCAGCCTTTAAAGCTATAGTTTCGTTATAGGTCTAGTAGAGCTTAGCCATAACGTTCTATATTATAGTAAGGGTTAACTTATTATCTAGGTTAGGTTTATTAATTAAGGCTAGGAGTAGTTCCACCTTAAGCGTATTAAGGTAGTTATACTACCCAGCATATTCTACCTAGGGGTCTATTTTAAAGATATTTCGGCTATCTATATGGGTATTTATTACTTATTCCTTCTTATTATAAGTAACAAGAACGCCGTGCATAAATGCTAGGAAATTATAGTTGCTGGCTTTAGTAACGTTATTCGCCTCTATATTAGTTATAACTATATTAACGGCAAAGAAGCTTAAGCCATATCGGCTAGAAAATAGCCTTTAATAGGCAGTTTGCCTCTAGGGATTAGGTATAGTCCGTTTAATAAGTTGTCTTATAGTATTAGTTAGGCGGCCCTTATATACGTATTTCTTCTACAAGTGTTAATCCCGGCAGTGTATAGCTATTTTCTTCGCACTTTTATATATATATCGGCAGTTTTCTAGTATAAGTTAGTAGAGGAGCCTATTGTAATATACGTTTAGGTAAAAAATAGGTTACTTAAGGGTCTAGAGATTCGGTAACTTATTAGGTTTGCGAGTAAGTTAGTCTAAGGCTTAGATAAGGCGTGCTAGTTCTTAGAGTTTAACTTTATCTAGCCAGTAGTAGATGCCGCTAAAGTATTTACGGACTTCGGAAGGCTATACAGCATATTAATAATTGGGAGCTGTATAGATAATAATTTAGTATTCCAGTAGATAGATTAGATTCTCTACATATTTAATAAATATTTAGGTTCTTATATATAGCTATTTAGTGTACTTACTATAGATTATAACTTCAGCAAGGGGCATTTTTAGGAAGGCTTTTAAAAATACTCTCTAGAAAAGTATACGTTGCTATTTATAGTGTTTTAGTTTTAGTTCTTAGGGGGAAATATAAAGCGCGTAGCTAAAGCTTAGCCTTAATACGATTCTTTAACACGATTTCCTATATTAGATACTTTAGTAATACCTAACTGCTATAGCTGCATTAATTCTAGCCTTAGGCGTAACGCCTTAAGAGACGCGAACGTTCCTTCTACGTTTACTTCTAGCATTATTTATTAGCACTAACACACCTGCAGTATAGGTACGCGATAGTACTAACCCTAGCCTCTTGTTCTTTGTTGCAAAGTTACTAAAAGATATATTATAGTAAATCCGCCAGTCCTACAGGCCTAAAGTGCTTCCATAACTTAAACCTTCGCGACTTAAACCCGAACTGGTTAATGCAGATAACGCTAATCTAAACTTTTAGCCGCGAAGTAAGGACAATAGCAACTACGGTAGCCCAGTACGGTTTCGGTTTACGGTTAGTGTTATAGATAATAGTCTATAGGATATAAGCAATAAGAGTGCCCGTTATAGGGGCAAAAGGCCCATATTTAATACCCCTCTATCTTAACCGCCTGCTAGGCGTACTTAGGACTATACGGCTATACTAGACCTAAAGTATATTATAACGGTCGGTAATATAAACAGGCGAAAGAAAAGGAATAGGCGTAGAAGGTTAGAAAATAAGCTCTTAAAGGTATTTATAACTAAGAAAGAGGATAATATATAGAATGTATATATACGGAAGAACGGAAGGAAGCTTAGCTGGCTAGCTAAATAGGCTAATTATATAGAAATAGGTAGATAAGAGGCGTTAGCGTTAGTCTATAGGGCAAGCGCTATTAGTAGTAGTAAAGCTATTAAGAACGTTAAGGCTATACTTACCTACTGGCGAAAAAACGGTACTATAGATTTAAACCGGCAGACTGCTCCCTACTTATCCTTAAATTCTCCTAAATTATTGTTATAGTCCTTAGTTACTTTTATGTCTAGTAGCTAAAATATAAACACGGCGCTGTCGGGCTTCCAAAAGGCTTTCTTTAATATTGCTAGTATTAAAGCAACTAAAATACTTTAAGAGATTCTTTATTACCATTATCTTGTATACCTCTACAATTGCTATTAAAATGCAGAAGCGCTTCTAAATCGTACGCGATTAAGTGTATAGGGTAGAGGTATTAGCAACGCGTCTTTAGTTAAGCAGCAGCTCTTTAAAGCACTCTACCTATCTATAGATACGCCTTCTTTATCGCTAGCTAACTCCTCTACTCCATCTAATAAGCAATAGCGGTACTTTATAAAGTGTCTTTATAAGGGCTATCAATAGTATTATATACGGGAGGCACTTAGTTCTGGCATTTTTGCTCTTATTCCTATATCTAGAATACCCTATTCTTTTATAGAGAGGCTCTTATTAGGTGTATTTAATGTATTTCTTAACCTTATCTAGCGGTTTTACCTAGACGCCATTAAGTTTAGTTAACTAATAGAGGACTTTATATAAAATATATTAACGGGCCGGCAGCTACCTTATAGTTATCTTCCTATTAAAGATATAAGTAATAATTAACTATAGGAAATGGATCTTTCCGATATACTCTAGCTGTTTAACCGTTATCCTACGCTAGCTATTAAGGATATTTCTTTCTTACCTTTTCCTTAAGTTGGTAGGATTAATTTCTTTTATTATAGTAGTATTAGATATTTTATAAAAGCCTTTCTAAAAATTATATGTGCTCTTCTACGTATTGTGCTAGCTAGGGCGTACGCGAGGGGAGTTGTTAGATTAGTGTAGCTGTCCCTCAACCACCCTATCCAAATTAAATCGACCGCGCCTTCCTCCACTATATTGCGACCGTATATTATAGAATTTTGGAATTCTAAGTCGGTAGATTTATAGCCAAGGTACGACTGCAGGCTCTGCCGAAAATGCATCCAAATGCGACGTGGTTTGCGGTACGGTAGATTTAATTTTATAAAGTAATTCTACCGTACCCCCTAGTCGCAAATGCTTGGCTAACAAAATCAAATCCATTAAACCTACGGTACCAAAAAGGCTAATGATCGTAATCGTAAGAGATTAAATCTTCTTAACTATAAAGAGGGATAACTCCGTTAAGATTAGGAGGTAAATAACTCTATTATTATTACTTAGCAAATATCTTTTAACTATAACGTCTTAGCCACCTAGACGAGACAGCTACCCACCTAAGATAGTGTACGGGCCTCCTACGAAAATCAAAATCAAAATATTAAAATACTCCTTAACTACACCACTACTATGTCCTTTACTACCCCCTAATTGCTATCGCTTAACCAAGAAGATCGAATGTAAATTGTTCTTTAATTATTGGAAGCCAATCCTAATTAATTTGGCCGTTTGCTTGCCCAAATATACGGTCTATCGCCTTCTTCTATTTACTATCGTCGTAACGGCCGCTAGTCGAGTAAGGAGTATTATTAAAAGCTTTAAAAGCTCTTAGTTATTAAGGAGGACTCTCTAGTTAAATGGATTAATATAATGGGAGCCTAGGGTTGGCCACCTTGAATTTAACACCTTAAATCTATGGCTAAAAGTATCCTTACTGCAAAAAAGCGTCCTTTAGAGCTTGGCTAATACTAATATAAAAACTTCCTTACCCGATACCTAGAGCTTAAAGCTTGATTCGCCTAAGGCCTTAATTAAAAGCAA
>Ga0307515_10026336_pt1 | contig 10016 bp, 6 predicted proteins | sample 17_EM_MG_FD_194513 | JGI IMG/M metagenome (GOLD analysis project Ga0307515, IMG submission 194513) | Populus trichocarpa ectomycorrhiza microbial communities from riparian zone in the Pacific Northwest, United States - 17_EM | ecosystem: Host-associated > Plants > Roots > Unclassified | place...
CGCCGAACACGATCGCGCTGAAGCGCTGCATGTCGTCGGGCCGCAGCGAGTGGCGGCCGGCGAGGCGCACTTCGATCGCAGTGCCGGTCCGCTCGTGCGTGCCATTGAGACTCGCCGGCAGCGTCGCCGCATCGTTCGCGATCAGCAGGTCGCCGGGGCAGAAGAAGTCGGCGAGCCGCGCGCGCGGCGCGTGCTGCACGCGGCCGGCGGCGTCGAGCACGAGCAGCCTGGCGTCGCGGGGGCGCTGGATCGGCGCAGCGGCGGCTCTCATGCGGGCGCCCTCGCGGCCGTGCGCGGTGACGTCGTGAAGGCGATCAGCGCGAGCAGTTCGCGCGCAGCATCGGCCGGGCGCTTCAGCGTTGCCGGGTCGGCATCGGGCAGCGCGGCGGCGTGCAGCGGCGTGTCCATGTCGCCGGGGTCGAAAGCCAGCACATGCACGTCGTGCGCGTGCAACTCTTCGTGCCAGATGCGGCCGAGGTGCGCGAGCGTGGCCTTGCTCGCGCCGTACGCGCCCCAGCGTTCGTAGGCGTTGACGGCGGCGTCGCTGGTGATGTTGACGACCAGCGCCGCGCGTGCCGGGATGTGCTCGCGCGCCGAAGCAGCGAGCGCGCCGAGCAGCGCCTTCGTCAGTCGGAACGGCCCGAGGAGGTTGGTCGCGAGCGCGGCTTCGAAGTCTTCGCACTCGGTGTCGGCGAGCAGCGCGGGCGGCACCGGGCCGAGGCTCGAGGCGTTGTTGACCAGCACGTCGAGCCCGCCGAGCGCGCCGTTGATCTGCAGCGCGATGCGGTGCGTGTCGTTCTTGTCGGCCACGTCGCCGACGATGCCGTGGCTGCCGCGCAGTTCCTTCGCGAGGCCGGCGACGCGCGCCGCATCGCGGGCCACGAACGCGACCTGTGCGCCTGCTGCGTGGAGTGCACGGACCAGCGCGAGCCCGAGGCCGGAGGTTCCGCCGGTGACGGCGACGCGCAGGCCGTTGAAAGGGGTTGAAGGGTTCATCGTGAGACCTTGTTCGTTGTCGATGAACGGAAATTAGGCGTGTCGACGCGGGGGCACGAGCGCCGTGTCCAGCGCATTGGCGCAAGTTCGCTGCGCCGGACTTTTCAAGGTCGCACAATGCGACCCACGATGACGACCGACGACCCGCCCGACCCGCAGGCGCGCCAGACCGCCGCCCACCTCGCGCGCAACCTCGCGAGCCTGCGCCACGTGCGCGCGCTCACGCAAGACACGCTCGCGAAGGCCGCGAGGCTGCCGCGCTCGACGATCGCGAACCTGGAGTCGGGCGAGGGCAACCCGTCGCTGACGGTGCTGGTCAAGGTCGCGCAGGCGCTCGGCGTGCCGATCGACGAGCTGCTCGCGTCGCCGCGCGCCCTTGTGCGGCACTGGCCGGCGGCCGACGTGGCCTCGCGCGCGAAGGGGCGCGGCGTGACGATCCGCGAGCTCGTGCCCGAGCCGGTGCCCGACGAGATGATGGAGGTGATGGACTTCGCGCCCGGCGCGTTGATGGGCGGCACGCCGCACCTGCCCGGCACGCGCGAGTTCTTCACCTGCCTCGACGGCCGCGTCAATCTGATGGTCGCCGGCGCGAAGCACGAACTCGCCACCGGCGACGTGCTCGCGTTCCCCGGCAATCTGCCGCACTCGTACCAGAACGCCGATGCGACAGCGCCGGCGCGCGGCGTCTCGGTGGTCGTGTTCGCGAAGGCAGGGGTCTAGATCAGGCGGCGGTGGTCAACCCACGCAAGTAGGCATCGAACACCTGCCCGCCCACGCGCAGCAGGTCGAACCCGTCGCGGTCGAGCATCCAGTTCTGCAGCAGCCCGTCGAACAACGCGATCATGCCGATCGCGCCGCTGCGCGGCGAGATGCCCTTCGGCATTTCGCCGCTGCGCACCGCGCGCTTCAACGCGCGCTCCATGTCGGTCAGGCAGCCGTTGCGCATCGCCAGGTGGCGCTCGCGCACCGCGTTCATCTCGCCGACGTATTCGACCTTGTGCGTCGCGATGTCGAACACGCGGCGCAGTTGCGGCTCGGTCATCACCTTGCGCAGCACGTCGACGAAACCGCTGCGCATCTGTGACAGCGTGATGTCGTCGCCCTTGAAGCCGCAGGCCGCGTCGGTCTCTTCGAGTGGCAGGGTCACGCGCTCCATCATCGCGTTGAAGAGGTCGGCCTTGTCGGTGAAGTGCCAGTAGATCGCGCCGCGCGTCAGCCCGGCGACCTTGGCGATCTCGCCGAGCGAGGTGCCCGAGACGCCACGCTGCTCGAACACCAGCTCGGCGGTGTCGAGGATGTGGCTGCGCGTGGCTTGCGCTTCTTCTTTCGTTCTGCGGACCATGATGAAATTTTGTTGCGGCGCGTCAATCGACTTACATACATTCAAGAGTGTATGTATACTAACCCGGATCGATGGGTGGCAGCGGGTCGTTTTCTGTGCCGCCGCGTCGGAACTAACATCGCATCTCGTTGTCGTCTGTTCGGAGCGCGCCGCCTGTGCGCTCCCATCTCTCCTGAAGGATTCCGCATGTCAGCGTTGAAAAACGTCACGGCAGTGTCTGCTGTTGTATTTGCTGTTTCGATGCTTGCCGCGTGCGGGCAGAAGTCCGAGCAAGCCGGCGGGCCACCCGGCGGCGGCATGCCGCCGGCCGAGGTCGGCGTGATCACGGTGGCACCGCAGGCCATTGGCCTGGCGACCGAGCTGCCGGGCCGCCTCGAAGCCTCGCGCATTGCGCAGGTGCGGGCCCGCGCCGCGGGCATCGTGTTGAAGCGCGTGTTCAACGAAGGCGGCGACGTGAAGGCCGGGCAGGTGCTGTTCCGCATCGACTCGGCGCCGTATCAAGCGGCCGCCGCGAGCGCACAGGCCGCGCTGGCCCGCGCGCAGGCGAACCTCACCCAAACGGCCGCACTCGCCGAGCGCTACAAGCCGCTGCTCGAAGCGAACGCGATCAGCAAGCAGGACTACATCAACGCCGTCGCCGCACAGAAGAGCGCCGAGGCCGATGTGGCCACCAGCAAGGCGAGCATCCAGACTGCGCAGATCAACCTCGGCTACGCGACCGTCACGGCACCGATCGGCGGCCGCATCGGCCGCGCGCTCGTGACCGAAGGTGCGCTGGTCGGCCAGGGCGACGTGACGCCGCTCGCCACGATCCAGCAGATCAACCCGATGTACGTGAACTTCACGCAGTCGACGACCGACGTGCTGCGCCTGCGCAAGGCGATCGCGAGCGGCCAGTTCAAGAAGTCCGGCGGCGATGGCGCCAGCGTGCGCATCCTGCTCGAAGACGGCAGCGACTACGGCCAGGCCGGCAAGCTGCTTTTCAGCGATCTCACGGTCGACTCGACCACCGGCCAGATCACCTTGCGCGCCGAGGTGCCGAACGCGGCAGGGCTGCTGCTGCCGGGCATGTACGTGCGCGTGCGGCTCGAAGAAGCGCAGGCCGAGGCCGGCATCGTCGTGCCGCAGCAGGCGGTCACGCGCGGCACCAGCGGCGACACCGTGATGGTCGTCGGGGCCGACGGCAAGGTTGCCCCTCGTCCCATCAAGGTGGGCACCGCGGTGAACGGCCAGTGGGTCGTGCTCGACGGCCTGAAGCCGGGCGAGCAGGTGATGGTCGACGGCTTCCAGAAGCTGCGCGGCAACGCACCCGTGAAACCGGTGCCGTGGAAGCCGGCGGCCTCGGGCGCCGCCGCTGCGGCCGGCGCTGCGCCGGCATCGGCAAGCGCCAGCGCCAGCGCGCCCGCTTCGGCTGCGTCGAAGTAAGCGAGGGCACGTCACATGGCCCAGTTCTTCATCGATCGCCCGATCTTCGCGTGGGTGATCGCACTCTTCATCATCGTGCTCGGCGGCACTGCGATCACGCAGCTGCCGATCGCGCAGTACCCGTCGGTCGCGCCGCCCGCGATCGTCATCAACGTCGCGTACCCGGGCGCCTCGGCGCAGACGCTCGAAGACTCGGTCATCAGCGTCATCGAACGCGAGATGAACGGCTCGCCCGGCCTGCTCTACATGGAGTCGGTCAGCCAGGCCGACGGCACCGGCTCGATCACGCTCAGCTTCGAGACCGGCACCAGCCCCGACCTCGCGCAGGTCGACGTGCAGAACCGCCTCTCGCGCGCCACGCCGCGCCTGCCGTCGTCGGTGACGCAGCAGGGCGTGCGCGTCGACAAGTCGCGCTCGAACTTCCTGCTGTTCACGATCTTGTCGAGCGACGATCCGAGCATCGATCCGATCGCGCTGGGCGACTACGCCTCGCGCAACGTGCTGCCCGAAATCCAGCGCCTGCCCGGCGTCGGCACCGCACAGCTGTTCGGTACCGAGCGCGCGATGCGGGTCTGGATCGATCCGCAAAAGCTGGTCGGCTTCAACCTTTCGACCGCGAACGTCGCGGCGGCGATTCAGGCGCAGAACGCGCAGGTCTCGTCGGGCACGATCGGTGACTTGCCGAACGTGCCGGGCCAGGCCATCTTCGCGACCGTGGTCGTGAAGGGTCAGCTGAGCTCGGTCGCGCAGTTCGGCGACATCGTGCTGCGCGCGAATGCCGACGGCTCGACCGTGCGCCTGAAAGACGTGGCCCGCATCGAGCTCGGCGGCCAGAGCTACTCGACCTCGGCGCGCCTGAACGGCAAGCCCTCGACCGGCATCGGCGTGCAGCTCTCGCCGACCGGCAACGCGCTCGCCACCGCGAAGGCCGTGAAGGCGCGCATGGAGGAACTGCAGGCCTACTTCCCGGCCGGCGTGAAGTACTCGATCCCGTACGACGCCTCGCGCTTCGTCAAGATCTCGATCACCGAAGTCGTCAAGACGCTGTTCGAGGCGATGATCCTGGTGTTCCTGGTGATGTACCTGTTTCTGCAGGACTTCCGCTACACGATCATCCCGACGATCGTGGTGCCGATCTCCCTGCTCGGTACTTTCGGCGCGCTGCTCGCGCTCGGCTTCTCGATCAACGTGCTGACGATGTTCGGCATGGTGCTGGTGATCGGCATCGTGGTCGACGATGCGATCGTGGTCGTCGAGAACGTCGAACGCATCATGAGCGAAGAGGGCCTGTCGCCGAAGGAGGCGACCAAGAAGGCGATGAGCCAGATCTACGGCGCCATCATTGGCGTGACCGTGGTGCTGATCTCGGTGTTCGTACCGCTCGCGTTCTTCAGCGGCTCGGTGGGCAACATCTACCGCCAGTTCTCGGCGGTGATGGTCGCCTCGATCGGGTTCTCGGCGTTCATGGCGCTGTCGCTCACGCCGGCCTTGTGCGCCACCTTGCTGAAGCCGGTCGAGGCCGGCGCGCACCTCGAGAAGAAAGGCTTCTTCGGCTGGTTCAACCGCGGCTTCAAGTCGACCGCAAAAGGCTACGAGAGCTGGGTCGCGAAGATCCTGAAGCGCGCCGGCCGGTTCATGCTCGTGTATGCGGCGATCGGCGTCGCGGTCGGCTTGCTGTTCGTGCGCCTGCCCACGTCCTTCCTGCCGAACGAAGACCAAGGCTACATCATCGCCAACGTGCAACTGCCGCCGGGCGCGTCGCAGCAGCGCACGCTCGAGGCGATGAAGCAGGCCGAAGGCTTCTTCCTGAAGCAGCCCGAGGTGCAGAGCATGGTCAGCGTGCTCGGCTTCAGCTTCTCGGGCACCGGCCAGAACGCCGCGCTCGCGTTCGTGCCGCTGAAAGACTGGGACGAACGCCACGGCGCCGAGCATTCGGCGCAGGCGCTCGCGGGCCGCGGCTTCGGCGCGCTGATGGGTGTGCGCGACGCGTTCATCTTCGCGCTCAGCCCGCCGCCGATCCCCGAGCTCGGCAACGCAACCGGCTTCAACTTCCGCCTCCAGGACCGCGGCGGCAACGGCCACACCGCGCTCGTCGCCGCGCGCAACCAGCTGCTCGGCCTCGCGGCGCAGAGCAAGATCCTCGCGGGCGTGCGCCCCGATGGCCTCGAAGACGCGCCGCAGCTGCAGATGAACATCGACCGCGACAAGGCGCAGGCGCTCGGCGTCGATTTCAGCGCGGTCAACACCGCGCTTTCGACCTCGCTCGGCTCGGCCTACATCAACGACTTCCCGAACGCCGGCCGCTTGCAGCGCGTGGTCGTGCAGGCCGATGCGCCGCAGCGCATGCAGCCCGACGACCTGCTCAGGATCAACGCGCTGAACAGCAAGGGCCAGCCGGTGCCGCTCTCGGCCTTCGCGACGACGAGCTGGGTCAACGGCCCGGTGCAGACCGTGCGCTACAACGGCTACCCGACGATTCGCATCTCGGGCGATGCCGCGCCGGGCCAATCGACCGGCCAGGCGATGATCGAGATGGAGAAGCTCGCGAAGCAGCTGCCGGCCGGATTCGGTTTCGAATGGACCGGGCAGTCGCGTGAAGAGCGCCTGGCGGGCTCGCAGTCCTTCATCTTGTACGGCTTTGCGATTCTCGCGGTGTTCCTGTGCCTGGCAGCACTGTACGAGAGCTGGACGATCCCGCTCGCGGTGATCATGGTGGTGCCGCTCGGCGTGCTCGGCGTGGTGCTCGCGACGATGTTTCGCGGCCTCGCGAACGACGTGTACTTCCAGGTCGGCTTGATCACGATCATCGGCCTGGCGGCCAAGAACGCGATCCTGATCATCGAGTTCGCGAAAGACCTCGAGGCCGAGGGCAAGAGCCCGATCGAGGCCGCGCTGGCAGCGGCGCACCTGCGCTTCCGGCCGATCATCATGACCTCGCTGGCGTTCATCCTCGGCACCTTGCCGCTGGCGATTGCGAGCGGCGCCGGCTCGGCGAGCCAGCGCGCGATCGGCACTGCGGTGATCGGCGGGATGATCACGGCGGTCGCGCTCGCGGTGCTGTTCGTGCCGGCGTTCTTCGTCGTCGTGCGATCGGTGTTCAAGAAGAGCAAGGTCAAGCCGCATCGTGGCGCGCCGTTGACTCACAACACACCCCCGGCGCCGGCGCAGGAGGGCACATGATGAACAACTCGAACCTTCAACGCGCCGGCACGCTGTCGGCGCTCGCGGCGGCCGCTCTTTCAACGCTCGTGTTGGGCGGCTGCATGAGCTTCATCCCGAAGTACGAACGGCCGGTCGCGCCGGTCGCGTCGGCCTACGCGCCTGAGTTGATGCCGGCCGGTTCGGCCAGCGCCACGGCCGCGGCCGACATCGAATGGCAGCGCTTCTTCGCCGACCCGCGCCTGAAGCGCCTGATCGAGCTCTCGCTGCAGAACAACCGCGACCTGCGCGTCGCGGTTCTGAACATCGAGGCAGCGCGTGCGAGCTACCAGATCCGGCGCGCCGACGAGCTGCCGTCTGTCGGGGCCGGGCTCACGGCTCAGCGCGGGGCCGGCTCCAATGGCGGGCTCGTCAACACCTACGCCGTCGGCTTTCAGGTGACAGGCTACGAGCTCGACTTCTTCGGCCGCGTGCGCTCGCTGAGTCAGGCGGCGCTGGCGCAATACCTCGCGACCGAGGAGGCGCGCAAGACGACGCAGATCGCGCTTGTCTCGGGTGTCGCGACGAGCTACGTCAGCCTGTTGGCCGACGACGAGCTGCTGCGCGTTACCCGCGAAGCGCTGAAGACGCGCGAAGACTCGTTTCGCCTGACCAGGCTGCGCTTCGACAACGGTGCGTCGAGCGAAGTCGATCTGCGCCAGGCCGAGCAACTGCTCGAAACCGCGAAGGTCGCGCTCGCGCAGACGCAACGCCAGAAGGCGCTCGACGAGAACGCGTTGACCCTGCTGGTCGGCCAGCCACTGCCGGCCGATCTGCCGGCGCCGCTGACGCTCGCGCAACAGCAGGGCGTGACCGACCTGCCCGCGGGCCTGCCGTCGGATCTGCTGACGCGCCGGCCCGACGTGCTCGCCGCCGAGCAGCAACTGCTCGCCGCGAACGCCAACATCGGCGCGGCGCGCGCAGCGTTCTTCCCGCGCATCTCGCTGACGGCCAACGCCGGCACCGCGAGCACCGAGCTCTCGGGGCTGTTCAAGAGCGGCACCTTCGCGCTGACCGGCACGGCCACGCTGCTGCAGCCGATCTTCGATGCCGGCCGCAATCAGGCGAACCTCGATGTCGCAAAGGTCAACAAGGACATCGCGATCGCGCAGTACGAGAAGGCGATCCAGACCGCGTTCCGCGAGGTCTCGGATTCGCTCGCCGGCCGCGCCACCTTGGGCGAGCAGTTGCGCGCGCAGTCTGCGGTTGCGAATGCTGCGCAGGTGAGCTTCAACCTGGCCGACCTGCGCTACAGGAATGGCGCGTCGAGCTACTTCGACGTGCTCGATGCGCAGCGCACGCTGTTCACTGCGCAGCAGGCCACTGTGCAAACGCAGGCCTTGCAGGTGCAGAACCTGGTCACGCTCTACAAGGTTCTTGGCGGGGGTTGGACCGAGCCACCCAAGACCAACTAGGTCGCTCGGCGCGGTGCACAAAAACTCCGGGAGCAGGCATCATGTCTGCCAACCCGGAGCCTCCCGCCGCATGAACCCTGCCACGCACCGCGCCCAGCTCGTCGGCATGCTCGCCGAAGCGGCCGAGATCGAGCACTGCCTGATGTGCACGTATCTGTACGCGGCGTTCTCGCTGAAGCAGTCGGAGGGCGAAGACTTGCTGCCGAACGAGCTCGAAGCCGTGCAGCGCTGGCGCCGCGAGATCATCGCGATCGCGACCGACGAGATGCTGCACCTCGTGCTCGCGAACAACCTCAGCATCGCGATCGGCGCGCGGCCGCACTACCGGCGCTTCAACTTTCCGATCGCGCCGCAGCTGTTCCCGGCCGATGTGGCGGTCGAGCTCGCGCCGTTCGACGAAGCCACGCTCGATCACTTCGTCTACCTCGAACGCCCCGCCGACGTGGCCGAGCGCGATGGCGCGCGCTACACGAAGGTCGCCTACCAGCGCCATGCGGTCGCCGGCCGGCTGATGCAGGTGCCCGACGACTACGCGACCGTCGGCGAGCTCTACGAAGGCATCGAGAAGAGTTGCGATGTGATCGCCGCGCACCTCGGCGAAGCGAAGCTGTTCATCGGCCCGCGCGCCTCGCAGCTCGGCCCGGCCGACTTCCGCCTGCCCGGCATCATGACCATCGGCACGCTCGCGCAGGCACATCAGGCGATCGAGTTCATCCGCCACCAGGGCGAGGGCTCGCGCGACGAGAAGAGCGGTTCGCACTACGCGCGCTTCCGCGCGATCCGCCACGAGTGGGAGCGGCTGAAGCGCGCGCGCCCCGCGTTCGAGCCGGCCCGCGCCGCGGCGCGCAACCCGGTGATGCGTGATCCCGTGGATGCCAGCACGCGCGTGCAGGTCGTCGCCGAGCCGGCCGCGAGCCTGCTCGATGGCGGCAACGTCTGCTACGAGATCATGCTGCGGCTGCTGACCGCGTTGTCGGACGTGGTGCCGAGCGGCGCGGCGGCCGTGGCGCGCCGGCAGGCGATCTGCGACCAGACGCTCGCGCTGATGCACACGCTCGCCGAAGTCGGTGATCTGCTCAGCGCGTTGCCCGCGAACCCGGCGCAGCACCCGGGCGTGAATGCCGGCCTCACGTTCACCGCGTCGCGCACCGTGCTCGCTTTCCTGTCGCCCGAGACCGCGACCTTGTTGACGGCCGAGCGCTTCGGCTGTGTCGCCGATCGCTTCGAAAAGCTGGCGGAACAGTTGCCCGCCCTGGCGCGCCACGCCCAGGCGATGCGGCGCTTCTCGCAGCACTGGTCGGCCGAACACGACCAACGTTGGCCCGGCGCTGTGCCGCCGCCGGCCGATTCACCGAAGGAGACAGCGATGGAACCGACGACGACTCCGACCGCGCCGAAAGCCCCCGACGAAGCCCGCGGCCGCGACGTGCTGCTGCGCTTCGACACGCAGCGCTGCATCCACGCCCGCATGTGCGTGCTCGGCGAGCCGGCGGTGTTTCTCGCCAACACGCCGGGCGAGTGGCTGTTCCCCGATCAGGCCACGCCGGAGCGCATCGCGATCGTCGCGGCAAACTGCCCGTCGGGTGCGATCACCTACGACCGGCTCGACGGCGGCCCGAACGAAGCCGCGCCGCGCGTCA
>Ga0307515_10026337_pt1 | contig 10016 bp, 7 predicted proteins | sample 17_EM_MG_FD_194513 | JGI IMG/M metagenome (GOLD analysis project Ga0307515, IMG submission 194513) | Populus trichocarpa ectomycorrhiza microbial communities from riparian zone in the Pacific Northwest, United States - 17_EM | ecosystem: Host-associated > Plants > Roots > Unclassified | place...
TCATTCAGGACGTCGGAGGTCCCCAATGACCCATTCACGACGCTTGCGGTGCGGGCGGGCTGTGACTCGTCTGATGGCATCGGCGGGAATCGGCTGGCTGAACCGCGACTTTGCCGCAGCCCCCGCCCTCCCTGGGGGCCGGCCCCGCATCCAGTTTATCGGTGCCCGCCGACACAACCGCCCGGAAGACCGTTCGGCGGCTGGGTTGTCCACATCACGGCAGCGCTGTGGACAACCCGCGACCCGGCCGTCCCCGGCACGAAGAAGCCCCGCACCGAATCGCGGTGCGGGGCTCCCCCGTCAAGCAGAAGGGAGTCTCAGCCGGTGCGCACGTTCGACGACACGAGCGCCGCGAGCCGGTCACCGACCGCCGTCGTCGCACCCGGGGACGCCTGGTCCCGCGTCGCCAGATCGAACGCCACCGAGGCCTCGATGCGCCGCGCGGCTTCCTTCTGGCCCAGGTGGTCCAGCAGCATCGACACCGACAGCACCGCGGCAGTCGGGTCGGCCAGACCCTGGCCCGCGATGTCCGGCGCCGAGCCGTGCACCGGCTCGAACATGCTCGGGTTGCGGCGGGTCATGTCCAGGTTGCCGCTCGCCGCGAGGCCGATGCCGCCGGTGACCGCCGCCGCGAGGTCGGTGATGATGTCGCCGAACAGGTTGTCGGTCACGATCACGTCGAACCGGGACGGGTCGGTCACCAGGTGGATCGTCGCCGCGTCCACATGGGAGTAGGCGACCGTCACCTCCGGGTGCTCCAGCGAGACCTCTTCGACGATCCGCGACCACAGCGACCCGGCGAACGAGAGCACGTTGGTCTTGTGCACGAGCGTCAGGTGCTTGCGCGGCCGCGCCTCGGCGCGGTTGAACGCGTCCGCGACGACGCGGCGGACGCCGAACGCCGTGTTGACGCTGACCTCCGTCGCGATCTCGTGCTCGGTGTCCTTGCGGATCAGGCCACCGGTACCCGCGTACGGGCCTTCGGTGCCTTCGCGCACGACGACCATGTCGACGTCGCCGGCGTCGGCCAGCGGTCCCCGGACACCCGGGTACAGCCGCGCCGGGCGCAGGTTGACGTGGTGGTCCATTTCGAACCGCAGGCGCAGCAGCAGGCCGCGCTCGAGGATGCCGCTCGGCACCGTCGGGTCACCGACCGCGCCCAGCAGGATCGCGTCGTGCTGCCGCAGCTCGCCGAGCACCGATTCCGGGAGCAGCTCACCGGTCGAGTGCCATCGGGCGGCGCCGAGGTCGTAGTTCGTGATCTCCGCTGTCGGTGCCACTTCGCCGAGCACCTTCAGCGCCTCGGCGACCACCTCGGGCCCGATCCCGTCTCCTGGGATCACCGCGAGCCGCATCCACACACCTCCGTCGACCAGGCCACCGGACGCACCGATGGCCCACCGCAACAAAACGCCAGCAGCCGGAAGGTTACCGGCCGTAGACAAACGGCCGTAGCCGCACCACCCTTATGCCGCATCCTCCCGCAGGGTGAGACACCCGATTGGGTGAACAGCAGCGGGGCGCCCCCGGCGGATACCCGCCGGGAACGCCCCTGAACCTGCACAGATCGATCTTGCCGCCCGTTATCGGCGGCCGGCCCCGATCGGCTGACGCTCGTTCCCCGGCCGGGCGCCCTGGGCCGCGTCCACCTTGACCACGTTCGCCCGGTTCCCCGCGGCGTTGTGGTGCTCGATGGCGAGCAGCCCGAGTGCGTTGTCGGCCGCGGCCGACGCCGCGTTCCGGGTGACGACCAGCGCCGTGCCCGGCTTGGCGACGTAGCCCAGCGCGGCGTCGCCGCCGCCCTGCACCGCATAGCCCGGCGCGAGCGCGTCGAACGAAAGCGGCGTGCCGACGTAGTCGATCAGCCCGTTCGTCGTGCCCGGAGCGACGTAGTAGCCGCTGACGCCCACCGTGTAGGAGATGCGGTGGGTGTCGGCGTTCGCGTCGATCCCGAGCGCGGCCAGCGAAACCGGCAGCGTGATCACGTTCGTGTCGAACACGTTCGTGTCCACGTCGCCCAGCTGACCGTTGACGGCCTGGATGTCGACGGTCGGGAAGCCCGGGGTCAGCGCGACCGTGACCGCGATCAGGACGTCGGTCGCCGTCGCCTTGGTCACGTAGGTCTCGAAGTCCGGCTGCCCGTCCCCGGTGGTGTCGATGTCGACGAACGGCGAGGTGTTGCTGCCGATGTTCGCCCAGTCGCCCCAGGTGGACAGGCCGAACGCGAGGATCGCGTTCTCCTGCTCACCCTGCGCCTTCGCCAGTGGCGCGGTGGAAGCCGCGCCGACGTAGCGGAGGTCGCCGCCCTTCGCGGTCTTGTTCACCGTGCAGTCGGTGACGACGTCCGCGTCGCACTCGGGCAGCTGCGGGGACTCCGCCTGCAGCTCGAGCACGCTGATCAGCGAGCGGTAGCGCTGCGCGCCGGCACCCTGGTCGACGCCCTTGCCGGTCAGGTTCAGCACGGCCTGGGCGTCCGGACCGAACTTGACCGACGCCGGCGTCGAAATCGTCGACACCGGCTTCGGCGCCGCGTAGACCGAAACCCGCAGCGGCACCTTGGCCCCGCTCTTCGGGGTGAAGGCGACCCGGCCGGAGGCGTCCGCGACGAACTGGCGGGCGAGCCCGGCCTGGGCGGCCTGCATGGTCGGGTCCATGACCTTGCGCAGGGCCTTCGGGTCGGTGATCTTCAACGTCACCTTGACCTTGGCGGTGCCGCGCGGCGAGAGCTTCACCGACGGTGTGTCCACTGTGTACTCGACGCCCGGCAGCGTGTTGACCGCCTGGTAGGCCACCGAGTACTCGACCGGCGTGACACCCTTGTTGACCAGCTTGATCGTCTTGGACAGCGTGACCGGGCCACTGGCCTCGACCGTGCCGAAGCTGACACTCACCGCGCCCGGGTCGTCCTGAACGTAAGCGAGCACCTGGTTGTCCAGCGCGGCCTTGGCGTCGATCCGGCCGCTGCCGACGCGCTGCGGCGCGTAGGTGTGGCCCGCGCCGTCGGTGACGTCGTGGCCGGCGGTGTCGATCACCGAGGCCTTGACCTCCTCGACCGACCAGTCCGGGTGGGACTGGCGGATCAGGGCCGTGATGCCCGCGGTGTGCGGGGCCGCCATCGACGTGCCGGACAGCACGGTCCGCCCGTTGCCGCTGCCGCGGAACGCCGAGGTGATCGTGTCACCGGGCGCGGCCACGTCCGGCTTGAGCGCCGGGCCGCGGGTACCGCGCGAGGTGAACGAGCTCGGGGTGTCGACGATCTTCTTGTCGTACGTCTGGATCGACGCGCGACCGGTGCCGTAGAGGCGCACCTGCAGCGTGCCCCCGGTGAGCGAGGCGCGCAGTGGCGCGGTCGCGGACCCGGTGAACTGGAACATCGGGATCGCCGCGTTGCCCGCGATGCCCGCGCTGAAGTGCTCCAAAGTGGACGAAAGGAGCGCGCCCTTGGCGCCGGCGGCCTGGGCGTTGTTGGCCCGGACAGCCGAACCGCACGCGCGGGTCGAGTCGTTGTCGTCCCACTCCAGCCAGACGAACTTGCCCGCCGCCTTCGCCTTGTCCGCCGCGGAGTACGGCGCGCAGCCCGCGTTGTTCGCCGCGGACAGCGCGACGACCGGTGCGGTCAGGTTCAGCGTGTCGTAGCCGGCGTAGCTCTGGCTGTACTGGCCGGTCTTCTGGCCCTTGGCCGCCGTCGGCGCGGTGACCTCGGCGGCGTCACGCAGGACACCCGCGTCACGCGAGCTGGCCACGGTGAGCGCCTCGGGTGTGTTGCCCGGCGAGCCGGCGATGTCGTTGATGTCCCCGCCGTTGCCCGCGGAGATCACCGGGAGCACGTTGTTCGCGGCGAGCTTGCGCACGAACAGCGAGTCCGGGTCGTCCGGCGCGCCGAAGTCCGAGCCCAGCGAAAGGTTGACGACGTCGAGGTGGTCGGTGAAGTCGCCGTCGCCGTCCGGGTCGAGCGCCCAGTCGAGCGCCTGCGAGGTGACGTTCGTCGAGCCCGCGCAGCCGAAGACCTTGATGGCGTAGAGGAGCGACTTCGGCGCCGTGCCCGGGCCGATCTGCATCGCGTCGACCTTCTTGGCGTCGAGCTTCTTGTAGTCGCCCTTGAAGGTCTTGCCGTCGGCGGTGACACCGAAGCCGCCGATGGTGCCGGCGACGTGCGTGCCGTGCTCACCGCAGGCGAGGGGGTTCGGGTCCGGCGCCGGGGTGGTCTTGCCGGGCGTCGCGGCGTCGTAGTCGTCGCCGACGAGGTCGGTGCCGCCGACCACCTTGGCGCTCGGGAAGAGCGGGGTCGGCTTCGTGCGGTCGACGCCGTTGTACGCGGCCTGCGTACCGGGGCCGCCGAAGTCGGCGTGGGTGTAGTCGATGCCGTCGTCGATGACACCGACGCGGACGCCGTCACCGAACTTGCCGGTCTGCTGCCACGCGGTGAGCGTGTTGGTCAGCTGCTCGGCGCTGGCGTTGGTGCGGGTCTTCGGCACGACCGTGCGCACCGAGACGACGTCGGCGCGCTTCGCGACCTCACGCAGCTTCGCGGCGTCCGCGGTGACGACCACGCCGGGGACGGCGTTGGCGGTCTGGGTGACGACCTGCGGCTTGGCGTCGGCCGAGCGCAGCTGACCGAGCACGGAGTTCACCGCGGCGGCGGTGTCGTCCTTCGCGGCGCGGGCGGCCCGCTTCGCCTGATCCTTGCCCTGGGGCTGCGCAGCCGTGAACGCGTCTACGGCGGGCTTCTTGGCCAGCTCGACGAACGCGGTGACCCGGCCCTGCGCGGCGGCCAAGCGCGGCGCGACCTTGCCCTGCAGTTTCGCGTCGTCGATCTTCGCGGGCGCCACCCCGTCGGCGAGTGGCGCATCTTGAACGGGCAGAGTTGCGGCGCTCGCGACCGGTCCTCCTCCCAGCGCGGCTGCCAGCACGACGGCGAAGAACGCCGTCGTGGCGCGCGCGGGCAAGCGGGATCTGCTCATGAGTCGGCCCCTTACTCGAGGTCTGGACCCGAACCTGCCAGCCGCTCCTAGCACCCCCGACGGTGAAGCACGGCGACCGCGCCGTGCCCTCGACGGCGCGTGGTTCAACCTCGCGGGGAGAACTTAATGCCCCAAAACACCTACTTACGTAGGCAAAGGACTCCGTAATGTGAATGTGATCCACCGGGTACTCTCGGGCCGGTGCACCGATACGAGCCGCGTGACGACCTCGCGTTCCGCTTGCTGCGCGACGGTCCGGTGACGCTGTTCTGGCGGCCGCGGCTCATGATCGAAGCGACGGACTGGCTGAACGACCACGGCTATCAGGTCGTCCGCCTGGCCGCCCGCGAGTGGTCGTCCGATCGCGACATGCACGCTGCCGTCGCCGCCGCGCTGGACTTCCCGGACTACTACGGGCGCAACCTCGACGCGCTCAACGACTGCCTGCGTGACGTCGTCAGCCACGACTACGGGTGGTCGCCGGACTCGGCCGGGCTCGCGATCGTCTTCACCGGCTACGACGCGTATACCGCGCGCAATCCGCGGTCGGCCCAGATCGTGCTGGACCTCCTGGCGGACCACTCACGCGTGGCGATGCTCTTCGGCCGCCCGCTCGTGGTCCTGGTGCAGAGCGACGACCCGGACGTCCGCTTCGAACCGGTCGGCGCCTCGTCGGCGCACTGGAACGAAGCCGAATGGCTGAACAGCAACCGAGGGACCGGAAACGCGTGAAGGCCGCACCGAGGAATCCTCGGTGCGGCCTTCGTCGCGGATCGCGTCAGCTGAAGTCGACGGCGCGGATCGTGTGCGCGCCCACCGACGCGCCGATCGGCTCCAGCAGGTGCGCGTCGATGTGGCGGTCGACGCGCAGCAGCATCACGGCGTCGGAACCGTCGGTCGTCTGGCTGATCTGAGCGGCCTCGATGTTGATACCGGCTTCGCCGAGCAGCGTGCCGACGCGGCCCATCACACCCGGGCGGTCCGGGTACTCGACCAGCAGCACGGTGCCCTCGGCGCGCAGATCGAATCCTCGGCCGTTGACCTCGACGAGCTTCTCGGCCTCGTCCTTGCCGGTGACCGAACCGGACACGGTCAGCGTCGCGCCGTCGGCGTGCACCGCGCGCAGGGTGACCAGGTTGCGGAACTTCGGGCTCTCCGACTCCGTGGTCAGCTGCACCTGGACGCCGAGCTTCTCCGCCAGCTGCGGCGCGTTGACGAACGTGACCTGGTCCTCGACCACGCCGGTGAACACGCCGCGCAGCGCGGCCAGCTGCAGCACCGAGGTGTCCTCGGCCGAGAGCTCGCCCTTGACCACGACGTCGACCGACGTCGGCGCCTTCGGGTTCAGCGCGGTGAGCAGGGTGCCGAGCTTCTGCACGAGCGACAGGTACGGGCGGACGTGCTCACCGACCGCGCCGCCGCCGGAGACGTTCACCGCGTCCGGCACGAAGTCGCCGCGCAGAGCCAGCAGCACCGACTTGGCGACGTCGGTGCCCGCCCGGTCCTGCGCCTCGGAGGTGGACGCGCCCAGGTGCGGGGTCACGACGACGTTCTCCAGCTCGAACAGCGGGCTGGACGTGGTCGGTTCGCTGACGAAGACGTCGACGCCGGCGCCGCCGACATGGCCCGAGCGCAGCGCGTCGGCCAGGTCCTGCTCGACGATCAGCCCGCCGCGGGCGGCGTTCACGATGATGACACCCGGCTTGGTCTTCTTCAGCGCCTCGGCGTCGATGAGGCCCTTGGTCTCCGGGGTCTTCGGCAGGTGGATGGAGATCGCGTCGGCGCGGGTCAGCAGCTCGTCGAGGGTGACGAGCTCGATGCCCAGCTGCGCGGCGCGCGCGGCCGAGACGTAGGGGTCGTACGCGATGAGCTTGGTGTCGAACGCGGCGAGGCGCTGCGCGAACAGCTGGCCGATCTTGCCGAGGCCGACCACGCCGACGGTCTTGCCCTGCAGCTCGACGCCGGAGAACGAGCTGCGCTTCCACTCGCCGCCGCGCAGGCTCTGGTCGGCGGCCGGGATGCGGCGCGCGACCGAGAGCAGCAGCGCCACGGCGTGCTCGGCGGCGGAGACGATGTTCGACGTCGGGGCGTTCACAACGAGGACACCGCGCTCGGTGCCCGCGGGCACCTCGACGTTGTCCAGGCCGACCCCGGCCCGGGCGACGACCTTGAGCTGGGTGGTGGCGCCGAAGACCTCGGCGTCGACCTTGGTCGCGGACCGGACCAGGAGCGCGTCGGCGCTCTTCACCGCCTCCAGCAGCGCGGACCGGTCCGTGCCGTCGACGTGCCGGACCTCCACCTCGTCACCGAACACACTCAGCACGGAGGGGGCGAGCTTCTCCGCGATGAGGACGACGGGTTTGTTGGGCTTGCTCACGATGCGGCTCCCACTATCTGGTCACTTCCAGGACGCTCTGTGTCGACAGACGGTCTCAGCACGTCGTTGTGCCCCGGTCGAGCGGAGTTTAACGCGCAAGACCGCGTCCTGGCTTCCCACGGTGTTAACTCACTCGTAATCCCTCGAAAACAAGAGCCAGGAGGCGCCGCATGCCCGCGCCGCCGGGCAGGTGCGGCCCCGCCCAGGATGCCGCGTGCAGCAACAGAAGCAGCTCGTGCGTGGTGACGTCGGGGCGCAGCTCCCCCGCCGCCTTCGCGCGTTCCACCAACTGGGACGCCGTGGCCCGCATGGCGTGGCACGAAGCGTACAAGCGGGACGTCTCGTCATTGAGCGCGTCGGCCGTCAGCTCCGCCAAGCCCCGGAAGGTGCCGGTGGTGTCGCCGAGCCCGAGCAGCCAGGTCTGCAGCGCGGCCAGGGGCTCGGGGTGGGTGAGCAGCTCGCGCGCCCGCTCGGCCTGGCCGTCGAACCGGGCTCGCAGGAGCGTCTCGAGCAGCGCTTCCCTGGTGGGGAAGTGCCGGTAGAGGGTGCCGATGCCGACGCCGGCCCGGCGGGCGATGTCCTCCAGCGACGCCTCGACGCCGTGTTCGGCGAAGGCGCGCTGGGCCTCTTCGAGGAGGCGCTCGTAGTTGCGGCGGGCGTCCGCGCGCATCGGCTTGACTTCGGTCATCGCCCTTCCGACCCTACCGGGTAGCCAATCGGAGGCTGCCTCCGTATATTAACCGGAGGCAGCCTCACATTACTGGAGGGACGAGGATGACCCTGATCGAAGAAACCCGGGCCCGGCTCGGCGCCATCGGCGCCTGGCTCCCGAGCGCCCCGCTGGCCCCACCGCCCGACGTCGAGCGGGCGGCCACCCGCCGGCTCGCCGAGCTCGGCTACCGCTCGGTCTGGAGCGGCGAAGGACCTGGCTCACGCGAGGTGTTCGCCCACTTCGGCGACCTGCTCGCGTCGGTGCCGGACGTCGTGCTCGGCACCGGCATCGCCAACCTCTGGTCCCGGCGCGGGGTGACCGCCGAGAAGGGCGGCGCCACCCTCGCCCAGGCCCACCCGGGCCGGTTCGTGCTCGGCATCGGCGTCGGGCACGCGTTCCAGGCGGCCAAGCTGGGCGAGGAGTACCGGCCGATCGACCGGATGCGCGACTACCTGTCCGAAATGGACGCGGCTTCGGCCGAAAACCCCGCTCCGGTGGCGTTTCCGCGCGTGCTGGCCGCAGTCGGGCCGAAGATGCTGGAGCTGTCCCGCGACCACGCCGACGGCGCGCACCCGTTCGCCCAGCTCGGCACCCGCGAGGACGCCCGGGAAAGCGTCCGGCGACGTGTGGCGCAGTCGCGCGAGTTCCAGGTGAAGGCCTACCTCGCGGGCTGGAAGCGGCTCGGCTACACCGACGCCGACATCGACGGGCCCAGCGACCGGTTCGTCGACGACCTGGTCCTCTGGGGCGACGCGGAAACCATCGCGAAACGCCTCGGCGAGTTGCTCGACGCGGGCGCGGACCACGTCCTCCTGACGCCGTCCGCACCGACCTTCGAGTCCACTGTGGACATCCTGGTCGAGCTGGCACCGGCGGTGGTCCGGTGAGCGTCGGAATCTGGCAGTTCTTCGACGGCGTCCCGATCGGCGTCGTTCGCGAAACGGCCGCCGAGGTGGAGGAGCTGGGCTTCGACGCGCTCTGGTTCGGCGAATACGCCGGCCGGGAGGCGTTCACCCAGGCGGCGCTGCTGCTCGCGGCGACGTCGAAACTCGTGGTGGCCACCGGGATCGCCCGGTTCGACCAGCGTTCCCCGCTCGCCGCGGAAGGGGCCATCAGGGCGCTGGGCGAGGCTCATCCGGGCCGGTTCATCGCGGGCATCGGCGGGCACCGCCCGGGCACGCGGCCGCTGGCCGCGATCCGCGACTACCTGGACGGCATGGACGCGGCCGAGTTGCCCGGGCTGCCGCAACCGTCACCCCGGCCACGCCGGCTGCTCGCCGCGCTCGGCCCGAAGTTCCTGGATCTGTCGGCCGAGCGAGCGGACGGCGCCCACCCGTACTTCGTCCCGCCGGAGCACACGGCGCTGGCCCGGGAGCGGCTCGGCCCGGGCAAGTACCTGGCCGTCGAGCAGGCCGTGGTCCTGGACGGCTCGGCGGAGGTGGCCCGCGAGCACGTCGGCACGTACGTGAAGCTCGCCCCGCACCACCGGTCGAACCTCCGACGGCTCGGCTTCACCGACGAGGACTTGGCCGACGGCGGCAGCGCCCGCCTGGTCGACGCCCTGGTCGCGACCGGCGAGCAGGCGGCGGCCGACCGGATCCGAGCCCACCTCGACGCCGGCGCCGACCACGTCTGCGTCCAGGTCCTGGCCCGCACCAAGGACTCCTACCGCCACCTGGCGGATCTCCTCCCGTAACCGAACGGACGACACGCGCACCGGAATGGACGACACGGCGTCCGGCAAGGCCATCGGCCGTGTCGTCCGCCTGAGTACGCGTGTCGTCCGGCCAGGTACGCGTGTCGTCCATCGGGGTAGCCTGGCGGGACGCGGTGAGGGCCGCGTCCCGTCCGCGGAAAGGGCCGAGCCCACCCCCGCAGCACCGCACCACCAGCTCCGCACCTTCTTTCCTGCCCGGTGCCGGCGGACCACGGGCGTCGAGGGAAGGAGGCACCATGGGCACGCTGC
>Ga0307515_10026338_pt1 | contig 10015 bp, 8 predicted proteins | sample 17_EM_MG_FD_194513 | JGI IMG/M metagenome (GOLD analysis project Ga0307515, IMG submission 194513) | Populus trichocarpa ectomycorrhiza microbial communities from riparian zone in the Pacific Northwest, United States - 17_EM | ecosystem: Host-associated > Plants > Roots > Unclassified | place...
AACGTACAACATAAAAATCTGACTTGAAACTTCCTCGTGGGATCGACCCCTTGCTTGCTCTATACTATCTTGTGTGTTGTGTTTGAAGCTAGGGTAATTAATTTGTGCGACCGCGACATCGCAACAAGGAGATCTCAATATTTATCTCGTACTATTTTGAACCTCATCTGAGAACAAGAATCAATCGCGTTCCACGGCATGATGATGGCGGTGAAGTGTCTTCCAGTGGGAACTTGTCAATATTCTCCAATCCTGGACGACCCATACATAAAAATGCCGTAAGAGGAAGATATTTTTCAGAAATAGAGTTCAAACAAGCACACAATTATGTTCTATTTAACTGTGATGAGCTGAGACCTTTTATTCAGTAAGTGTATATACATGTAATACTAATTAAACTTTGTCAATAATATATTGTTATTTATATATTGTAATATAATACACTCATTACCACTTGCAGTGAACATCGACAATATTTGCTGTCTAATAACTCACAGCTGACCGAATCCCAGATCTTTCAATTACAAGATGAACAATTTGCCACATGGTTCAGAACACATGTAAGCACTATCACAAGCTCATTCTCACTTGCAAAATTATTGTATGCATGTCATTACGTGATTCTCGTTTACTGTTTATTGATGTACATTATATACAAGGTTTATCAAATGAGAAGAAGTGCTGCTAAGTCATTGTCTTCACTAAGCGTGGGCCCTGAAAGAAAAGTTCAGTGCTACAACGGGTATTTTGTCAATGGATATGTTTTCCATACTAAAGAATACGGGCATGGAAGAAAGACATATAACAGCGGTGTTTGTGTTAAGGGATCGACTAGTAGTGAGTTAGAAGTTGACTACTATGGTAGATTAGAAGAGGTCATCGAATTGCAATATCATAGTGAGCAGAATAGAGTGTTTTTATTCAAATGCTATTGGTATGACACGACTGACAGAGGAATCAGAGTTGATCCGCACTATGGTCTGGTCGAAATCAACTTAAAAGCTAGACTCCGCAACGTAAACGATGTCTTTGTTTTCGCAAAGCAATGTCAACAAATTTATTACACATACACCTCTTCTTTTATAAAGGATCGATCAAGAGTGGATTGGTTGTCCGTTTTAAAAACGAAACCCAAGGGTCGTGTCGAGCTTGTTCAGATGAGAACGAAGACACAAGTGTGCGAGATGAAGTCTTTCAAGTTAGTGAGTTGGTTGAACCATATCGAGTTGCTCCTTCGATTGACTTGGAAGAAAATTTAAATTTTCGTGTTCTCGATGAAAATCTTGTTGATGTTGACGCAGAGGAGTTGAATGTTGTTTTGAGCTCTAGCGAACAAGAAAATATCGATGAAGATGATGATATCCATATTGAAGATTGTGATGAAGGTGATAATTATTCAATTGACAATGAAGAAGAAGAAAATTCTGACTAACTATCAGAATGAAACCCTGTGTAAAACATTTTTTTCATGTAATATATATTATGTATTGTTTAAGCAGTGTTGTTATTGTTTTGTGCGATGTACAGTTTATCATTTAAGTGTTTGCAGGAAGGTAAATAGGCAATCCAAAGATAATCTTTCCTGTTCAATGCCACAATTACTGACGACCCTACCGATGGACTAAGGTCCGTCGACATTTCACAGAGAGTTCAAAAATAATTACTTCAAATGCCACAATTACCGACGGAATAAGATTCGTCGGCATTTCACGGAGAGTTCGGAAATAATTACTTGAAAATGCCATAATTATCGACGCCCATACCGACGGATAAAAGTCCGTTGGCATTTCACAGAGACAATCACCGACGACTGGATTGTGTGAATTCCAAAGGGCGGTGCATTAAATGCATCTCTGACCGCGTGAGTTTGCCGATGGAATTACTGACAACGAAAAATATGGAGGGTAATTAAAAATGTTGGTGTGAAATTCAAAAATTACCGACGGATTTTCGAAACGTCAACGACAAAATAAATTAAAATAATTTTTTTTATATCCGTCGGTGAATCCATCGGTAAAACTGCTTATAAATCCCAGCGTCCGCCCCTTCAGTTTATTTTTTCATCTCTTCCGTTCTTCACCTTAAATTTTGATTTTTTTCCTCTCATTTCTCCAAGGCTTTCACCTACAATCTCTAGCAAGTGTTCTTGTGAATCTTCATCAAATTAAAAGGTATGTGTTTCCTCTATTTCATTTTACTTTAAGGGTTTTTTTTGTTTTAGCTATTTTTATTTTTTTTATGTTTTTTTTGTTTTGGTGTATTTTTATAATGTAGATAAAGTCTTGAAATCAATACATTATTAAGGTATGCATGTTTCATTTCTAAATTCTATAGTTTTTTTTTAATTTATTGAATATATTTTATTGTTGTATTGGCATAATTATTGAATAATTGTAATTGTTAATATTGAATTTACCTTAGAATTAGTAATTGAATATGTTGGAATAATTAGTAATTTTAATTGTTAGTCTAGAGTTTATTTTGAAATTATTGAATATTTTTTATTGTTTGTATTTATATAATGATTGAATATGTTGTTAATGTTGAATTTACCTTGTAATTAGTATGAATGTTATATGTATAGATGTTATGGTATATACAATATTAGTATAGATGGAGTCAATTGGTTGTGGCTTTTGTCAATATTTGCAGGTTTGTGGATTTGGATAGTATCCAGTATAGGGGAGGTGCTGTTGAATTTTTTTTAACATTCGAATTTAATTATATAATTATTCGTATACAATTGTGTAGATGCGTAGAACGAAAACCAGAGTTGGTTCCTCACGTATGGTCGCAGCTAGTTCTTCTAGCAGCGAGGATGACATATCCTTAGGTGCCTCTCAAGAAGCGGCACCTACGCCACCTGCACCGTCAACCGATGTTGCCTCTTCCAGCGCGGGTTCACAGCGCAGAGGTGGCGTGCCTTCGCAGTGGAATCAGTTCACCCGCAAGTACGAGGCACAGTGGAAGGACAACCTTTCAATGTAAGTTTGTTAAGGTTATAGTTTTTTCTTTTAAATTATAACATAATTTATGAACAACTAATCAATATTTCATGAATTTAATTTATTTTCAAGTTCACAAACATTGAGGCCGCCCGAGTAATATCATCGGCGTTTAAATCGTCGATGGAGATTTCATTATTTCAATGGAGTCAGGTATCCAGACATCTTGAATAGATAACTCAAATCGATGCATGGTTTAGCAGATTTGAGGTTGGTGTTAATTTCTAATTTCCAGCTTATTTCTAATAATTTATTAATATAATTGTAAATAAATTATCATTTTTATTTATCAAATTATTTATACACAGCACAAATTCGCCTGGGACAGGGCGCATGACAAAGTTGTGAGGAGGGTGTGGGAAAATCACGCGGCAACTAGGTAACATCGAAAACAATACAAGATTTTTTTAGGAAAAAATTTATGTTTCAACTTCTAATTTCTCGCTATGGAAGTAGGTTGCGTGATTTTTTGTATGAAGCACAAAAAAAGGCAAAAAAAACCGCGAGAGATAGGGGTCTCCAAGGCTGGAACGATGTGACGGTTTGGAGGGATTTCAAACCGATATACATCTCGGAAGATATATGGCCGCGCTATCTTGAGCACATGACATCTAAGCGGTTCACACGACGCTCACAGTCCGGTGCTGGCTACCGGAATCGGTCAATTCATGGCTCAGTGACAACGCACACCGGTGGCTCCGTTCCGTTTGCTGCACATGCGAAACGGATGGTAAGATTAATTTTAATGAAATATATTGTTAAATTAATTTGTTGTTAATTAATCTTTTTTCATTATAAGCTATGTCTCTTGGACGTGAGCCGAGCCTGATGGAGCTGTTTGTGGAGACGCATGTGTGGAGTCAAGACCGCCAAAAGGGGGCGTAACAGTTCATTGACAACCGTGCTCAACATTTCATGGTATGTTTGTTCAACCATTTTATTTTGTAAGTTATTATTTTTATTGAATTGAATATGATGATTACTTTTTTTATTTTCAGGATACCTATAACAGCCGGTTGAGGGAGAGATATAGGGACGATCCTTTGACCCATCCGGAATTCGATCCGGATTTATGGATGGAGGTTAGATCATCTGGTGGACCCGATAAAAATCAGGTTTACGGGCTCTCCAACATTACGGCTGAGAACTTGCGGGCGGCCCGTAGTGTTGCAACCGTTGGGAGCTCTCAATCAGTATCGAGCACCCAATCTAAGGAGTTCGTGGCCTTGCAGCAACACACGGCTCAACTCACCGAAAAATACGACTACCTATCAGCGGCGTATGCACAACTCAAAGCGGATAATGCACAACAAAAAGCGGAGCATAACCAGCTTCGCGAATTTGTCATGAACATGGCATCACAGAGTGGTGATACATGTGCACCTCCTCCTTTTTGGCCGTATAACAACCAGCCTCCTCCTCCTCCTCCTCCTCCAGCTCCATCATTATGTTAATTAGTAATGAATATTATTTAACTTTAATAGTTAATTTAATATTTTTTAAAACATATTCAGTTTGTAATGAATATTATTTAACTTTATTTCTTTTATTTTTGATGTTTAATAAAAATTTTATTTGCATAATTGGTTTTTATTACTATTAATTTATATAATTTTATATTATATATTCTAAATAATTTTTAAAAAACATATTTAAAAATAATCACAGAGGGTTTTACCAACGGAATATATCCGTCGGCATTTAACAGTAGTTGCCACAGTCACCGACGAATTTACAAACGGATATATTCGGTCGGTATTTCGCACTCACCGTCAACTTTACCGATGGACTTAATCCGTCGTTATTTTACAGTGCCTGCCACAATGACCGACGAATGTACAGACGGATATCTTCGGTCGGTATTCCAAACATTCACCGATAATTGTATCAACAGTTTTTATCCGTCGGTATATTTCAAACGGGAAACCTTTTTTTTGGCGCTCAATTTCCGTCTGTAAAACCATCGGCAAATGTTTTTTTATTTTTCTGACCGATATAGCGACGGAATATGGTATTACCGACAAAAGGAAAGCTGACGGACGTATTCCGTAGGTGAGGATGTCGGTAAATCAATTACCAGCGATACCTTAATCACATACCGACGGAATATGTCTGTTGGTAAAACTGTGAAATCTTGTAGTGAGATTATAGACTGAGATATGGTGTTTATCGTTAGCGATGCATGCTAAACCGTTTGCAATCCCCAAAATGTTAGAAGATTTTGGTATGGAGATTGTGTCTTCTTTGAAAGCTTGTTTTCCTTAATGGTCAGCGAATGTAAAACCCGGCTACAAATTTTTTGGATTTTTTTTAATAAAAAAATTATTTATTTAATGTAAATGAATCAATTTTTGAGAACCTAAATTTAAGATAAGGATGAAATTGAAATAGTGGAAAGCTAATAACACAAACTAAATTAAAAGAAAAGTGTGGGGTTTCTTGAATAAATTAAAGAAATATTGGGCCATAGGGGTAAATAAAGAGAATATATATATATAGTTTTTAAACCCGACCCGGTGGTCAACCCGGTCTAATGATCGGGTCACGGGTCAGATGGGTTGACCCAGGTCAACCCAAAAAAAAATTATCATACTTTAAAGTTACGAGCAAGGAGAACTTGGTTAAGGAATTTGAAATTCTAGAGGTGTGTTTTCAGGTGAGGTAGGGGATACTGTTTTCTTCTTCCTTTTTTTGGATTTCGTGGACTATAAAAAGACATGTTGCATAGGAAGAGTCTCAGCTTCTAGATAGAGATTTTTTCTTCTAATAATCAATATAAGAAGGCAGTTCCAGGAAGATTTGAATGGGACAAGCTAGCTCCTGTCTTTCCTTGATTCAAGTCGTTGTAAGCAGCTAGGGTTGAAGCTGGAAATATATTGCATACTTGAAGCTTTTGATCATATATGAGAAGTTTCTGCTGGAGGATTTTGGAGAATATTTGAAAACTTTTGCAAGATTTTTGTTGAGATATTGAAGTACAGATTGGAGATATCTAGCTGTTGAAGGAGGGTTGTCTTCTTGTCTTGGTAAGTTAAATGAATTGCTATAATCTAGTTTGCAGTGTATCTTTTCTTGGTCCCAAAATTCTGGTGGCATCTGCTTGTGATGTTGTCTTTTGTATCCCTTCTCTTCTGTTTCGAGATGATTTCTTTTCTGTTTCGACCCACAGCCGCTTGAATACAAAAAAAGGAAGGTAGGCGGGTTTACCTGGGTCGACCGAGTTTTGTCGGGCCAACTCCCCGACGGGTTTTTACTTAGACCCGGACCGGTCCCAGGCCTGAGTCGATCCGTCGGGCCGGTCCGGGTTTCAAAACTATATATATAAAATAGCTTGAATAATGTTCTTTTAAACACCATAGATGTTGGCCAAAGAAGAAGAAAATGAAGAGAGAGAGAGAGAGAGAGGAGAGAGAGAGAGAGAGAGAGAGAGAGAAATTGTGAGGAAGACGTAAAAAACTCATCATAAAATGAATTTGACCCATTAAAAGCTTTGCATTTAATTAATTCTCAGCTACAAAGATGACCACATGGTGGGAATCAAGCTGGGTGTAGTACAATGTCACGCTATGAGAGTGATGGCTTGTTTGTTCTGTTTGGTAGATAGATGAGGCATTAAATGCCTCTAAAAAGTAGCAACTCGAGTAGCTTTTCTAGTATAATGGAAGAAGATGATTAACAGTGTCAGACGATGCGTCGTCTAACACTATATTATTTTTTTCTTCTTACCAAAACGCATTATTTTATTTAAATGAAACAACATTGTTTTGGCATTTAAAGTTGAATTAGGTTTTTTTAAAAAAAAACTTCTCTTTCAATTTCAGCCTCTTAACCTTTGGATTTATTCAATCAGGTCCTTAATTGAGTTGTGATTCCAAGAATCAATTCAATTTCACCCCTGCCAAGTTTTAAAGTAACCCTCTAAGTTTTGCACCTCTTTCAATTTGGTCCTTGGTCTTGAATATTTTCAATTTCATTCTTAATTGACCTTCAAACTTTTAATCTCTTCAATTTTACCCTTGTTTTCAATCGAATTGAGTCCCTGAATTCACGTGCCTTTTGCAAAAAGATTCTTGGTCTTGAATTTCATCAATTTGACCCATAATTGACCCCCCAAACTTTGATTTTATTGCAATTTCATCCCTGATTTCACTTAATTGGGTTTGGAAAAATTAAATTTAATCCTTTAAAATTCAAATCTGCTCAATTAAACACAAATTAAGCTTTCATAATTAAGTTTTGACCAATTAAGTCCTTGATAAAATGAATTTGACCCATTAAAAGCCTTGCATTTAATTAATTATTTGAATTTGACTCAAATTGATTATAAAGTTTTAATAAACTTTTAATTAGATCCATAATTAAATTAAATTGACCTATTAAAACCTTAATTAAGTCATCAGACTTAATTTTTATGCAAATTTATCTAATAATCATTTGATTTAACCTTAAATTTGCATTATCTTTCAATCTTGAATGCAATGGGGTACAATTGAACTCCCAATTTTGTCCTAAATTTCACATTGGTTTCTCCATGCATGAAACTCTTATTAACCTGCTCTTGTCAAGTTATCGGTCTTTTGTTTTTTTTTAAAAGGAAAAGATAATTTTAGGAAAAACTCGAAATTGAATTATGACACTTGTAACAACAAAATAAAAACAAAACACAAAACCATGAGATAAATTTATGCCATTCCATTCACTGAGAATTAAAATAAACACCTGCTTAATTACGTCTATTAAAAAGATCGAATCGCTATTGAATTCAATTAAATAATGAATACTTGAATCACTATTAGGTCGCTATTTATTTTAAGAATTAAAAGAGAAAAAAATCTTGAATTTGAATGGTTGTTCAGCGAATCAATTAACAACACTGCAAACCCTTCGTATCTCTCCTTGAGAACCAGTCAGTGGTTCTATATCTCCCATCCTTAACATGGCAGCGGCAAAATCAGAACTAAAAAGTGAAGGGTTCCTGCTGTACTCGGTGACTATGCTGTCTGTAGATTGACCACTAAAGAGCACTTGGTCTGATTGAAGAAGCCCCCTCCTTTGAATGAGATTCCTGAAGTAATTGTTATCGAAAGAATTGGGTGTCACCAAATCAAGTGGAGCAAGATTATTATTTCCGTTACCGGAAGCAGATGGACAATTGCGTCTTCTGGTGCTGGCGAAACCAGCATCAATATCACTTGAATTGTCATATATTCTGCCTCGGAAGGTCACACATCTTGCTTGGCCTATTGTATGTGATCCTGTATCAAAATGAAATCTTTAGTCAAACTTTGACAGCAATACATTCGTGGGTTTAGATATATGTTTAATTAGCCCTAGAAAATTGTTGGAACTGTTCATGTTCTTATTTAGGCACACACCTGAAAGGGCAACCATATCTCTTTCACTCAAACCTTTTCCATTGAACATGCCAATTAGGTTTACAAGGCTAGTTGTAGCTCTAGGAATATCGCTGTCAGCTAGGCTTCGGCTTGCTGTGGTGGAGTCCCTTCTTCCAAGCCTCACTGTCCATGATGGTCCACCAACCTGTATTATAGATAGAAACCGAACTTATAACTAGATTGATCACGTTTGAATGAGAAGCTTTCCAAGCAGGGAATGTTACTCACAGCAACAGATGCATCACGGGCTGCTACAGCAGCAATGTCAGCACATGAAACAACTCCAGGACATATGCTCTCCACTTGAGCCTTGGCATCATCAATGACTTCAAATCCCCGGATTGAATTGTTATTGCTGAATGAGAATTTCTCGCTATCTATTGAAGGAGAATTGTCAAGCATGATTGAAGCATCACAACCCTGCAATATAAGCAAACATATATATCAGTTCCAGACTGAAATCAGTACTAATGTTGTAGCGATCGAGTAATTTACTTGAACAAAGCAATCATGGAAGTGAAGACGAATAAGGGATGCTGCCATTCTGCGCTCACTCGAGACAGCTCTCCGAATAGCAGTACGAATTGTGGTCAGTGCATTCGGACATGTGCTGTCATAGAAGTTTGAAGACAGTTGTGCTTGGCATGGCAAGCATGAGGAAATCAAGAATAATGAAAAAACAACACAAGCTAAAGATAAACGAGAAACCATTTCGTATGCTGTGCAAAATGTATTGAAAATTAATCAAGTAGTAGAAAATAGTGCCGAAGCTAAAGAAATCTACTAGCGAATGAGGATGTGAATGGCATAAGCCTCAGTTCCTCTATACTTATAGACTGCCCGTTGGCGTGGCTGTGTCCCTAAGTTGATGACTTGTTCTTTAGAAGACTCTTTCAAAAGTAGTAACTGTAAGACAAGACACCTGCCTCTGAAAATTTCTAGGGTTTACTTTCTTTCTCTTAGCATTTAATTTTGCTTACCAGATCCTATGGAAGAGTCATCCAAAGCGATTGGGAAGGACTTTTCTTATAGTTTCATTAATCCCTCTACCAATATTTTTTAAAAATAAATAAATAAAATACTATTAGAATAATCTTACACTCTTTATTCTTATAAATTATGGCATCTTCAGCTTTCACATGCAAAATTCTTATATTATTTAACCTCCCATATTACATAAATATATTCCTAAGCAGGACCATCAAGATTTAGTAAGAGGTAGAGAGCCCACTTGCCACCATCAAAGCATAGCACAAAAGTAATTAAAAATAAATAAACCCGAAGAAATTCCATTTTTGTTGCATTGAAGTGTGATCTTCAAAACGCCATACTATTTCTCCCAACAATTAGGCCAAAGTTGATTTGGTTGGTCTAAACGAAGAAGAGGAGACAATTCCCTAAATAAATTTTTGTTTGATTATTATTTTAGAGACATGGGATTAAAATATTGAGGATTGGCTGACTTCTCCAATAGGGAGAGAAAAAAAGCGTTGACTTCATGGAAATCTAGCACACAATTGAAATTTTCAATCTCAATCTAGAAAAGTACATGATCGCTGAACTAGTTATTTTCTAAACTAGTTGAACTAAAGCAAGACTCGCACATGATACAAA
>Ga0307515_10026339_pt1 | contig 10015 bp, 8 predicted proteins | sample 17_EM_MG_FD_194513 | JGI IMG/M metagenome (GOLD analysis project Ga0307515, IMG submission 194513) | Populus trichocarpa ectomycorrhiza microbial communities from riparian zone in the Pacific Northwest, United States - 17_EM | ecosystem: Host-associated > Plants > Roots > Unclassified | place...
GTTGTTGTAGCTCGAGATGCCCATCTTTTCTGAGTAGCAGTGAGACTGGCATGGTTGAAGTTGAGTTTGGCACACTGATCGTGTGGCCATGTGCCAAACCGACAAGGATGATAGCCTAAAAGAGAGAGAAACAATGACAATAAGAACACATAGAGTAGTGGCTATTTAAGAAATGCTCCCAAGAACTTTGTAGATATCCTTTCTCATCTATTGATTAGCCTCTCCAAACAGAAGCAGACATTACTACATAACAGATAATACTAAAACATAATCAAGCAACTTCAGAAAGAATAATCTGCATTCGACTCATAATAAGAACCTTCCTGACACAAATCAATAGGCTGACTCTAAAATATGACTTGTCATGATCAGCAACAAATAAAATATGTATAAATGAACCCGAGTAAAGAGAAAAATTGAACAGAGATCATAGCATATTCCAATAACAGGTTCAGATACACATAATAGAAATTGCTATGGGGCATGGAATTATCAAAGGGAAATCAATGATCACGTTATGAATCCTGTAATAGCAGGTGCTACTGAATTGAAATACAGAGTCTAAGACAGTGAGCAATTTGTCAAGTCCGATTCGTTTAGACTATGGCATTGGTAGAAAGTTCCAAGACAACGCCTAAGAAGTTCATTCTCTTATTGAAATCACGTAAAAAGGAGCTAAAAATAAAATGTAAGTGACAGCCAGTGGTACTTCTAGAATTCATCTAAACAGATGATACCTTCAGCCATATAGTCCATCACAAGCTATAGGGCACAACAGATTCCCACTAACAAGTAAACCATATCCATGAACAACTGAACTTAGCCAGTGACCAGCTTTGCCCAAAAACAATTTAATTTCACAGAAGTGACCTCATGTTTTCAAATGAGAATTTCAACATAAAAGCAGCAAAAAGCAAATGACTTTAAAGTTCCTGACGTTGTTCAATGAAACCATTTAAGAGACAAGGGATATTACATACAAATATCGACAAACACACTAGCTGATTCAAGAAAGCGTCCCCGTAAGCAAAATTAAATATGATCTTTTAAGTCCAAACTGTAAATAAGTCCAGGCATATATTTCAGTCTAGGCAGCACAGAACAGATATTGCAGCAAAGCAATATGGTGCAGAGGGAAAGATTCACAAAAACACGGTTGAAAAAGGACCGTCTTAAAACAAAATACAACAAATTTAATTCATGTGAACTGGTTGATCCTAAATCTTTATATTAACGGCTTAATAAGTTCAAAACACAGAAGAACAGGCATTGAGCCACATACATTCCTAGCTTCCAACGTATCAAGTATTCATTACCCCAACAACATCAAACTATTCAAAAGTGCATATAGTTCACATATGCTCGGATATTGAGGATACTCAAGAAGCTGAAGACTGGTCGATCCTAAATCTTTATTGAACGGCTTGATTCAACAGAGTTGAAACCTTTTCACTAGATTATATACATAAGCCAGCCCCTCCCTCTTAATTCAACAGAACCTCTAAGAGCACAAAAACAATTAAGGGTCTCTTACACTCTTCCAATTCTAAATCTTTATGCTTTTGAAAATTTAAACCCTTGTATGTGCTAAAGATTCCAGCTTTATTCACTCTAGAACAAATCCCCCCACAGAAATGAAACAACCTGGTTTCTTCTCCAATCAAAAATCAGATATTGCATCGTGACTTTTAAGTTAGTTACTGGTTTGTGCTCTTTGAAGTAAAAATGAGATTGTAAAATGAAAGCCAGGTATATAGGGAAAAGGAAATGAAGAGAGAAACCTGAGTGGAAGTTTCTGATGGTTGAGAGCTGTTTGCTTTGAGATCGAAGCAAATGAAGAAGAGCCGCTCCTCTCGCCATTTCTTTGGGCTTCCTTTGAGTTTCTTGATTCCCGCAGGACTCCCTTCGTGAGTGTAAATATCCAAGGGTTTGGTTTGGACTTGGAGGGTTCAAGAGCCTTTGAGCTCAAGAATCAACTCTCTTATTCATAATTAGAATAATCCGAAGGCCAGAAGGGCATTTGGTCTAGTGGTATGATTCTCGCTTAGGGTGCGAGAGGTCCCGAGTTCAATTCTCGGAATGCCCCTTAGTTCTTTTTTTTCCCTTCACTGTGTTTTTCCGGTGAAGTGTTTCGGAGGTTTTCGGGCTAAGCAATTCGGAGATTTTGTGGATTAGGGGAAGTCTTCCTTTAAAAAGATTTCGGAGATTTTTGCGTTAAGAAATATTTTTAAGTGTATTTGCAATGTTTGTGAAATGATTTCCAACATTTTACCATATTTATTTACGACAATGTCACTCATTATTATAATATATAGGAGACACAAAATAACAAAACAACATGGTTTTGTCGAAACGGAAGAGATCCGAGTGATTGGAAAGGAAAAACCTAGATTAGCGAGCTAATTATCAAAATAATATTTTTTATTTATTTATTTTTAATTATCAAACTGATAATTTTTAACATAACACTTTAAAGTCATAAAAAAATATTATATATTTCTAGAACACAGTTTAGCACAATTTACTGGCCACAAGCAGCATCAAGTTAATTAATCATACTATCTTTGACAGCTTCTTTTCAGACCCAGTTCCTGTAAGAGTCAAACATTCTATTTCCTAATTGTTTTTCTCTTCCAAGCATCTCATTTCCTCAGTCCTAACACACCACTGCTCCTGCCATGTCCTTTCTTTCTTGCATTTTTATTATTTATTTATTTATTTATTGAACCCTCAAACCCAGTACTCCTTCCAGAATCCTGACAAAACAGTCGGGACAAAAATGAATTAATCAAATGAAATAAAATAAAATATTCTAATGTCTTGAAAGAACCTTCCCTTTAAAAAAAGAAGTCCTCCTCTCTTCTGCCTTTATATACTTTGATTTTGGCTAGCAAATCAATCCATCAATAACCATCTCTCTCTCAACTTCAAGGCCATTTTTCGTTCTTCTCTTTCTTTCCTTCTTTTTAAAAAAACAGGCACACAAAATGGAAAACACCACCATTATTTATCACCGTGAGGGGGGGTTAGAGCCTGAACAAGACCTCTCCTTCGGTGATCTTCTATCATCCCTCGACGAAGAACCTGAACGCGACACTTACTATCATGATGATCAAGAACAAAGAAATTCCTTTTCAAGCCAAGACTTCTTTGAGTTCTCTCCACCTGATGATCAGAGCACAGAGACAAACCCCCCGCGAGATATCATCTTCTTTGGAAGAAACATACTCCACGAGACAAAACAATCCGTCAACAGTCCTAACCCTTTTATTCATGGAACAAACTCTCATAACCCATTCAGTCGTTCACCTCACTTGTTGAACAGAAGCAGACGTTCACATTCACTTCACATAGAAACCTCAAAACCTTCTCAGGCCCCAATTTCAACCGGTAGTTTCCGGGACCAGTACTCAAGTAATAATTCAAGAAAGCACAAGGTCTTGATAGGATTGGCAAAGATTCCAGCAAAAATGGAGCTTAGTGACATCAAGAAAAGGCAGAGCCGTCAAGCACCGGCACCCATGATCCCGGCTGCGGAGCTGGCTGGTGATGAAAAACGCCTTTTTATGGGCATTGATAGATCAGGTAAAAGCTGCCAAAAGGGTCGTGGGGAATTTGCCAAACCATTAAAGTGGAGGACGTATCTTTCAGGTTCTTTCGCCAAGGCTTGTTTTAAAGGGTGCATTCCCCTCTTGTGATCAGGACTTGATCATCCCTGCACTTGATCAGAGATAGATTCTCGGATTTTATGTATATAGAAAGTCCATAGGTAATTATAATAAGTGGATTTTACTTGATTATTGAACCATCTCTACAGTTCTAATCATTCCCATCGTGCAATACTTTCTGAAAATGTGGAGTCTTGATGTTCTTCCAAGTACTCTGCCTCGGGCTACAAATTGGTGGGGAATTTGTATATAGACTTTGTTTATATGGATCAAATCTGTATAAAAAAATTATCTTATCTTAGCTCCCTGTAATTTCTTTCTTAAAAAGAATTTAATAGAGAAATGGCTTGAATATTTCTTAATTTCTAGTTTACATCCACCAAGAATCCACTTCTGATTTCAACATGTTTCTACTTTCTACCTTACAATTTTTTTAATTCAAGTATAATTTAAACTTGTTTCTATATATATCATTTTAAGTTTGGTATATAATACGAGAAAAAAAATTAATTTTTATATATAAAAATTAATTTAAGGATAAGTTAAAAAGATTTGAAAAAAAGTTCAAAACAAAAAGACATATTAGAGGTACACTATTTTGGTGCATTCAAAGAAAAACAGAGAGAGAGAGAGATAGAGAAACGGCGCCGTTACCCGACATATCACAGCAGCATGAATAAACCGACGTCGTTAAAAAGAGAAGTCAGGTTTTCGTTTCGCAATTTGGCAAGACAGATAGCGAGACAAAGCAGTCTCCCTGCGCCTGCTCTGTTTACTTCCACCACTCCCTCTACTGTCTCCGTATACAGATACGAATATTTCCAGGTATTTTACACATGAAATGTATGTATATATCTTCTGCTTAGCAATTCAATTTTACCATCTTTGAATGTTTTTAACAAAGTTTAATTTGTATTTGTTTTCTTCTTTTTTTTTTCTGTTTTAGCAGTCAGATGGAACCGTCGGTTTTTTATTTTGGTAATCTTCCGGTAAGAAATCCCGACGGCAACGATGCCGACACGGAGGGTTTCAAGCATAGCGTGGATGAAATTTTCCAAAAAGTTGATAAAGTAAGCTAGTCATCATAAAAAAAAAATGCGCGTAGAATGAATGTTGTGAAAGATTTGAGGATTATTTTGGTTTTTGCTTTTGAATCTGTAGTTGGAGCAAAGAATGAATGGGGTTGAGCAGTTTTACTTGGATATAAGTAAAAAGCAGCAGAGTGGTTCTTCGAAAGGTGGTGGTAGCTCGATTGTGAAAGATAAAGATAAAGAGAGGCATGTTACTAGTATTAGGAAACAGCAGCAAGATGCGTCGAAACGAGAGGCTGCTGCTGCTAAGAGAATGCAAGAGCTTATGCGCCAATTCGGTACCATATTGCGTCAAGTAATGTATCACTCGGTGCTTTCTATGTTTTTCGTTTGTCTGGATGAAACTTGATTTTTCCTTTCTGTTATGAAATCTTAAGGTGGATTGAGAAATTGCTGTCTGGATTGTTTAATATGTTATGGAAATTGGTTCCTTTTACCCCTGCTATATCTCATTGTTATGATGACAGACCAATTAGTTATGGAAATTTGTTCTTGGATGCTTGAGGTTAAAGAAACAAAATAAGTGTTACGAGCTGATTTTCGTTATCTAATGTAGTTTCTTTTTTGTTGCCTTCAGATCACGCAGCACAAATGGGCTTGGCCTTTTATGCAACCTGTAGATGTTAAAGGTCTTAGGTTGCATGACTATTATGAGGTGAAGTTATAGCATCCTTCTCAATTTCCTATTTCATCAGCATGTACTATAACAGAAATCACATGAAGCGCATTTACCCTTTTCCAGTGACTGCGCAGGAATCGTTCAGTATAATTGTGAACACGAAACAACACACAAACCCCATTTAAACATGTATCGAGTTGTTTTTAAAAGGATAGCAAATTGTGCTTTCAACTTTCAGTTTGTGTGATGAGGGATCACACACATGCAAGTGTGACTTGTTACTTATTTGGGAATATGACCCACCATGAATTTTAGTTGTTTCAATCATTTATCACTCTGGTTGTTAATTGCTCTACCATTTTAGAGTTGGATTCCATCTGAATATGACTTCAATGAATTTGGCACATATGGTATTCAATAGGTTATCGACAAGCCCATGGACTTCAGTACAATAAAAAATCAAATGGAGGCTAAGGATGGCACAGGATATAAGAATGTCAGAGAGATAAGTGCTGATGTGAGGTTAGTGTTTAAGAATGCAATGAAATATAATGATGAAAGAAGCGATGTTCATGTTATGGCCAAAACATTGCTGGGAAAATTTGAGGAGAAGTGGCTACAACTTCTGCCTAAAGTCACTGAAGAGGTATGTGTTATGGAGCTATCTTAGTCCATGATCTTTTTGCTGAGAGAAATGCAATTGCCTTGCTTTCTATTTTTGGATAATTTTATGGAATACCAAATCAATACACACAGGAAAAAAGAAGAGAAGACGAGGAAGTGGAGGCTAAATTGGATATGCAGCTTGCTCAGGAGGCTGCTCATGCTAAAATGGCTCGTGATTTGAGTAATGAGGTATACTGAAACATCACAGCCTTTCTCACAAATATATAAAGCACTGAAAAATCTTTTAATTTGCTTCCTCCCATGCTTGATCTATTAATATTTTTGTATAACTATAGAATTCTCCATAAACATGTTGAAATTGATTTTCTATTATAATCAAGTTCAACAATGCATTTCATCTTGTATTAGGGTTATGTTGGAAAATATGTTTTAAGATTCTGTAATGACCTGTTTTCAGCTTTATGAGGTTGATATGCATCTGGAAGAGCTTCGGGATATTGTTGTTCAAAAGTGCAGGTTAGTGGTGGTCCAACTTTGTATATGTAGTGGATAATACTGCGAATACAAAAGTTATTTCTTATAGGTGTATTCTGGGTATGCTTAAAAGCTAACTTATGAGTTACATCTGCTCGAAGATTTAAAATTCTGTTTGCCAATTCTCCATGGAAACTAACTAAGTTAATTTTGAAAATTCCATTCCAGAAAGATGTCCACTGAAGAGAAAAGAAAGCTCGGGGTGGCTCTTACGAGACTTTCTCCTGAAGATCTAACTAAAGCATTGGAGATTGTTGCTCGGAGTAATCCAGGCTTCCAAGCAACTGCTGAAGAGGTGGATCTCGACATTGATGCTCAGGTCATAATTTATGTTATAATTAGTGCTTCTTTGTTAGATTCTTAACGAACTGTTTAGTAAAGGGACGAATTGTTGAGTTTGCTCTGTTCCCGTTGCAGACTGAATCCACCCTGTGGAGGCTAAAGTTTTTGGTGAAAGATGTGCTGGAAGTCCAGGGAAAAAGTGCGGCAAGCACAGGTGGCAATAACAACAACAACAACAACAACAAGAACACCAGCAATAACAACAAACGAAAAAGAGAGATTTGCGATGCTATTGCCAAAACTGCCAAGAAAAGGAGTAAAAAGCCCTCTTCTTGATCTTTTTGTATCATAAACAAGTGTTTTTCTGGATTTTGGTAAGCTTGCATCTTGGTTGCATTTTCTCATGGAACAATATAGCGGGCAGCAATTCTTACTGTCTGATAACGAGTCTGATTTGTCAAGGCACATATCTTGACTTGTCTCTTGGTAAATGATATTTATCTTTTGAGAGGAGCTAGTTGTTGCTAAGCCTTTCTAATGTGCAATTGTTTCAAAAAAAAAAATCAGATTCAAGCGGTTTTTTTTTTTTGGCTATGTAAATCTCCTTCGCTTGTTCTGCCACAATTTTGTAAGATGTACAACAACGACAGAGCCAGACACCATTTTTTGCATGAGTTTGAAATGGAGGCGTTGGGCCCCTTCTTGACTTCTTGGCCATTTGCTCAACACAACACTTTCAACCATCGATTCTGACTTTACACACATCCCACTCTTCTCTGTCAGAGTAGGAAGATAGCTTTGATTGTGTCTGAACTGCCTATTGACTCTCACCCAGAAAACTTCCACACTGGGTTACCTTGTCTTCTGTTTCTGTGTGGCATAATCTCTTTGCATGAAAATTTTTGCTTGGTCTTCTTTCTTCAAGAAAATGCTTCCCCAATCCCTGTGATGAAAGAAACTAGCAAGATGAGAAACGGAGCATTTACCTGCGAGGCCATGACTGTTTAATAAATGAACATTTTGATTGAGTGGTGATTGTCGATTTGTGGATCAATGATTTCGAGTGGTCCTGTTCGTGGGTGATATTTTTGTTTAATGGAGAACAGAGATGGGACTTGAATTTTCTCATCGTGTCACTTGGAACAGCTGAATGTTTACTGGCGGCAATGCTTTCCTGTTTTAGTTTTGCCACACCTTTTTTCTTTCTATGCCACGCATGTCTAGCTGCTCATACGGCTTCTTCCCCAGTTATGTAAAAAAGGAGGTTTTGTAGCAGAAGTACCTCTATGGAGCACCAATGGGCAACTGCATTCACGATACTTATATCTTTACTCTTATTGAAAGGGTGGGGAAATGTGCGGGGGAGTATGGAGCATCTGAGGGAAATCAGGCCACGGTGCCATGGTGGGGATGGCTTGCAACCCACTGGTGCTAGGCGATGGAAATTGCTGGAACTGGTGGCTGAGCAGTTTGCAGCCACCCGCCCATTCTTTTTAATTCCTTTTATAACTACTTGTTTTTCTCACAGCAACATGTCGTCTCCCAATGTATAGAATGTCAAGTCTCGTTTTTTAGTTCCTTTTAATTCCGAGGAACGGAAGGTGCACCAGAGGGTTAAGGATATCGATGCCCAATTGCAATGCCAGAGGAGGAGGTGCTCCCTCTCCTCTCTTTCATTATTAACAGTCGTTATTGTGCTATTGTTTGATAGAGTTTAAGATCAAGATTTGGAATCAGATCAACAACAAAAACAAAAAGACGAAGATTTTTTTTTTATAGAATTTAGTCTCTAATATATTATTCTTCTTCGAAGAAAATTCTATTATTTCCATACAAACCTTTGTTTTGTACATGTTGGGAAATAAAAAAAAAGGAAAGTAAAAACCTATATAGCACATTACTCTCTCTCTCTTTTCAATCTAAACTTTCAAAAAACCTTGAGAGCAAGCTATTAAATGTGAAAAACGTATAGATTTAAAATCATATATTTCTACCTAAATTCGTAAAATAATTAAAATGGATCGTTGATTTTTAGTCAAGTGTCACCCCTTTTACTCCTGTAAACAAAAGAATGTACAGAAGTTCAATAAGATGAATTCTACATAGCAAAACAGACCCTATACACAGTTATTAGCCCGATCCTAAGAGTTGGGCCTCCATATCTTTATTCTTCAACACCTTGTCAATGTTTCAGCCCACAGCCATCGTTTAAGCTTTGGTATTTGGTATCCTTAAATTCGATATGCACAGGGCTCCCCGATATTAAAGCTTTCAAGGGTTTCTTTGTCGCCCAAATTATAAAGCGATGAATGATCTAGTTCATGAACCTTTTCACACTTCAGATTTATGAAATGATGCATGATTGACCGGACAGGACCTCTTCCCACTTCCAGATGCGCAGATGAAAGAAAGGAGACACATGAAGACGCTTCCACGGCGTAGACTATTTTAGACAATTAACGGTTCCCGGAAAAAACGACTCTTTGGTTTTTCATCGCATAAACCACCTCTTCCCAGTGTATTTGTACACGCATCCTCGGTGTAAATGGCAAAAACTAATTGAGACAGAAGCAGAGCTTGCGAAGCATCGCTAGGATTCAATGTATTACATGGCATTCATTCTATCAAGAAAAAGAAAATCCAAAGGAATAACGCGAAATAAAAGATGTACTGACTGATAACGAGTTTTGACATGAAAATTCAGATAAAACACAACACGTCTTCCGGAGTTCCCGGAGTCCGATAACTAGACATTAAAATTAAAATAAGAGCTGTTCATGAAACTAGAAACATCACCAACATCTAAATTTAAGAGAGCCAGCAAAAAAGCAGGCAGAAACTGAATGCAGAAAGAACATCAAGCCTTGAATCACGCCACCGCCGATCAAGAACCCAGTTCTGAGAACAGCCTTGTGATGATGGTGACCACATAAAACTAAAAGTCTCATGACACAAAGATAGACATCCATGGGATAGACATCCAATAAAAAGCAAGACATTATTTTTAAGATAGCTTTCAATAGCATCAACCTGCACGGTTCACTTGCCACCCTTCTTGGCAGCAGATATGGTCACCTTAGCACCAGAGGGATCCTTCTTCTCCACGTTCTTGATAACTCCCACAGCAACGGTCTGGCGCATGTCCCTCACAGCAAAACGACCAAGTGGAGGATACGCTGAGAAAGTCTCCACCA
>Ga0307515_10026341_pt1 | contig 10015 bp, 7 predicted proteins | sample 17_EM_MG_FD_194513 | JGI IMG/M metagenome (GOLD analysis project Ga0307515, IMG submission 194513) | Populus trichocarpa ectomycorrhiza microbial communities from riparian zone in the Pacific Northwest, United States - 17_EM | ecosystem: Host-associated > Plants > Roots > Unclassified | place...
AGTGAAGGCTTATAATTTGGGTTTTTAAGATTCTTAGTAGGTTGGGTTTTTGGGGACTATTGGGTCTTTCCTTTTCCATTTGATTCTTTCCTTGGACATATTACTCTTCAAATTCATGCTTTCTTCACATTTCTTATAAGTTCCTTTTAAATGCAGTGTGATGGAGGACATGGATCTCTGGCTGTTGATTACTTCACTTTTTCTCCAAGCATTGCAGACCATCTGAGATCAGCATCTCTTGTCATCAGCCATGCAGGTAAGCTATTATTTATCTCTGATATTCGGTGGATGTCAGGGTTATATTCCACTTTATTACTACTATATTATTCACACCTAAGCTAACACAAACTATTATATTTTAGCATGACAGAAAATGTTGGTAAAATGTACCTTTTTTTAGCAATTGAGGATTACCTGGCTGCGAAATGCTGGTGGGGTTAAGCCAGGTTCTGTTCTAGTATACAGCACCATAGGCTAGGACTTGAAAGTATTAGACAATAGTTGAAATAATGTGAATTAGTAAACATGGGGAAACATCATTTTCAGTACCTATCTGGAGGAAAATTACAGATTTCATCATTAGAAGCAAGGTTATCTTGTGCCCCTATACAATTTCTATAAAGGAGAATCATCAACACAGAAAGTTTCATTATTCAAAATAAGGTAGATACCTTGTGCTCCTTGTACTTGTTTTATAGCCCATAAGGATTTCTATTCCTGCCCTTTTGTGTCCACAAAAGTGGTAAACTGGTCAAAGTCATTTTACTGCTTTATTCTTATCTGTAATGATGCAGATCATTGGGAGAGTTGCCGATATAATGTGGTTCACGAAATAATTCAGGCTCTCTGTTATTTGATAAATGTAGCCTATCACGTGCCTGTGAGTATTTAGGAGAATGCTTAACTTCTCTAAATTAAAGATAAATTTTACTAATTTGGTTGCTGAATGTCAACTGGAACTTTTCAGATTAACTATTAATCTGGTGATTGTGATGTTGCACTGCGGCTTTTTCAGTTTTTACTTGGAAAGGTCTAGAGAATCTGTACTTTTTACATGAAAGAAAGGAAGAGTTGGGAGGGGACAATTTTTAGCTGGTCAAAGCTATAGGATGTCTTGATATGCAATGATGTCTTCATAATTTAGTGAAATCTATCTCAAGGTAAAATCTTTGAGATAAAAAAAAATCGGGTATCTATGTGCTACCACAGTGATAAGCACTTAATTTGGATGCTGGAGTGGTCATTAACTGGTTCTATCTGTTGGGCAGGGTCTGGGAGCGTATTTGAAACTCTGCAGCTTGGTAAACCTCTAATTGTAGTGGTAAATGAAGATTTGATGGACAATCATCAAAGTGAACTTGCAGAAGAACTAGCAGAGAGGAAGCATTTATATTGTGCTCATCCTCAAACGCTTCATCAGACAATATCTGATATGAATGTGGAGTCCCTCCTTCCGTACCCATCAGGTGATGCCACACCGGTTGCCAAGCTTATGAACACGTTTCTTGGTTTCCCAGACGATTGATGAAACTGTAAAATCTTGTAACTGAAGTGGATAACTGTAACTATGCACCCGCCAATAGAAGCATTGCCAGGCTATTGAGTTGCCTGTTTTGGCTAGGCATAAAGCATTGTCGTAGGACATGTCTAGCTTTCCTACAAAAATGGGAATCCGGTTGGTTTTGCTTACAAGTTAATGTACTGATATTTACTTTCATGTCACATTGTATAACAGTTTTGTTTAATGGAATGGCAAACATGTGGAAATTTATACGGCTATTCAATTGGAAGAGGTAGGATGGTTAATGCTAATATTTTGCATGGAAATTCTGTATATATTGATGGTCAGTTTGCCAACCAAAGGTTCCATTTTGCAAACGTAAACTGGTATCTTTAGCTAGCAGTTGACGACACCATTGACATTGATCAATGCCAGAGCCCTTGACGTAAGAAGATGGCAACTTGGTGGTTTAGGTAGGTGAGAATATCATACTGGATCTGAAATTTGAATGACTTTTCTGATAGAGGTAACATGAGATGGCATTGTAGTTTAGCACTTCGGACCTGGTCCCTACTTGAATTTATTTCTTTTCCTAAACCAAAGGCTTGCAGTTCTGTACCAAATTGTGATTGCCTCATGACCTGTGTGACTTACAGATGAGCATTCACAGCTCTTAATTATCTCTATCTCAGAGATTGGAGGGTCCCTGTTTCGGAGACAAGGAAGAAAAAGGGACAAAGGCCCAGCCCATACAGATAGTGATATCCTGCTATAGCTGGGGTTGGGAGGGCAGGTCTTGCTGTCTTTCTCAATGCTCAAGTGGGGGAGGTGGAGCAAAATTTTAGGTACAAGGAAAATTTATGACACCAATTTAACTAAGGTGAAGAAGAGTCCAATGGTCTCATCCACTATAGTAGTAGAAAATGAGCTGTGTTCCAGTATCATTAAAAATCAAAATATTTGGCAAGGCAAATTGACTCTTGAGAAGGATCGGATAAAGGATTTGATTTTAGCTTCACTGACCGGCAATCTTCCTGTAAATTAAAAATATTTTACATATAGGCTATGGCTGTTTGATCACGGGGTACTTCTGGTTTCCCTGAATTCAATGCAACAGATGAGTCTATGATCACAATTCTTGGAATAATCCTGCAAGACAGCCTCAACCATAATAAAGAATTTTTGACCTATGTGGTAACTTAGCCTTGTGGAAATTGCATGCCTAAGGTTATGACAAAATTTGGTTTATGCCATTGCTTAAGAAATCGGCATTATCAGCTCCAACTAGGGATAGAAGTCAAACATATGTATTGATTGAGCTAATGAGTATAGAAGTGAAAATGGTGCGAAAGGTTCCAATCTTTTTCTGCTACAATAGTGACAATGACTTCTCCTTAGAAAATACAAAAGAAGGGACGAATGAAGTACACAAAAGACCTTCAGTACTCACGAGCAAGAGAGGGATAGATAGTGGAATTCTCTGTCAGCCTAGGCAACGTGACCTCCTAGGAAGGGAAACTTAACCCTCTCTTATGCATTCTTGCACCACACATTATCATTCCCATCTCTCTCTCTCTCTCTCTCTCTCTCTCATTTTTCTTTCTTGCTCTTTGTGCTCATGGAACCTAGCACCACTGGTGAACCTGCAAAGTCACATGGAAACCATACCAATAAGCATCATAGCTTGCATTCTCAACTCCATGATCACCATCATGGCATCCTCTCTTCCACCTCTATCCTTATAATCATCATATCAGCTATTTCTGTTGTTCTAGTTCTCACAATCTTTCTTATTATAGCAATGCTAAGAAGACTCAAATCTTCTAAGAATAGAGGCAGTTGCAGAGACTTGAGCAGTTGCAACACTAGCAAGTTCGTTGCTCATACCACCATAAGCTTCACTTCAAGCCCAGGTAATTGCTCAATGTCAAAGTTCTTACTATGATTTTTATTCATTTTGATTTTCATTGTGTTTGGAATGTAAATTTTCAACATCTAATCTTCAAGACCATTTTATTTATCTCTAGTCATCTTAAAATGTGAATTACCTGGTTCATGCATATTTTCTCTTGTGCTGTGTATGTTTGGAAACATGGCAGATGTTAACGGTGGATGTCTATATGGAAGCAATTTGGGTCATAAGCCTCCAAGTAAACACAAAGGAGTCCAAGTTTTCACATACAAAGAGCTTGAAATTGCCACAAACAAATTCAGCGCATCAAATGTGATAGGGAATGGAGGGTATGGAGTGGTGTATAGAGGTACCCTAAGTGATGGGACTGTGGCTGCAATTAAGATGCTCCATAGAGAAGGGAAGCAAGGAGAGCGGGCATTCAGGGTAGAGGCAAGTGACTTCATTTATTAACTCTTGGCCCCATCTGGCCTCTCTTCTTGGTCTGTTATCTTCCTGTTTCCCCAATCTCTATATTTGCCATTAAAGTTTAATGACCTAAGAGGCTTAAAGTCAAAACTTCAAATGCTCAAATGGGGTTGCAAAGTCAATAAGAATTTAAGAGAAAAGTTGCTTGTAGAACTTGAAATACATGCATAAATATTTCTATCTATCAAGGTACCTACTCATATGTATTGAATGCTACCAAGCCTTGCACATGGGGTGTGATACATTGTGCCATTTTCTATCTCCATATTGCAGGTAGATTTGCTAAGCAGGTTGCACTCACCATACCTGGTGGAACTACTTGGTTATTGTGCTGACCAAAACCATAGGCTCTTAATATTTGAATTTATGCATAATGGTAGTCTTCAACACCATCTCCATCACAAGCAATATCGACCTTTGGAATGGGGGACACGATTGAGGATAGCCCTTGGTTGTGCTAGGGCCCTGGAGTTCCTTCATGAGCATACTATCCCAGCGGTTATCCATCGTGACCTCAAGTGTAGTAACATTTTACTAGACCAAGATTTTAGGGCTAAGGTTTCTGATTTCGGATTGGCTAAGATGGGTTCGGACAGGATCAACGGTCAGAATTCGACGCGTGTTCTGGGGACCACTGGTTATCTAGCACCAGAGTGAGTGATCCATCATCTGTCCCGCATCTCATTTTTAATGAAAAAACAATACCAATGCAATGTCAATTGTCATATAAGATTGCACATGGGCAATGAAATTTCCCATAAGGCAGCATGTCATTTTCTTCATCTTCTGACTGTTATGGAAAGCAAAAGGTCATGCTCAAAAGACAATTTTACATTAGGTTTTTAATTAGTTTCACTGCCAAGTTTATTGATACCACATATCTTGGGATAGCATCAAATGATTTCATCAACCAACAAGTTAAAAATTGCACTTGAAAGTAATTAGTTGGTTCTGAAGCTCCTTGTGTTAATGCTTGATTATTTTCTGTCATGTTTAGGTATGCTTCAACTGGCAAGCTTACCACAAAATCAGATGTATACAGCTACGGAGTTGTTCTTTTACAGATCTTAACTGGTCGTATACCGATTGATACCAAGCGGCCCTCCGGTGAACATGTTCTTGTCTCCTGGGTTAGTTCACCAACCATTTATCCACTGTAAAAAATGCACTAGCTAGCTATGATAGATAAGTAGTGAGGACTTTCCAAGTTTGTTAGCTACAAATTCCTGAGTTCCTGTTATTATATGAATTCGCAGGCTCTTCCACGGCTAACTAACAGAGATAAGGTAATGGAAATGGTTGATCCAGCATTGCAAGGCCAGTATTTAATGAAGGATTTGATTCAGGTTGCCTCCTAGTTCTAATCCTTTCAGCATCTTGACGTATCCCTAAAGCTAAAACTTCCAACTAAATTGGTGAACGCTGTTGTTTTCTCACAGGTAGCTGCTATTGCAGCAGTGTGCGTGCAACCAGAAGCAGATTATCGGCCTTTAATGACAGATGTTGTTCAGTCACTCGTCCCTCTGGTCAAGAACCTCTCTTCTGTATCTTCCACTGGTTCCTCTAGATTTATGAATCAGTCAAGTCCAAGGCCTATGTAGATTTTACTGTAATAAAGACTAATAAAAGGAACTCCTACCACTTGTATCAAAAATCAAAGCTTTGAATTTGGAAATTGATGTTTTGTTTGGCATTTAAAGTCACCAATAGGCACGTGAGATTCAAACCAAATATGGTTTCAGACCTCATATTATAGGCACCCTAAACTCCAGTTTTCAGCTTAAAGATCTTTGTCTCTATCGAAATCTAAGAAAGCACTGACTTTTCACGCTTGGGTTGAAACCGGACAGATGTGAAGAAATTCCGTAAATCATCTCTTTGTTGTGCTCGAATCTCCAAGCGCAGGCAAGTCAGCTAGCGGGAAATGAAAGCTAGAGTATAGGATTTGCTCTGTGATATCCCAACGGGAAGTTGAGAGGGTAGGTAAGAAAGAGAGATGGGGATATCAGACAGCAGTGAAGCAGACTGGTATATGGGTTTCAGTGAGCCAACGATGCGGCCCCAGGTCAGTCCGCCCTGGAAGGAAGTAACTGAAAGGCCCTGGAAAACTTCGAAGCTTATGGGGCCTCCTCTTGGTTGCCATTCCATCACTGGAGTTTGAATAGATTAGTGGGGGAATAGGATGCTCTACAGTGATGACCCCAGCTGCTGAAGCAGTTGATCCACTCAGATCGTTTGATTTCATGCTGACCAGGCAATGAGAATTAAGGAGGTTAGTGATAGGACTAGTTTCCGCTTATGCGGGTGCTGTAGCTAATACACGAGTACGAGACGAAGCCAGTTGCAGTCCCAAGGGAGAGTCGACTCTTCTTTTTATTAGCCTTCGGCTTCTTAGCCTGCTTTCTTAACTCTATACCTCTACTTCTCCCCAAGGCCTTTGGTCGCCTTGCTTTTCACCTTCAGCTTCTTTCCCGGTCTCAGAGCCTAGTCTTTTAGCCCTGGTTTGCTCATCTCCCTTTACTACTACTCTTGCAGTTCCTCGTGGACCAGATAAGGCAATATATCATACAGATTATAGTGAATAAGGGAGTCTTCGAAAGTAGACATTATGCACTTAGTTAAACCATAATCTCAGTGAAGGCCCCTCTGGATCCAACTTTCTGGATCAAACTAGTGATAGAAAAGAACAAGGAAAAGAAGCAACGTGTCATTTGGCAGTGTGTTAACATCATATATCTTTTTGGTTCAAATTCAAAGCAATGAATCTTCGGGTAATGTGTCGTATTTGCGTGACAATATGGTGCATTACAAATCGGGTAATGGAGAATAACTGCTCTCTCTAGCTAGGTATATAGGTTACAGAAAGAAAGTTGACATGGGAAACAATAGCTTGTGAAAGAAAGAGGGGGGGTCCAAATTAAGCGTGAGAAATTACAAGTGAAAATTGTAAATGCAGCCTCCAAAAAGGAGGTTTCAGATAGAACAAAATTGGGGGTGGCACCACCAATACAACTCCCATGTGAGTGTATTAAATGGAAGCAAAAGGGGCATGATCTTGAAGAGAAAGACTCGAAGGGTCGGAAGCTGCCTAGAAACATGGCAAATACATATACAGTTGCACATTACCATTGTATGATAATGTTAATGAGCTTCAACTTATTCATAAAAGCTAGCAGTAAAGTTCAATGTTACAGATAGTCCATCATTGTCGCTTATGGAAAATGCAAAACAGATTCAACTTGTGCATAGATTTTACCTCTCAAGTCATTGTCCCCGACACAATCCAAAATTGTACTGTGTTTAATTTGAGCAATTGACCCTTCCATCTATCAAGATAGAATGTCTTCCGGTTATCAATGAACTAATCATCACATCCAGATTTGCTTCACCTAATATGGGTAGGTCCATGCGAAAAAAGTAACTTCAGAAACTACTTCCTCTCTTTTATCCATACAAATCAAGTAAAACCTTCACGCTCTCCAATATGTAAGACAACGTGCTTGCAGCGGTTCCTGTTGAGATGGAAAAGCACCCTTAATTTACATCAATTAACATTTTTCAGGACAGCCAAAACTGTATCAGGAGGCCTTGAAAGCAGAAACTAACAATATTCTCCTGATAAAAACTCGAATACAAAACTTGCCAGTTTTTTGTGCCCAATCTGCGGGTATCATTCAAGGGAACTTGTTGCATGAACATTTCATCTGTGGTCATTTTGCAGCATAAAAAAGAGAAGGAAATTAAATACTGCATTGCATTTTTCTTTTGGAGAGTGGAAGTCAATTGTCAACAGGCACAGAATCATTCTAATTCTATGAAATCTACATGTATACAGATGAAGTTGCACTTTAACCTCAAGAACTTATTCTAATCCCCAGATCAAAATCACAAGTTAGAAAAAAGTTGGTTAAGAATATTAACCTTCTTCGTAAACTTTCTGTCTAATTAAGATCTACTTCATCCACCACTAATAATGTAGATCAGACAACAACTGCATCTCCAACCTTTTTCTTTAATAAAGAAACATGAAAAATAGGATGCATTGAACTACCATCTATAAGCCACAACTCCAATCCTTTTAATGATTTGATAGGGACTATAATATGCAAACATGATTATATATATGTTCTCTTAATGATCCTGTAGCTCCCACTACAATCCTCTTTTTATACCTTACAATTTTGTCTTCATATGTATAGTTTGAATATTTATTAGCATCAATAATCTTATTAGTGACAATATCATGTATTGTAACATCATTTTTGTAGGAATTCTGTATTACAGATGATGAATCATACTAATCTTTTTAAAAATTAAACATATCTAATATAATTAAAAAATAATTGATATATACACCTTATATATATGTATTATCTTATATGTATAGTTTGATTTTTTAAATTATTTTTTAAAAATAATATTATTTTAATTAAAAAAATAATTGTTAACCCATTTAATTTATAATTTAAGGATTAGTTTAATAACTATAATAAAGTGTAATCAGAGGCGGAGCTGAGATTATATATTATTTAAAAGGAGACAAAACTCTAGATATAATTTATTATTAGAAAACTTATCTATTTAAAATAAAAAATATTATTATACCGTCCTATATTTAAACACTAAATAATAAAAAAATCTAAAATCTTTTACAGGACCCGAACCTCTACTTGCCTCCTCTAATTCCGCCCCTAAGTGTAATGGTTCCATAAGCGGCATTGCATTCTATAGAACAAAAACAAACATACAATCTTATAATATGTAAGAATGTCACAAGAAAAATAAACAATTGATATGAGGTTTTCCTAAGCAATATCTTGTTTCTATATATGTGATTTGTAGAACGGCTTGCAGGAGTCAATTAGCAATGGCCATGACCCTTTTGTGTTTCTAAGGACTGTGACTGTTCCTTTTCGTTGGGTAAAAACATTGCTTAAGTATGATCAGCTCAAGAATATTTGGGAATTGGCAAGATGAGTTTATGAGATAATTACTTGTTAGAAGAGACACAAATCACTCACATCTAAAGTGAAATTCACAAGAAGTGCTTCAAGGGTTAAGTTGTGCATAATTGTGGTATAAAAATACTTTTCAAAAGTATTTTTTTTATTTGAAAATAAATTTAAATGATATTTTTAGAATTTTTTATTTTTAACACCAACCTATCAATATAATAAAAAATAATAAAAAATAAATTAATTTAATATTTTATTTGAAGTGATTGTATTTTGAAAACACACCAAAAAATAAATAAATTACTGCACTCTCGTAATACCTTCGAAAGTTTTGACACGATGATTGAAAATTTGAAATTAAAGATAAGCCGCTGGTTATTCGAAACGGAAAAAAAAAAGAAAAGAGTTTGATTATCACATTTTTAAATGGGAAGAGTGTATTTGATATTGTGATGTAAAATATATTTTTTATATTAGTGTAAAATATTTTATTAAAAAATATTAAAAAAATATAAATTTAATATCTTTTCAAGTAAAAAATATTTTAATATACACTTAAATACAATACAAAAAAAATACTAATTATGAACGAATTACATTGGTTGCACACAAATATGAGGCAGCACAACCGATCACCCTCAGTTATGAATGACAAATGTTTATAATCTCCATGATTAGAACATTAGATATATCATACGAGATTTGTTTGGGATTGTAGTAGCGGTTGCGATTTAAAGTATTTTTTATTTAAAAATATATTAAAATAATATTTTTTTTATTTTTTAAAAATTATTTTTGAGATCAGCATATCAAAACAATCTAAAATTATTAAAAATAACTTTTAATAAAAAAATTAAATTTTAAAAAAAATGATTTTAACTCCCTTTCAAATAGAAAGTTAGCTAGGATCCAACAATCTCTGACCAAAGTAGCTGCAGGATGAAGCTCTCGAGGGCTTTGATGATAACTTTAGTCGTTCGTGATAACAGAGGGAGATGCTCAGCACTTGGCCAATTGACAGTAATATTGAACGAGGGCCATGCATAGTGAGTAGCGCAGAATCCTTTGTCGTTTCATTGCCCAAAAAGTATTTTAGTTCGGTCAAGTAAAAGGAGCAGGAAGTTTCTAATTTAAGCTCTTAATGCAGGCCACCAAAGATGCTAAAAAGGGAAGGAAAAT
>Ga0307515_10026342_pt1 | contig 10015 bp, 7 predicted proteins | sample 17_EM_MG_FD_194513 | JGI IMG/M metagenome (GOLD analysis project Ga0307515, IMG submission 194513) | Populus trichocarpa ectomycorrhiza microbial communities from riparian zone in the Pacific Northwest, United States - 17_EM | ecosystem: Host-associated > Plants > Roots > Unclassified | place...
CATCGAGAAGAACATTACTTGGCTTAAGATCACAATGAACAATAGGCATTTTGCATTGGTTGTGCAAATAGTCGAGCGCATTAGCCACATCAATTGCAATGTTTAACCTCTGAATGAGATTAAGATTTCTTGGCCCATCCACTTCCTGATCCAATGTATGGATTGGATGCAACCATTCTTCTAGACTTCCATTGATCATGAACTCATAAACAAGAGCTTTGAAATCATTACCTTAAACATCAACGCCAGCACATGCAAATAATACTTTGACAAGATTCCGGTGCCTGATGTTTAGCAAGGCTGCACATTCTCTCATGAAGCTTTTGGAAGCTCCTTCGCGTAGCAAGTTGAATACTTTCACAGCAACAATCACTCCATCAACTGCAAGTACTCCTTTATACACAGACCCAAAACTACCAGCACCAACTAAATTGCCCGAAGAGAATCCATTAGTTGCTTGAAGGAGGTCTTTGTAAGCTACTGTTCGGAATGGCATTTCACATGACAACTCGTTTTTTGTTTTTCTCAACGATTTTTTCAAGCAGCACAAAAATAAAAAAGATGCGATGAAGATTAATCCAATAAAGCCACAAGGAATAGCGACTGTCAATGTCAGCTTGGTAGAAGACTTTGGCTTTGTTGACTTGGATCTGCAAGTGGGCAGATTCAACTGAAGTATTCCTCCACAAAGATTCTTGTTCCCTGCAATCGAAACCGCACTTGTATTCTCAAAAACACCGTGCATGGGCACCTCACCTTCAAGGTCATTAAATGACAGATCCAAACTCTGCAACAACTTGAAATCTCCCAAAAACTTGGGAATTTGGCCAGTCAAGTTGTTGTGAGAGAGATTAAGATCTTGAAGTGCTCTCAAAGATCTCAAAGACTCGGAAATGGGGCCTTGGAAGAAGTTCCCATCCAAAGACAAATGTTCCAAACTCTCGCAACTGCCAAGACTTGCGGGAATTTCCCCTGATAGCCTGTTTTTGGAGATGTCCATGTATCCAAGATGCTTTAACTTGCCAACTTCAAAGGGAAGGGAACCAGACAGCTGATTTTCAGACAGACCCAAACGCTTTGACAAGGATGAAATGCTAAGGACCTCTTTTGGTATGGGACCACTGAGATGGTTTTGGGAGAGACCCAAGAGCAACAAGTTCGTGCAGTTTCCCAGGCTTGGAGGGATGCTTCCCTGTAAACTATTTTGATGAAAATTAATTTGCATCAACGAGGTGATGTTCCCTAAAGAAGAAGGGATGCTCCCTGATAATCTGTTTTCACTAAGAAGGAGATCGACTAAATTTTGTAATTTACCAATAGAATTTGGTATGCTGCCTGTCAAATGATTTCTCTCCAAACCTAAAGTATCCAAGCTTATGAGATTTCCAATGCCATCGGGAATGCTTCCTTGGATTTGATTGCTTCCGAATGTCATCTTCTTGAGCTTTGTTGAGAAGTTGCTAATTATGTCAGGCAGCACCCCTCCAAAATTGTTCCCATCTATAGCCAAAACTTCCAACTTGCTGCTGTTTGAGAGGGTGTAGAGAAACGACAAATCATCATCCTCGTCATTTCCAAGCCCACTTTCTTGAATTGAAAAAACCCTCAGGTTAGGCATGCTAGCTAAAGTGGGAACTTTTCCGGTGAATTCATTGTAGGAAAGATAAATCTCAGTAAATTTTGAGGTATTTAAGAGCGTTGCTGGAATTAGTCCGCTTAATTGATTGTCGTGAATGCCAAGAAATTCCAGATTTGGAAGAGTTAGGCCAATGTTTGGAGGAAGTGTACCATGAAATTGGTTATGAGGCAGAGAGAAATGAATAAGAGAAGAAATATTGTATAGGGAGGGAGGGATTGTACCACTCAGATTATTTGAGCCGAGAGAAAAGAAATTCAATGTTTTCAGTTTCCCAATACTATTGGGAATGCCCCCTTGCAAATAATTCATTTTTCCTTCGATTTCAATGATAGATGAAAGATTTTCGAAAGAGAGTGGTATCTTGCCATCTAGATTGTTCTTTCTAAAATTAAATACCTGCAGCTTTGATAACGATCCAAGTCCGGCAGGAAGGTTGCCGGTAAGATTGTTTCCCTCTAAATTAAGCTTCAGGAGGTTCGAGCAATGAGAAATGTTAGCCGGGATTTCACCACTGAACGAGTTGTTCCCAAGGAGCAGTGCCTGTAGCCGAACCAAACGACCTAATTCTTGGGGGATAGTATTGGTGAAACCGTTGTTTTCCAAGCTTAGTAGGCTAAGAAAACTCAAGTTCCCAATGGAGGGAGATAGGCTGCCCACCAGTTGGCTGGAGTGGAGGTCAAGCTCTATGACTCTTCGATCCTGTCTTCCACATGTTACTCCTGACCACTGGCAGAAGTGTAAGGATTCATTCCACGAGCTTAGTTTTGTAGGGGGGTGTGAAATTTGAGCCTTGAAAGATAGTAGAGAGAGTTTGTCAATCTCGCTCCCTCCTCTAGCTAATGAGAAGGAGAAAGAGTGTTGAATTATTTGAAAGGAAAGAAACCACAATATGAATGAACTCATGCTTGGAAGCTTCAGTTTCAATGGGGTCTTACAGATTTAAATTGAGATCAAATGGCTTGCTGTGATGCTCTATGGATCAAACATTAAATAGGAAAATAATGAATCCTTACATCCTTAAGATGCTTTCAGACTCAGGGAGTACCTTTTTCCGATTCATCAACCAACATTTGATCCCCACATTGGTTTTAAGTCAACTAAGGTTTAATTGGTTCAAGAAAATTAATGTTCATGAGTTTCCATTTTCACAACCCCTTGAATTCTTTTTATTTTTTAAAAAATTTATCAAAAATATAGTCAATGAATAACAACAACAAGGGTACAATTTTCAAAGTCGATAAGAAGGTTCCTTCTTGTTTTTTTGTGTTTTTTCCCCTCTTAAAGACTATTCTTTTTTCATCGTGGAAATTAAAGGCCAACACATGACAATGTTTCCCTCTTAATGTTTTTCTTTAATTTTTACATTTTATTGATTTTAAAGTAATATTATCAATTAAGCCAATGAATTCATCACTTCACTACAATAGTACATGATCAATCCAGATAATAAAAACTCTTAATGGAAACTTGCTACATTACTTGTGTGTTAATTTTAATTTCCTTTTAAAAAAAACTTTTAATGGATTGTAAAATATAAACGCATGTTTCTAAAGTATACCCATCATCGTTCACTTTCCAAGTCAAGATCAACTCATAAATTAATTATATGAGAAAGGATTTGTAAATTTCACAACCACAAATCAAACCTATATAATTACCACTTTTTTTTATTATTATGCTTATATATAATTTTCAATCCGCTCAGTCTCTTAAATATATTTAGTCAATTTTTACTCAATCTTTTATAATTTTTAGATATTTTATATTTATTAGATGTATAATAGTTTTTCTAACACTCTCCTCTGTTTACAATAATTTTCTTTTATGTTATCAAGTGATATTATATTTTAAGATATTTTATGAATTGTTGGGTCAGAATGGCCCTCGTTCAAAGTTTTATTCTTAATTGTAACATGACGTTCGTCTTGGAATATTATCCTTTTCCTGTGTCAAATTTCCAACACTCATGTTACATCAACCACTTGCATATATGCATCAGGTAAGCAAAATTTGAGTTATTATGTCCTCTAAAAAAGAACATTCAATTGCTTCAAGAGAATCAATGATAGACTTCACATATTGAAAATAATCACTTATTGAGTGTGTGCCCTTAGAGGCTAATTTGTTGAAATTAGACTTCAAGTGCATATATATTGATGTCACGTTGTCAAGAAAATAGTTTTTCAAGAAATAGTATCATTTATGCAAAGAGAGTAATTCCAGGGAAGATGAGATGCTTAAGATGACACAGTAGCATTTATCCAAGAAATCATAGAGGCAGGAATGGATGTGAATAAAGCACTAGTGAGAGAGGAAGATTTAGGTGAGATAGAAGATAAAAGACAGTTGGTGAGTCCAGAAGTTACGGTGGCCTTCATGTCTTAAAAAAGAATTAAATTTAGATTACTCTTAAAAAACTTGGAAGTTTTATGATGAACGTTTCATCTCAAAATGTAACATCAACCACTTGCATATCACTACACAATTAAGCAGTTTTACCAACGGATTAATTCTGTCGGTGAGATGAACTAGACCTGTCGGTAAAAACTTTACCGACAGCATCACCGATGGAATACGTCCGTCGGAGGCATTATCGTCGATAATTTCTCATTCCGTCGCCCATTCTATCGACAATTAAAAAAACCAACCACCGACGGAACACCGACAGTATTTCAGACGGCTCAGCGCACCAAAAAAATATTCCCGCGAGAAATGTACCGACAGAATAATTCTGTCTGTATTTTAAACGATAATTACCGATGGACTATCCATCAGTAATTATGGCATGGATGGTAAATATTACCGACTTTGACAAATACCAACGGAATAAATCCGTCGGTAATAGTCGGGGTAAATACCGACGGAATGTATCCATCGGTGATTGTGGCACGGCCCGTAATTTTTTTTCAAATCTCGGTAAAATACCGACGGCTGTGTTCCCTCGGTAATATCATCGGTATTTAATTCAAATATTTTAAAAAAATTATTTATTAACAGTAAAAAAACTTAATAACCAAATAAATTTGTATTAAACATTAAAAATGTAAAATAATATTAAATAATATTCATTACAAATTAAATGTTTTAAAAAACAAAATTAAACTAATTAAAATAGTGGCGGAGCTGGAGGAGGAGGAGGAGGAGGAGGCTGGTTATTGACCGGACCGTACGACCAAAAAGGAGCAGCACATGGATCATCACCCATCTTTGAGCTAATCTTCATGACCATTTGATGGAGATGAGAATAATCCGTCGAGAGGCGTTCATATTGTTGTTTCAAGGCTAAGAACTCCCCTGAATGGGTGCTTGATACTGATGGAGAGCTCCCAACGGTTGAGACACTACGGGCCGACCATAAGTTTTCGGTCGTAGTGTTGGAGAGCCCATAAACCTGATTTTTATCGGGTCCACCAGACGATCTAGCCTCCATCCACAAATCCGGATCGAAATCTGGATGGGTCGAAGGATCGTCCCCATATCTCTCCCTCAACCGGCTATTATAGGTCTCCTGAATTTTTTTTTTTTAAATCGTCATATTCAATTCAAGAAAATAATAACTTACAAAATAAAATGATTGAACGAACATATCACAAAAGACTGAGCACGACTGTCCACGTACTGTTGCATCCCCTTTTGGCGGTCTTGACTTCGCACGTGCGTCTCTACAAATAGCTCCATTGGACTCGGCTCGCGTCCAAGAGACGTTGCCTGTAAGGAAAAAAAAGATTGCAAGTTAAATATATTTATAAGCAACAACAAATTAATTAAAAATATATTTCATCTAAATTAATATTACCATCCGCTTCGTATGTGTGCTGAACGGGACGGAGCCGCCGGTGTGCGCGGTTATCGAACCATGAATTTGCCGGTTCCGGTTGACGGCTCCGGATTGTGAGCGTAGTAAGAACCGCTCAAACATCACGTGCTCAATATCTCCCGCCCATATATCTCCCGAGATGAATGGCGGTTTGAATTCCTGCCAAACCGCCACCTCATTCCATCCTTCAAGACCGTTGTCCCTCGCATATCTTTTCGCCTTTTTTTGGGTGTCATACCAAAAATCACGCAACCTACTTCCATAGTAACTAATTAGAATTTAGAACATAAAATTATAAATAAAAAATAAATATTATTTTCAATGTTACCTAGTTGCCGCGTGATTCTCCCATACCCTTCTGACAACATTGTTGTTCGCGCTATCCCACTCAAATTTATTTTGTGTATATAAATAATCCATTGAAAATAAAAATAGTACAAGATATAAAATTTCAAAAATTATTTATTAAAAATAAACTTGAAATTAAAAATTAAAATCTACTTGAAATCGCTGAAACCAGGCCTCGATATTAGGTCTCCACTCAGGATGTCTGGAGACCCGACTCCATTGAAACAATGGAATTTCCATCAACGATTTAAACGCCAATGTAATTGCAGCCTCAATGTTTGTGAACCTAAAATTAAATAATAAAAAGTTAATTAGTTGTTCATAAATTATGTTATAAGTACAAAAAAAAAACTAAAACCTAAACAAACTTACATTGAGAGATCATCCTTTCATTGTGCTTGGTACTTGTGGGTGAATTGACCCCGCCGTGAAGGCACACCGCCTCTATGCTGTGAAACCGCGCTAGAAGAGGCAGCATCACAAGTTGGCGCAGATGCATCGCCGTGATCAGCACCTAAGGAGATAAGAACTAGCTACAACCATCTGCTGACGACGTGTTGTAGATTTCATTCGACGCATCTACACAAATGTATATGAATTATTACATAATTAACTTTGATTATTAATTTTTTTTTTTGGCAACACCTCCCCTATACTGGAGACTACCTACAGTTTTTAAACTTGCAATGTTTACAATAACCACAATCCAATTGACTCTAGCAACATCATATATACAACCTAATATTTATAGAAATTCAATCATTAACAAAAACTCGGCAGCACCTCCCTTATATTTGAGATTACGCATAATTTTAAAACCTATAAATATTGGTAATTACACAAATATTGCAAAATGAACTCTATACAACCTAACATCTATAGAAATTCAATGTCTATATATTTTCAACTACCATCAATACAAATTGATAAATAACAATTAAAATTAATCAAAATAAGAAATAACATAAGAAACAATAATATCCTAAAATTAATATAAACTAATTAAATTTAATTCTATATTTCAATTCACATTTAAAACATAAATTCAACAGTAACAATTATTGCAATACAAACAATAATATCCTAAAATTAATATAAACTAATTAAATTTAATTCTATATTTCAATTCACATTTAAAACATAAATTCAACAATAATAATTATTGCAAAACAAACAATAATATCCTAAAATTAACAAATAAAATGAAAAAACTAAATAACACTACACAAAACATCCTAAATACAAAATAAACAATACACAAAACTAAAAAAACACTACATCAATTCAAAATAAATTTAGGAATAAAAAATGCTTACCTTAATGGTGTGTTGATTTTAAGATTTTATCAACAAACAATACACAAAACAAAGAACACCAAAAAAAAATCATAATTAAAATAAATAAAAAAAAAATACAAAGATAAAAAAAAAATACATACCTTTTAATATGTTTAAAACTACCACCAAAACAATAAAACCTTTTGCAAAAACTTAATAGAAACGGAGAGGAGAGGAGAAATACAGATAAGAGCCGAGAGAGAAATGAACCAAATGGGGGGAGGGGGGTTTTTATATTGTAATATTTCCAACAATATTACCAACGAAACATTAATTGTTGTCAGTGGCATTAAATTCCATCGGTAATTAATTGAAAATCGCACCAAAAATTTCAAAAATCCCGCCTGACTTTTCGAGTCGTCGGTCAATCTGTTGGTAAATGTGTCGTCGGCGCATCCGTCTGTAACTGTGCTGACCGACCATGCCTTTGACAAGCGTGCGCTTTGGGATATGCGCTTATCGTCGATGTGCCTGTCGGTAATTGTGGCAAAATCCTGTAATGTTTTTCCAACTCTCGGTAAAATACTGATGGGTACCATTCCGTCAATGTATCTGTCGGTGATTGTGGTAAAATCCCGTAATTTTTTTTCAACTCTCGGTAAAATACCGACAGGTATCAATCCGCTGGTGTATCCGTCGGTGATTGTGGCAAAATCCTGTAATTTTTTTCCAACTCTCGGTAAAATACCGACGGGTACCATTCCGTCGGCAATGCCGTGGGTGCTTGTGGCAAAATTCCATAATTTGTTTCCAACTCTTGGTTAAATACTGACGATTACCATTCCATCGTGAAACTGTTAAAATTTTTACAGCTCCTCCATGTATTATTGTCTATCCTCCCGCACAAAATCTTGAATTGCAAATTTACACCACGCACAACACAATGACAAGAGCTCACAATTAAAGAAGAATACATATTTCATGTTCCAAAATATCATCCTTAATATTACATTATAAAAATAAGGCTTTACAACATGTTTAGTCAGAATTTTCATCTTCGTCCTCAATTGAATTGTTATCATCAGCTTCATCGCACACTTCAATGTGGTTATCATCTTCTTCATCAACATTCTCTAGTCCACTAGTAGAGCTCAAAACAGCATTCAAATCCTCTGCGTCAACATCAACAAGACTATCGTCGAAAACACGAAAATTTGAATTTTCTTCTAAGTCAATCGAAGGAGCAACTCGGTATGGTTCAACCAACTCACTAGCTTGAAAGACTTCATCTATCACACTTGTGTCTTCATTCTCATCCTAAACAACCTCGACACGACCCCTGGGTTTTGTTTTTAAAATGGATAACAAATCAACTCTTGATCGATCCTTTCTAAAGGAAGGGGTGTATGTGTAATAAACTTGTTGGCATTGCTTTGTGAAAACAAAAATGTTGTTTCTGTTGCGGTGTCTAGCTTTGGAGTTGATTTCAACAAGACCATAGTGAGGATCTACTCTGATTCCTCTGTTAGTTGTGTCATACCAATAGCATTTGAATAAAAACACTCTATTTTACTTGCGATGATATTGCAGTTCGATGACCTCTTCCAATCTACCATAGTAGTCAACTTCAAACTCACTAGAAGTCGATCCCTTAATACAAACACCACTGTTGTATGTCTTTCTTCCATGCCCGTATTCTTTAGTATGAAAGACATATCCATTGATAAAATACCCGTTATAGCACTTGACTTTTCTTTCAGGGCACAGGCTTAGTAAAGACAGTGAAATAACAACACTACCTCCCATTTGATAAACCTTGTATATTAAATACAACAACAATCAATAAACGGATATTATGTAATATTGACGTACAATTAATTACATTGCAATAGATAAGGAGTTTGTAATAGGACTTACATGTGTTTAAAACCATGTGACAAATTGTTTATCTTGTAATTGAAAGATCTGGGATTCGGTCAGCTGTGAGTTATTGGACAGTAAGTATCATCGATGTTGCCTGCAAGGTTATTCCAAATTATATGAGTTTATGATATCACAAAACATAAATAGTACACTGTTGACAAAGTTTATATTGAACATCTACTTACTTAATAAAAGGTCTCAGCTCATCACAGTTAAATAGGACATAATTGTGTGCTTGTATGAACTCTATTTCAGACAAATATTTTCCCCTCACGACATTTTTAGGTGTGGGTCGTCCAGGATTGGAGAATATTGACAAGTTTCTACTTGAAGGCACACCACCACCATCATCATGCCATGGAACACGGTTGATCCTCGTTCTCAAATGAGGTTCGAAATATAAGAGATAAATGTTGAGATCTCCTCAACAATATAGGCCTCACATATTGACGCCTCAACATGCGCCTTGTTCTTAACCTTTTTTTAAGATTGAACAAGTACCTGCATATATATATAGAATTAATAAAAAATTATCAATTAAAAAATTAAAAAAAAATTTAATTATGAATTCTATCACAATTGTAATATCTAACCTCTCGAATGGATACATCCATCTGTACTAGACCGGTCCTCCAACTTTTACCTCAAACGATAAATGTATGGGTAGATGCTCCATTGAGTCAAAAAATGATGGAGGGAATATCATCTCAAGTTTGCATATTGTCTCGACGATATTCGTTTCAAACCTCTCAATGTGATCAACATTCAACTTGCTGGAGCATATATCTTTGAAGAAATGACTGATCTCCGTTAGTGCATCCCATATCCCTTTTGGCAACAAATCACGAAAAGCTAATGGGATGAGTGTTTGCATAAACACATGACAGTCATGACTCTTCATTCCATATAATCTGCATTCCTCCGTATTAACCAGCCTTGATATGTTCGAGGCATGTCCATCGGGGAAACGCAGACTCTTAAGCCATTTGTAGACTAGTAGTTGTGCGTTTT
>Ga0307515_10026343_pt1 | contig 10015 bp, 5 predicted proteins | sample 17_EM_MG_FD_194513 | JGI IMG/M metagenome (GOLD analysis project Ga0307515, IMG submission 194513) | Populus trichocarpa ectomycorrhiza microbial communities from riparian zone in the Pacific Northwest, United States - 17_EM | ecosystem: Host-associated > Plants > Roots > Unclassified | place...
AAGTATTTTTAAAAAATATTGAGTTTTTTTTTTATACAGATTATGCGGCTGAATCATAATGTAAAAGGCAAACCCGAAAAAAATAACAATGTAAAATTCTAAACCAACCAAAATAATTAGCGATAAACTTGAAAAAACAAATTTAAAAAATGTAGATTTGAAAAGAAATAAAACAAATTTAACACAAAAAAAAAACCAAATCATAAGTTATGAAATTGAAAAACAATTTCAATTAAGAAAATGATAGCAACTAAAAATAACAATCAAAAGAATGAGGACCATATTTGATATACAAATATATTGTCAATAGATGAAATCCAAAGATAAATTAATTCAATAAAGGATTCAAGATTGAAAACATCACAATCAAAATAATAAAGACCAAATCTAATATAAAAACAAAGTGTAAAGGTATGAAATTGAAAAAAACAATTAACTTAATAAATGATCCAAGACCAAATACATTACAATTAAAAAAATAAGAATCAAACTTAATATATAAAAAAATCAAGGAATGAAATTGAAAAAATAAATTAACTCAATAAATTATTCAAGACAAAACCTAACCTAACTTAACAAACAAAAAGCTAGACTTTTTTTTTTTTTTTTGCAATGATCACATGAGAATTAAAAAAAAAACCATAACAAAAAAACTAAAACAACCTTGCATCCAGCAAAGAGAGTTTATTTAAAAACATTTAAGTAATTAACATGCAGTAGCAATAACAAGTTCTTCACTTTTGGTTAAAAAAGGCACTACAAGCTTAAGAACACAACCTAGCCTGACAACATTTTGCTATGTTATGGCATATTTTAACATCATATAGATGATGGCCTGACAAATCCTAAGGTTAAAAGTAGTGCACTTGCTGGGGAGTTTGGGAGTGGCTCTCTCCATGGATTACTTCAGCAAGCATTGATTGTTAACCAAATCAAAATGTTGGTTCCTCAGGTTTTTCTTCATTGTGCACAAGATAATCTCATCAGCCATCTTGCCTCTTCCAACTTCTTGTAGAAGAAGGTGTTTTGTTCTTAAGAAGATGTCCCAACGGTTAAGACTTGATTTTTACTTTATGGCTTTAGGTTCACATCTTGGGATAAATAGAATGAAGATCTCAAGAGGTAAGAGTTTCATAATTGTTAAACCAAACTCGACTCAATAGGTTAATCCAAAAAACCTGCATTCCAAGCATATTAGAGTTGAGTTTCAAATTAAATTGAAAAAGATATTTCAAAAAAAGTATTGAGATACTCAAACTTAGTTAATTTGATCAAATTTTTAATGATTTGGTTGACTTGTCAAACATGTCAAACATGGTAGAGTCAAAACTAAAGAAAATTAAAAAAAAAAAAAACAAAATAGCTTTATTTTAATAAAAAATAATTGATCTAAAAACCTCTTTTTAATCAAGTCCTCTAATCAGGCTTCTTTTTTTTTTTTCCAGGTTCAATTCCCTATAGTCCAAAACCTATCAAGCTTAATGACATTATAGTTTGATTGAATGGAGGATGGCTATGGCTTACATTTGGCCAATATTTCACCTTGTTCAGTCATCATCATGGATTGCAGTTGATAACAATGACTATGAGTGGTCTGGATTTATGACTTAAAAGAATGTTCTTGTGAGCTTGCAAAATGATGTAAGAACTCAAAAAGAAAATCTATATTCTGTGATAAACAATATCTCATATTCTCTTACCTTGACCTAGTCCAAACTATCACTATGACGATAAAAGATGAGAAGAAACACGGGGGGGTAAATTTATCTTCGTTAACATGGAGGAAAAGCCTATCCGTTTTCTCATCCACAAGGATATATATCCTTGACAAATAATCCGATTCAACATGATGGTCACCAAAAAAGAAAGGAAAAGATAGAAAGGAAATGAAAAGGGGTTTCTGGAAGAGTAAGAAATTACACTACTATGGCTACTCCTTTTGTTTTTGCTTCTTTTCACCAGTCCAGTAAGTTTTGACAGCAACAAGAATTTTCTCTGGGTTAAAAGGTCCACTTTCATGGTCCATAATTTGGCTCTTCCACCTCATGCCATTTGTTATGGTCTGAATCCTCACAAGAACCTCTACTGTATCCCTGAATATCACTGTCCCTTCTGGCCTCAGAATTCTATCCATCTCCAGCAGAATGTGGGTTATGTCACACCTTGAATACAAAAAAATGAAGACATATTCAATCACGAGATTGTGACTTGCAAGATCATGGCGATCAAAAATAGCTTTTTTCAGAATTCAAGTGTTACCTGTCCTGATATATACTAAACACCCCACCAGCATGGATGAGATCGTATGTTCTTGGATATGTTGAGACTGCCTCACACCAATCTTGATATGTTCCAATGAAACCTCGTTCATAGATCACACCAAGTGTGTCTGGATTTGAATTGGCAGGAACCACATTCATAACCCACACTGGATATTTTGCCAAGGCTGCAGCAAATCCTCCAAGCTGTGCATTCATGTCCATTATGTTCCTGTATCTGCCTTTGGTGAGAGGACTAATGATATGCTTATAATTTGTCACTCTATCCTTCCACAGATTATTGTCCTCCTTGAATTTCTCAGCAGTGATTCCTGGTATTGAACCACTGCGAATTCTTGGAGGGATTGCGAATGCACGTGCTGGCCATTTCTCCACGGCACCACCAGCTACTTCATCCGAGCTGCTTACTTCTGGTAATGGAGTTATGCAAACTTCCATTTCTTTGTACCTTTTTTGGTAGAGGTGTCAAATCAAAGGTGTTAGCATATCAAATTAGTATACGGAACACTATGAATTAAGATGTGTATATTTAAAGAATACCAGCCAGCATCTGGATTGTCTGATTTGCATATATGTGGTGTTTTATAGGTCTTCCTGCTTGCAATACAATCAATGTGGTTCAGGGGCTTTTGCCAGACTGAAAGATCATCCTTTTCAACCACTTTCTTCCAGCACAGGCGCTTGGCTACATCCTCAATAGCATCCTGCTCTTGCTTCAAGTCTTCTTGGGTTCTTTCCCAACCTTTCCAGTGTTTCTTCCAGTGAATAGGAGGACCAGATAGAATCCAGTAGCCACCAGGCCTTAAAACTCTATCCACTTCAATTAGATACATACCATCTGTGAAATGAAAGAAAACAACATACTTGGATCAATAGAAGTTTGGTTGAACCACATTGATAAATGAAAAATTTGTGGTCGTGATTGAGCTCCATTTTTATCAAACTATCTTGGGGGGCAGAAATCCATGCTTCACGTGTTATTCAACACAAGTGCAAGGTAAAATCAAGGGCATACCATATTTATGCCACGGTATCAAGCAACGGGAACAATGAGCCATGTCAAAAGCCCTTGCTGGGTAAGGAAGCCTTTGCGAAGCCATGATACCAATCATACCAGGAACTCCCCTCTCCAACGCAAACCAGACCTGTGCTTCATGTGTATCCCTTGGTGCAAAAGACATTGATATAATGTCCCTCTTCAACAGGTACGCACCCCAACTCGCAACCTTAACATCCACAAAAAGGACAAGAACAATACACATAAGACCTAGAATGCTGCTAATTCTCATAGAACAAATGTACCTTAAGATATTTGGATAGGATTTGAAAACAGAAGTTGAATAGAAAACTTGATATTTTGGCAATTAACTTACACCGCAGCCTGTGTCAATTGCAGTTCTGATGCTTCCATCAGTAAGAGGAATGAGCTCATTAATGTCATCAATATAAGCATCAGCTCCACGCGGGAACATGGTGCCTCCACCAGGGAATCTAAATCGGTCACCCTCAACTTGAATCCAATTCTGCACAGCCTTTTCAATACTAAGTTCTTTATGGGGAATATTATCATACCAGGCATAATCACGGCTTTGAGGCCATTTAAAAGGGGTCTTGTATTTAGGCGGAGCAGGTATCAAGCAAAGGAGTAATTCATCCTTTGTTGGGCAATGCCTCTCTCTATATTTCAACATGTTCCTATCAAATTTCCTTCCCCTTTGAGTATCTTGGCAAGGAGCGTACTCACTAAAGGACATGTCGCATGGTGGAAACTCATTAACTGAAGTAGTATTGTTGATCTGACTCTGATGATGGCTATCAAAATCCAAGGCAACTGATGATGAAGATGTTGATGGATTAGAACTAACCGCGGCACGATTTGAAACATCACAGTCTGCTTTAGTGATGGACTGAGTCAGATTTGTGAGTGGGGCGGAATGCTGCCAAGCTCCCAAAACATAAAACAAAACGCAAAGGCCACTGACCCCAACAATCCAAGTTAGGCGCTTTCTCTTCGCTTCTAGCTGATGGTGGTGCTTTGGTGATCCATTAGCCATTTTTATTTATAATCAACAAACAACCTGCAAATATCTCAGACACAAAAGAAATGGGCAGAAATAGATTTAGAGTGATGGGATTGTTGAAAAGGCATAAACATCATTTCATAAAGCTGTCAGCCTCATCAAAATATCAACATTAGGCCCCAAAAAGCTCTACTTCCACACATGGACTCATCATTTCAATATTTATTTTGTGAAAATGAAAAGACAGGCTGCCAATCTGACAGAAAATGGTGTCCACAATGGAACCAGGTAGCAACATTTTCATGAACTTATAGTAATCTGCAGAACCACTGAAGAACTTAGAAGATTCTTCAAGACATGATAAAAAATTAAGGGCAATTTTCCTGATTCACAAATTAGAGGAAACAGAGCATGGGGTAACTACTCTAAATTCCATTTAAAAGAATTAGCTTGCAGAGGGAAAAATAAGTGTAAAAACAAAAATTAAACAATAAACACGTTTGAAAAAGCAAATAAAAATTCAAAAATCCCATGTGAAAAAGACACAGCAAATCATTACAATCCCAAAATCAAACACCAACATATAACAAGATTTCTTCCAAGAAGATGGTGTAAGAAAGTCACAAATACAAAGCTTACTTGTGTGCACTATTTTTCGTCTAGTGGTTAGATAAGCAAAGCTTACCTCTTTCAAACAACATAAATTCGAGTGCAAGAATCAATATTTTCCAACAAGAAACCAGCTTTTTACAGCCTTTCTTCTTTGCTCTTTGTTTATTTAACCAATAAAGCACAAACCCCCAAAGAAAACTTCAACAGATCCACAAGAAGCCTTCAAGAAACATGCTTATACGTTTTTCTTAACTGTTAATACAAAGGTTTGTTATTTCCTTCAAAAAAGAACTGAAAAGGAGAAGAAAGTACAGTACCTTAAGAAGGTGATTCTCTCTCAGCTGAACACACCCTTCCCTCTAAAAGTAAAACAAGAATCAACAAGAAGCTAAGAACTCAACATGGGTACTCTTTATTTTTCGTGTTACTATCTCTGTGATCAAGTTGCTAGTAATAGCAAGAAAGAAAGAAAGAAAGCTAAAGAAACTAGCTAGCTAACTAGCTAAAAAAGGTCAAGAAAGGAACATGGAGACAAAGGGACAAAGAAAGGGAGTAGTTGAGGTTATAAAAATGGGTACCATGTAAAGGAAACACAGAAAGTCTCCACCATTACAGGAACAAGAAGGTGGGGGTGGAGGACTTATGACAGAGAGTGTGTGGTTCACTTGGATTTTGTCCTTGTTAATTAATCCAAAAATGGAGGAAGGTGGTGACTGGTGAGTTTAGAGAGTTTAAGACTTAGTTAAGAAGAAGAGACAAGGTGGTGGCAGGTTCTGAGCATTCACAGGAGACTGACCAGCCTCTTTTCACTCTCCTCCGTCTAGTTCTTCTCTTTCACTCACTCTTGTTCTATTTTTGCTCTTCTACTTTTATTATTTTATAAATTCTTTAACTTTTTTCCCTTCTTTTTAGGTTCCTCATCCAATCCACTTTCATGAAACCAGGGCAACTCAAACCTACGTCCAGTTTAGTATTTCGTAGTATTGTTTTTAAAATTATTTTTTATTTAAAAATATATTGAAATAATAATTTTTAAATTTTATTTTTAATATTAATATATCAAAATAATTTAAAAATATTAAAAAATTTAATTTTTTTAAAACACTTTTAGTAAAAACAAACAATACCCTAATTCAAGCCGGGTTTTAAAAAATAAATAAAAATTAACCCAAATAACTTGATGAATTAAGTTATATATTATCGATTTAATTAAAATTCAGTTAAAATCTAGTTTAATTTTTAAAAAAAAAATAAATGATATCATTTTTAATTTTTTAAAAATAAAATATAATAAATTTGTTTTAATTAATTTAACTTGTGCAGCACAGATCACGACCCGAACTATATTTAATAACATTTATCTTATCCTATATAAAAACCCTATATGTCCAAAAGCCAACTTGGCCTGTGTGTTTTATTGATTCTTTCCCTCCCGCTTTCTCTTCCCCCATATTCTTTCCTTTTGTTTAAATTTTCAAAACATAGCTTAATAGTCAAAAAAGGTGATGTCATTTTTATTTTTTTTATTTAAACAAACCTGTTAAATTAATTATCTAATAGATAGTTCAGTGATAAAAGCTTAGAATCAAGAAGTTTTCTTTCTCTGTGATTTCAAGTTCGGGTCATGTGATTGCTAATATGATTGTCATGCTTATATAGTCATTAACTTTAAGGCCTGTAGGATTAGTTGAGGTGCGCGCAAACTGACCCAAACACTCATATTAATAATAATAAAAAAAATAGTAGAAGAGTAGCTATGAATTTAGAGCAATAAACCAATATGAACGTCTATGCTAAACAAAAATCTACATCTAGTGAAAAATCATCACTTTACAATGATTTTGTTGTGGAATTTTCACCGAAATTATGTCCTTCCGATTGTAAATATAACTATTAATAACCAAAAGTGAATACTTTCACTTATTTTTACAACATTTTAGTTCATCAAAAGTGACAAACTCGATTTTTTAGTATATATCATCTTGTTTATTTTTGCGTTTCAAAAATGTTTTTGAAAAAATTAAATTTTTTTTTTTAAATTAATATTTTTTTAGTGTTTTCATATCATTTCGATGCGCTGATATCAAAAATAATTTTTAAAAAATAATAAAAAAAATATAATTTTAATATATTTTCAAATGAAAAACACTTTAAAAAACAACCACAAGTATAACCGCACTCTCAATCATTCTTTTAATATTATGGTAGATTTTACCGTTATAATTAAAAAAAAAAAAACAATAATCAAGAACTGTACATGGATGGCCTCCAGACTAGCAAGGGGAGGTATTGCCTGTAAATAATAATCAATTTCAGAAGTGCTTGTACAGGTAAAAGCTACAACAGTGAGTGCAAGTTGTTGGCTTATTATCCATGCAAAATGATTTCGTGATTCCATTTTCAAGCCTAGGGTTTTTAAGAAATTCCCTTTATTTTAAGATAAAATAATATTATATCAAGAAATTAATTAATTAGTTTTAAAATTTTTAAAAATTACTCAATTTGTTTTTGGAAAAATTGAAGGGGACTAAATTTATGATCTACTCCTAAGGTAGGTATGTAGTGGAAATAGACTCTCCCCTGGCTAGTTTCTAAATTTCCATCAAACCTATTTTAGGATTTGAACATTATCCTGGATTTTTTTTTTGTCTTGTATATCAAGTTTAGAAGCATATTCTTAAGTTTTCCTTCTTTTTTTTTTTTGAAGTATATTCTTAATTTTATACCTTGATTGTTAAAAAAGAAAAGCATAAAAAATGATACTTCATATCATATAACATATAGCATATAGCTGGTAAACCTAACTCCATAGGTCAGGTCAAGTCAAGTCAAGTTAGAAAAACTCATCATTTATAATATGAGCTTAATTTCAAGTTGAATAGAAAAAATTCACGATATAAAACCTAGTTGATTTTTAAAATTTTTTATTAAATAAAACAATATTGTTTTAATAAAAATAATTGATTTGAGTTGACTCGATGGTCCACAAGTTGATTCAATAACTAAATGATTTAGTTAGTATGTGGCCTAGTAGTATTAAGGAGTTTGCTCCCACTGTGGTCTCAAGTTCGAGCCCTATGGTTGCTAATATGATAGCCACTGGAGGCTTACATGATCATTAACTTCAGGGCCTGTGAGATTAGTCAAGGTGCTCGCAAACTAACCCGGCACCCACGTTAATAAAAAAAAATAAACAATTTAGACATTTTTATAGATTATTTACATATCAGATGGGGTAGGATGGGGTAGAACATCTAAATCTAATAATTAAAAGGATAAGATAACATGAAAGGATAAAAGTAAAGCGAGAGAAAAATTAAAGATGTCAAGCAATGTAAAAACAGAAGAGAGTTAGTTTGTTGTTGCTACCGTGTTACAAGTTGCTTTTTAAAATATTTTTTATTTAAAAATATATAAAAATAATTTTTTTTAGATTTTTTTTATTTTTAATATCACTATATCAAAATCATAAAAAAATATTAATTTGATATTTTTTAAAAAATAAATACACTAAAAAAACATTTTTTATTTTTTAAAATAAAAACAGTGGCAAGTGGAGGTGAAAAAGGAAAGGAGGAACATAGATTTAGATAAAGTGATTGAAGCTGTTGGCTTTGTGGACATTTTCGTGGTCAAAAAGATTTGCATTTTGCTGTCGTTTTAAGCCCTCAATAATTGACTGTAAAGTAATGGTAGCTCAGACACAGATACACCCTTTTTATTCTCTCTGTTTTAGAGCAAGGGAGAGCCCAACTGGTGAACTAGGTATCCTATGACTCGCCTTTGTCATCTTCTTCGCTACATGTGCTCGGCTTTCATGAGACAACATCAATTTAGTACACAACATGTTACTCTTTCTTTTATCGAGTCCCAAACTCTTGGATTTTACCAGTTTTACTCAAGTTCAATCAGCATCAGACGATTGGAATTTCTTATCAATGAAAATGTCTCGTCGTAATCGATTCTTTCCTCTAGCGTGTAACATTTAGCAACCAATCGAGCATTGTATTTTTTAATACAACCACCACATGGTTGTTAATTTTTTTTTTATTAACGTGAGTATCCGAACTATCTTATGTGCATCTTGACTAATCTCGCATGTCCTGAAATTAATAATCATATAAGTTTTTAATAATTCTAAAATTTATAAGACTCGAACTAATTGTTAATTTTATCGATAATAAGGTGATACAAGACAAAGATGAAATTGAGGTTTCTTCAACTTCAATGGTGAATGGGGGCCAGTGGCATGCGTAATACTTGTGCTTAGACATGAACACATTATTTTTATATATCCACTTGGTGATCACTCGTAGATGATAGCAGCATTTATCTTGCCGGGATATACGTTTATTTTTTGGCTTGATAGTCGATGACTGTGTTGTGAATACTACAGCTTGCATGTTGTTAGGAGGAAAAGGTCGTTGGATTTTTTCTTCAAAGAGGAACAATACTCTGACTCTTCACGGCAAGCATTGTCTTTGACAAGACTGTAGAAAAGATAGCATTGTCAAAAATCCCAAAAGGGAAATACTTGATAAGATCACCTCTTTCATTCTTCTTCTTTAACTTTATAAATTTAGTTTGTAAATCAATCATATTTTACTAAATTAATAAAAAAAATTCGACGACTTAGATTAAATTGCAGTCGGGCTAAGCCAAGTTTAATAATTACGATAAGAAAACTATGCAGGGAAGAGGGAGAGGAAAAGAATACAGAGCCATGGCTTTAAGTACCCAATCGATCTGATAAGGAGGAAAACAGAGTGTGTGGATTTGAAAAGGAAAGGGATGGATCATGGAGATTTTCCATCCTTCTTGGATAAAAATGCACTCAATCAAGCAAAACGACATGGATTCTTTACCTTCCATTCTCCCATCTATCTCTTCCAAACAGTGCCAGAAGATGGCCATTTCTTACCAAATCCACCGAAGGGAAATTCTACGAGAGTTAATGATGGGCCCACGAGCAACCCAAATTCAAAAACTAGAGAGCCAAGTTTTTCAATGCTCTTTCCAACATCGATGAATTATTACCAGCTACTGATTGCCTCTGGTGCAGCATTCAGTGAAATTGTCCTTGGCTTTTTTATGCTGGGACCT
>Ga0307515_10026344_pt1 | contig 10015 bp, 5 predicted proteins | sample 17_EM_MG_FD_194513 | JGI IMG/M metagenome (GOLD analysis project Ga0307515, IMG submission 194513) | Populus trichocarpa ectomycorrhiza microbial communities from riparian zone in the Pacific Northwest, United States - 17_EM | ecosystem: Host-associated > Plants > Roots > Unclassified | place...
CCCCGTACCCAATCTCTGAGACCAGTTAGGGTTCCTAGTGACCAAAATACTAGGTGGCGACTCCCATTCCATTTTCTTCCAACAAAAGACAATATTTTCTTGTCTCCCCACATTTGCCAGATAAATATCATACACACTTCCTAGAGTTTTAAAAGTGGAATACTCGTCGCGACGCCGCGCACCCGCGACAATTCCAACTACTAAAAATTATGATCTTGGCATCAATGAGTTTCTATTATATGAAAAAGTTCGATAAAAATGGTTTTTTCTTTAAATATACCAGAAAAAGTAGATCGAGATCCATTTAAGTGTGCATTATTCATTTGATTTTCACTTTTAGGGTGATTTTGGGGTGTTATAGGGTTGGTAAGTTTTTTTTTATCAAGATTTATATTGTGTTTTGAAGATGTTTTCAAGTAAAAATGAGCTGAAAATTGAGTTTTTAAGGTCCAAAAACTTGGATCCGGTTTTTCGATCACTAAAGGTGCCTGTAAAATAGACTTGTTGGCCTATTTTAAAAAACAAGAAAAGAAAAAGAAGTGGATGACCTGAGATAAATACTCTAGGTGCGATCCTGAGTTTTTTGGTTAAAGCCAAGCACATGGGCTTGGCCCATGAGTGCGTTGCCTCTTCTTCTTTTTTTTTTTTTAATCCTTTCCATTTCATTAATTGTTTCTTTTAAATTATATTTTTTTAAAATAGTGATTAATTTTTTTAATATTTTTTTAGTCGCATGATATTTCAAAGAAAATAGTATGATTTGGCTTGAATTGTTTACCTCTTATATTTTATATGAATTAGCTATATTTGTTATTAACAACAACTAGCTACTAAGATAAAATAAATAAAAAAAATTAAATAAAAAAGGATAGTTGGTGAAAAACATTTACAAGTGCATATATCTTTTATTTCAGCTATGAAGATTAGCTTCCCGCTTTAATATTTAATTAATATTAATAATTTTTTTATTTATCAGCTCATATATCTCTTTATTAATTCTATAAATGAATAACATCTTTTTATTTTTTTAATTAAAGAATTATGATACATGAAAACATATCCATAAAGTAATTATTTTATCCTTTTTATGTTTTGATCTTGATGTCATCCACTTCCATTCAACAAAAGAAGTTTCATTAAGGTGTTTTCAGACCTTCATCTTACCATAAAAATAAATCGGGGTTGTGAGAGACTTTGTTTCCGATTTGATTTTGTATTTTTGGACCAATTTAGGGGTGTTATAAATTGAGAAATTGATTTATTAACATTGTAAGAATGTTTATTAAGTGTTGTTACGTAAAAATAAGTTGAAATATAGATTTTTGAGTCCCAAAAAATCAAGCTTGATTTTTCAACCACCGAAATAGTTGTAGACAATTAGGAAAGTAGTCGATGATTATTACTCATATATTTTTTAATACACATATGAAATAATAATGAAAACATTATTTTTTTTAATTTGCTTTTATGATTATGATAATTCACAAATATTAATCAATTTAGAATAAACTAATTTCCAAAAAAGGAATTGCATTAATAGGATAAAAGATGTTGTACATTAATAGGGTAAATATATTTTGATGAATTATAATATATTAAAACATGATCATAATGTATTTTTTTTCTTTTTACATCCCAATCTTTATGTTAACAAATTTCATATTATGAGAGGAGTTTCATTGAAGTATTTTTAGAAATTCATTTTACCAAAGAAAATAAATTAAGGTTAAAAGATTTTTTTTCCTTTTTGATTTTGTGTTTATGGACTAATTTAGAGGTGTTTTGAATTGAGAAAATAATTTATTGATATTATAAGGGTGTTTATTAGATGTTTTTAAATAAAAATAAGTTGAAAGATGGATTTTTTGGTCTAGAAAACTCAAGCTTGATTTTCAATCACTGGAACGATGGGTGAAAAATAAGAAAACACACAATGAGTATTATTCATATATATATTTTTTAATACATATGCGACATAATAATAAAAGCATTATTTTTTTAAATTTGCTTTTATAATTATGATTAGAGAAAATTACATCGAGTCTCATATAATTTAGTCATATTTTTCACTTTGCCTACATTATTTCAAAAATTATACTTTATATCTCATAGTTTATAGGTTGTATAGAACTTTACATTTGCACAAAAAAATAACAAAAAAGTTGAAATTATTTACAAAATTGCCATTTTGTTTTAATTAATAACTAAAAAAAACTATGTTATGTTAAAATAAAGAAATTTCCACTCTTCTTTTCTTTGCCAAACATAAAACCTTAGCCGCTAACCTCTACTATACTTGTCGGAATCTGGCCACCCAAACCTAAAAAAAAATTGGATTATAAAATCAATTTACTTATCTAAATTTAAATCTCTTGAATTCCTAACACTTTTTTAATCCACAATTAAAAGACAATTAGGTCCTCTAAGATGTGGCTGACACTTCTTAAATTTCTTAAAGAAACACCATAGAGAGTGTAATTCAAAATTTGTAAAAATATTAGACTAGTGAGTAATAATGTTTTAGTTTATCATAAAAATACATGCCAAACATAAAAATATTTTCAAGAAAAGCCTAGAGTTCATACAAGTTTAAATCTATAAGCATGCAACTTATGACAAACATGCATTCAACAAAACATAATAATAAAGAACTAGTATGCAAACTAAGCATATATTCAAACTTACAATTGATATTAATTCAAAGCCTTAGCATGCATACTAATAATAAAAATATTTCTGCTCACTTGTTGAAGCGTTTTAAAGTAATGAGACTTTTATTGTTATCAATAATGAATCCTTTATCCTTAAGGCTTTATTTCTCCTCACTTGTGCAATGAGGATGTTTGCAACATACCTCCCAAGATTTCAACAACACCAGATTTGGATGCACTTCTAAATAAGATCTTTGAACCAAAAAATATGAAACTCAAATATCTCTCAACAAGATGAACCTAAGCTATAAATGTGGGAGGAAAATCAAAGCTTCAAATGAGAAGAAAACACTCAAATATGAGGTGAGAAAGAGTATGTAAAAATCTAAGAAATTTAAGCTGGAAACTCTTCTTTCACCTCTTTTTTATAATGAATTTTGGAAGCTAAAAAGGTTGAATAATTAATTCCTACCATTATCAATCTTTAATTAGTCATCATAAATCAAGAATTAAATCTATAAAAATCAATGATTCTTTTAGTAGGAAAACTAAGAGTTCTTTGAGACTAATTTCTCATTTACCTTAAATTTATTTAAATAATGTTAATTAAAATAAATTTCTAACAACAATTATGTTCATATTTGTAACAATTGATCCTAACAATGTGCCTCATATTATACAACCACATTGTCAGAAGTACCTCTTCAACAAAATTAAAGATGGAGTTATTGTAGAAATAAATTTCGGTGTTTCATACTGTACAATCATGAAGTTAGAAGTACCACTTTAACAAGGTTAAGAAAACATATAATGAGGAGAATTTTGATGTTGAATTGGATGTCCTAGATTTGATTACTTAGAATGCAGACGATTCACTTCGATATGCATAAATAACGTTAGACCATTTGATTTTGCTTAGGAAGAAGATAACTACTATTGATGATACCTTAAAAATCCAAGTAGCTTGAGAGGCAAAACTTATATTTTGGATAATCAGTTAATCTCTTGGTTCTAACAATCTGACTTATTCTTATTAACTATGATGACTAGTAGTCAATACTTGCAAAAGTTTCCTATTGGTGAATTTGAAGACTCTCAGATACTTAAGTAAGTATATTTTTTAGAGAAAAGACAATGATATTTTAGGGAGAGACTTTGAAAATAAATATGCAGTGAAGAATGAAGATTATGAACCTATTTTCATTGAATGATTCATAGGGTCTTTATAGCCCATAAATCTTGTTCTTTTATGGAAAAGAGGGGCTGGAGTGTTATATTACCCTGATAGCATTAATGAGAGAAAAATATCCTTGATTCATGCATTAAAAATGGATAAATATCCATTACACATCATTAATGCGGGATAAGTGGCATGTCCTTTTGAAAACTTTTACACACCTAAGGGTGTATAGAGATGAGTAGCATTGACATTAACATTTTATGTTAAGGATCATGAGAAAGAAAAAAAAACAGAGCCTTACGGCTTAATAATAGAACTAAATAAATCATTAGTTTTACATCTATCTGGGCTTGGTGAGATGTTGATCCTAAAAATATTGGTTTAACAGCTCGCCAAACTCACATTTATTTGGGTTCAGCGCATAGCTGAGCCTAGGGATTGTTAGGTCCAGCTACTCATCAGACCTACATGTATGTGAGCTCAGCGCGTAGTTTGAGTTTAGGGATTGTTGGGTCTCAACTCGTCAGACTCACATGTACATGGGCTCAGCGCGTAGCTGAGCCATGAGATTGTTGGATCTGACAACTTACCAAATCCACATGTACATGGGTTCAGAACATAGTTGACCCTAGAGATTATTAGGTCTGGCAGTTTATCAGATCTATATATACATAGGCTCAGCGCATAATTAAGCCTATAAAGGTTGGATCATTATTCTATATTTAAACATAGATTTTAGGTAAAATAACATGTATAAAACACATTTATCCGTCAACTATTCTTGTAAATGAATTGGTGAGTTTTGTCAACCAATGTATTGTTTAACATTTTCTAGTTCCACTGGTTCTCTTAAAGCATTTTCAAATCTTGCTAGAAGTAGACTAATAGGTGAATAGTTTCATTAATCTCACTCTAATGTATACATCAATCATTTGAAATCAATTATGTACTTTCAATCTTTTCAATTCGGGGATGTTTCATTGAACAAATTACTTTAAAATAAATATATTCTTTCATGGATTTTGAAAGTGAATATTACGTGTTATCATAGGATTTTTGAAAATTCAAAAAAAAAAAAACTCTAAAATTGATTTTCATTAGTTATAGAATCCTAATTGAGAAGGGAAGGGAAAGAGAGAAAAAGAAAAGATTGGAAAAAAGATTGACTTGATATTTTTGTATTTATGTTATATTATATATAAGAATAAATTTATTTTTTTATATAATTTTAATTTTTAAGTTGACCAATGTAAAGTGTAATTTTTAAAACCATAATGACCAAACTACAATTATGATAATTCACCAATATTAATTAATTTAGGATAAACTAATTGCCATAAAAAGGAATTGCATTAATAGGATAAAAGATGTGTTGAAGAAAGAGATTTTTTTATTTTTTATTGATTCTTTTGAATATTTATATTAATTGCCTTTGATTTTTATTAAATGATGTACATTGCTCAGAAAACTATGTTTTTTAGTTGAGAAAAATAGACTAATAAAAAAAATTATACTAGCAAATTATTTTATTTTGATAGAACTTAAATTATTACTTTTAAAAAATTATTGACATATACTTTAATAAAAGAATTTGAATAATTCCTCACAAAACAAGATCATAGATATATATATCTATCACTCAATTTTTCAATTTAATCTTTTCAATTTAATCATAACATTTATTTGCTAATATCTATTTGCATGTATAATTTTTAATTTAATTTATTTTTATTTTAAACACACGCATCAATTTTTCGAATCATAATAAAAAAATTTCCTGAAGCTAAAAATCAAGATGATGATTCTCATGTGTTTTTTTTTTTTTTTGAAAAATAACTTTTAATCCAACTTCCAGCACAGTGCAAGTTGGCTTGTATCTTCTATTTCTTCTGAAGATACATCTTTTCTTTTAACGAAAGAGCAAATCTTCTATTTAAGTTTTCTTGGTCACTTTACAAATTCCCCCCAGTAAACTCAAATTGTATTACACTAATAGATTGTGTATGTACATGAAACTTCTGCTTGTGGTAGATTATCTTCAAGTACAATGCTCATCTAGTTTTAGCTTTTAGCAACAACTTCGCAGTGTCCAAGTGCCGTCCAAGATCATAGATCTGTAAGGCCTTGTTCGTTAAGAGCAAACTACAATTATGAAATCATAATTCTTGCATTTAACAGAACTCCATTTTTGTACCAATATCAACTCCTTAGGTTTGTATTCAATAAGCCATCTAAAATGAAAAGAATCATCTCAATAACCTAATCCACATACAGACATCAGGCACGGTAACATTGCTGAAATTCAGAAGTAAACCATTAATTACCAGTTGACAAACAAAATCATTTGCTTAGATCAAAATATTGAAAAGAAACTGAAACCTTTTTAACTTTCTAAAGACAATGTAATTGTTCAACATGAGAAGACAAGGAAAAAAAGAGATCAAACAACCAATTGCATATTGGCTTATAGATGCACCACCTTGGATTTGGAAGGCTGATCTGTATTTTCTGCATGAGGTACTGCATTCAAACCCTAAATCCCTTGCTATTCCTTTTACCCCTAGCCTTCTCAAATTTCCTTCCCTTTGACCGTATGTAGGGCTTTGTGTGGCTGTGTGGCACACCAGGAGCTGGTCCAAAGTGTTTCACAGCCTCACGAGCATTCTTGGGACCTCTGAGGAGAACCTGTAAATTGGACCACGATGCTTAATTCCTCAGAGTGACAAGGCTCCAAGCAAATCAAATTCTTGTTAAACCAAAAAGGAATGGACAAAATCATTTGCACATGCAAAATAGTTAAATAATGTATACCATGGAAGGCATTGAAAACTAGGAGTCTAGGAAAGTGGAAACTATATACATGTTTCAAAAGAAAGCTCAAGATTAATAAGCATATCTTATCATGTTCCTTCCACTGTTCTTGCATCATCTTATATCATCCTAAGAAAAAATAGTGGCAAGAGGAGTAAAAGTGCAACCAGAGCTTAATGCTCAAATAAAAGAGAACCATCTGCACTGTGAACACAGAAAGAGGAAATGGCATCTCTAGGAATTGAACCATCCACTACTATATGGTTGGTAAATGAGGTGGAAGGCAATCTTGTAACTACATGGTGGATCTAGGAAATCGTTGAATCTACATGAGAAATGCATCAAAAGTACTTACATAACCTGCGAACAAACTTAATTCAAAACCCACCAGCAATGCCAGGCTCATAATCCAAACATCAAAGCATCACAGGACAATCCAAGTTCATCCCAAAATTTAGAAGGATTAATTTGGTGGTTAGTTTTGTAGGGAACTGACGATGTTTACTTCCATAAAGGTGATACATTACAAGAGAGCCATATTTCAAACTTATAGAATTATGAATCTCTTGACAGCAGCAAATGCTTCTTTACACATACATCTATCAAGGATGTATTTTATCTAGTAAATCACAATTCATGTTTGGGATAAACTCCCCACTTCTAACACTACTAGGCTATATCACCCCTTGTCAAATTACAATAAACAGTATAAGAAGCATCTTAGATAAGCCAAACCTTTAGCTTAGTCTTCAATCACAATACTGGTTTCAAATAACATGACAATAATAATCAAGCTAGACAATGATGGCGCTAATGAATAAAACTAGGGACCCTCAAGCTTTAAAAAAAACTCTGCATTGGAACTTCGTATGAGCAGTTTTTAACTCTACAACCAAATTTATGTTCACCATTAAATGCCAACAACATGTTCAAATTACCACTTTTTTAGCTACCATATTTGTGAATAAAGACAACCCAAACTGCAATTCTGAATGCAGCCCATTACATAATTGACAAAAGGGAAAAAGCAGGCATACCGTGTTCTGACCAAGAGGAGCACGAAGAGCAAGTTGGTCAAAAGTCAAGCATTCTCCACCTGCCTTCTCAATCCTAGCACGAGCAGTTTCGGTGAACCTCAAGGCAGTAACCTTGAGAGCAGGGACCTCATAAACCCTAATATCATCAGTTATAGTCCCAACAACAACGGCAATCTTGTCTTCCTGATTGACAAAACCAATAATATCATTATTGGTATATGTATATACAGAGAGATATATGTATATACAGAGAAAAAAAGAAGCCCAAAAACCAGAAAGATGTATGTATATAAAGAGAGATGGACCTTGCCCTTCATGAAAGTGATCAAACGAGAGAGAGAAAGAGGAGGCTTGTTGATCTTGCTCATGAAGAGTCTCTTCAGTATCACCGCATTGAACTTGCTGCCTGTCCTCCTCACCAAAAACCGGTACAACTGTTCACAGATACACCCACTTATTTATCATCATTATATATATATATAAGAGAAACGGAAAGAAAAACATAGAGGGAAAGAGAGATTAAAACCCTACCTTGACGAGGAGCTTGAGGTAGATATCATCGGACTTTGGAGCTGTTCTCTTAGTCTTCTTACTCTTTCCACCGGCCTTCAAATCAATACCCTGCAATTACGTACATACAATGGAGTGTGTAAGAGAAGATAAGGTTCTTAGCATTTTTTTCCATCTTTATTGCCGGTGAAGGGGATAGGCAGATAGATACCATTGTTGTTGTGCTGTTACTGCTCGACTGCTGGGGTAGAGGCAAATCAAGCGTCCTTGAAAGGGAAGAGAAGCAGCGAGTGGGGGAGGCTAGGGTTTTAAGACCCTTCGGTAAAAACACACGTTTGGGCCGGGCTCTTTTTGTTCACCAAATCTATTCCACGTGGTCAACGGCGTCGTTTCCCGAAGTTTATTGTTTGGCAAAATGACCCTGGAAACATAATGTCGTTTAACACGTGGCAGATTAAACGACAAAAATCCTTGTGAATTCAGAATTTTAGAGAGGATAGGAGAGAAGATTCTTCTTATCTTTCCTTCCTTCCGCTTACGTGGTCCGGTCGGTAGTTGAACTTGCTTCAGCAGAGAGCAGAGAGCAGAGAGCAGAGCAGAGGAGTGAAGATGGAGAGCAGTAACAGAGCGAAGAGAAAAACATTGATGGTAGTTGAGCTGATGGAGCGGCCATTATGTCACGTATTGCAACTAAAGTATATGGCAGGAGACAAATATGAAGAGATGATTTAGGCGGAGGCATTTTGAAATTATGGGAATACAAAACACAATGTTTTGTTAGATTTCACCTAGATATTAAAAACACACCTTTAACTTTTCTGTTGTTTTAGTTTTGTTAAGGAACATGTGTAATAATGCTAGCTATTCCTAGAATTATGGGGCAATTAATTACTATATAAATATATTGGTTATAACAGAATATGAAAAGAAAAAAGAAAAAAATATAATGAGTAGATGAAAGAGCTCTATTTCTATCCACTTTTCTTCTTTTTATTTCTTATTCTTCTTTTTGTTCTATTCTTGTTGCCTGATTTCATCGGCTATTTGTTGAAGAATTTAGTTTCTCAATGGGTTTTTTAACTGTTGGTAACATTTCTATTTCAATCATAATAAATAGTATCAGAATAAACCTTTCTTGGATTGGGAACATGGTTCCTGACACAAGAATAGCTAAGATTAAAATGTTAGAAGATTCCATTGACTCGGCTAAAAAGGAAGCCAACCAAAAGTATGATCAACTGATAACACTCCTGAAAGAACAAGGCCAGAAGCTGGACCATACCACTGACAATCATAGAGCTCAGATTGGGGACATAAAGAATATGATTAGTGGCCTGACACAACAGATAAACAAACATCTCACTAAAATGAGTCGACCTTCAGGATTGACCGTACCAATAAAGGGAGACCAGCTGCTTATAAGGTACATAAACCCAAACATCTATTTCTAGTGTTTGAGGGGGAATATCTACATAGGTGGTTATATAAATGCAACTAGTATTTTGAGATAGAAGACATTGATAATTCAGAGAAACTGAAACATGCCTCTTATTACTTAGATGGTATAACCCTTTGCTGGCACTAGAATTTTATGAGAAGCCTAGGTAATCAGAGGGTGAGTTGGGAGGAGTGTGTAGAAGCTCTTTGCTATAGATTTGGGGGGCAAAAAAACCTTGTGAAGGAACTGATAGATTTGAAACAAATGGGAGATTTGGATAGCTATATTCATGACTTTGATATTTTATGGAATAAAGTTGGCATTGAGAAGAGACAAGTCTTAGTCATTTTCTTATGGGGTCTTGAAGTGAAAATAAAAAACACCGTGA
>Ga0307515_10026345_pt1 | contig 10014 bp, 1 predicted proteins | sample 17_EM_MG_FD_194513 | JGI IMG/M metagenome (GOLD analysis project Ga0307515, IMG submission 194513) | Populus trichocarpa ectomycorrhiza microbial communities from riparian zone in the Pacific Northwest, United States - 17_EM | ecosystem: Host-associated > Plants > Roots > Unclassified | place...
GCCTTTTGTCTCTATAACTGGCACCCTTATCACTTATATTATGGTCTATAATATTAGCTATAGACTAAAAGTGTACTAGGCTACTATAGTTACTATCGTCCTCGCTTTACAGTTAAGAGTCTAAAATGGCGTTATCTAGGTTAACGGGCTTATATCCTTAGGCTCGGATTTAAGTTATAAAAAGACTTTATGCCTATAGGACTGGCGGATCTATTATAAGGTATCTTTAGGTAACTTTATAATAAAGAATAAGAGGCTAGGGTTAGTGCTATTACGCACCTAGACTATAGGGGTGTTAGTGCTAATAAATAGTACGGGAAGTAAACGTAGAAGGAAGGTTTATATCTTTTAGGGGGTTACGCCTAAGGCTAGAATTAATATAGGTATAGGTATTTAATTATATAGAGATAGGAGATAGCGTAGAGGTAGAAAATAGCATTAAGCTAAGCTTAGGCTAAAGCTTAAGCAGTAGGTATTATATCCCCCCCCTAAGGATAGAGATTAGAACGCACACCTCCTACCTTTTAAAGCCTCCCTATTACTTAAGTTATAATCTATGGTGGGTACGCCAAATGGCTTATATAGGAAAATCAGATTTAATAAATATAAAGGATTATTATTGCGTAGTTAAGGTCGCATTATCTAAACCTAATAAGTTACTAAATCTTTAGAAGCTTTTGTAACTAGCTTATACTAGGATCCTACTAATATATATATAGGAAGGCGAAGAACAGAACTATATACTATAGAGAATAACACGACGGTAGACCTGGATTTTCGCGGGCTAATGGTATAGAAGCGCTATAGAAGGTTCCTCTATAACGCTATCTTTAAGCAAAGCTTTATTAGATATAATGCCTTAATATTTAAAAGTATTACGTCCCCTTAGCATAACGCTCTGCGTTAAATATGGCGGGTACTACACTAGTATAAATATAGCGCGACACCTCGTACAGTTACATTCCCTTAAAGCTAGGTAGGTTAGAGAAATTCTAAAATTTATTAAAAGTATAAGTCTAATTGCATTATACCCTAGCGATATACCAAGGCCGGTATATAAAGGAAGGCCTATTAGCGGTCTCCCTATTTATAATAGCTACGGCTATAATATAGCAGATTATAACTTTCTTACAGTTAACGTGGACTCTATTAAGCAGCACTACTTTAAGTTATATAACTAAAAGCGTAAGCTTATTAAGAGTATCCCCTACTAGGCGGCTAAGCTATAGACACTATAGGCTAAGACGCAGCGTATTAAGTACTTTATTATTATCCCTCTGGCAAATTAGAGTAGCAGTAGTAGTAATAGTAACGGTGCTATTAGCAGTAGTAAGATGGCTTTACTTAGTGCTATAGAAGTAAAAAGCGGTTAGAATGCGTTATAAATCCAGTTTAAAGAAGCGTAGGATAAAAAAGCAGAGCGCTATAGCCAGGTATAAGTGCTGGCGTATATTTCCAAAATTACGCCGTGGCTAAAGTTAACTAGATATTATATTTACCTTATAGAATTAAACGTAGAAGATCTGCCTTAATTTTATAAGCTTCTAGATACTTAGGATAAACCACTATTAGCTACGGTTTGCGCTAGTATAGAGAGGGTACTATAAAAGGTAATGGGGATTATAAAGGATAATGTGTTATGTAAGAATCGGCGGCTAAATTAGCTTAATACTAAGCTACTAAATACGTTTTGTGGGGCTAAAATATTATAAAATCTAATTAAACTATTATAGAATAAGCGTTCGGCAAATACGTATATCTAGATATAATAGAAGCTAATGTATTACTTTTACCACGTAAAGGACGGTAAATGCTTACACGATGATTTATTTTAACCTATAGAGAGGCAGCTTAAGTATACTAGTAATGTAATAGAGGCGGCAAATAAGGTAAAGTTAAGGGAAGAGTAAGATAAAGGAGAGAATAAAAAGAAGGTGGAGTAGGAACTAAAGAAGCTATAGATAAGCTAGATAAGCCCGCCCCAGAACTTAACCTCGCCTTTATTTAATAGCGGCTTAATATAAGGGCGTTTAATTTACTAATAGTTTTATTTATGGCTGTCCTTATATAGAATAGTAAAAAATACAGCTAGATAAAGATTAGCTATTATATATCGTACCTATCGCATCTAGTTTATAATAGTTAGCTAATTATCTTTTAGTATTACCTTAATACTCTTAATACGGGTAAGGTAGAAGATCTTAGCGGGTATCTAGTTAGCGTGCGAGACTAATAGCTACTTAATAATAGTCCGGACCCGATTGGCGAACTGCTTATAACTTAACTGCTAAGTTCTAGGATTGCGTAGAACACAGTTAAGTAAGCGTACGTTTATTAGCATAGTAATAAGCAAACTATAGTATATAAGGATATAAAATTTACTATAACCGACTTGCGTAATCTTATTAAATAGGAGCTAGTAGCTAAGTGTAAAATATTCTATTAAGACTTATGTTTTAGGTTAGAAAACGTCCCTATATATAAGGTTTATAAATTATTAAATAATTAGGACTTATCTTAGCTAGGCAGCTCCTTTTTTATAAACAGCCGTAATAAAAAGCACTTAGGCAGCGGTAATAGATGGTTACTAAATAATTTAAAGCTACGGCTAGATATTTTTAGACTGCTTATATTAAAGAAGGCGGATAAAGAATGGCAGGTATTTAGCAATATGGCCTACTAATATAATAATAGTAATTCATTGCTTAACGTCCGATTCGGATCCCTATTGGGCCCACGTGGACTACTCCTTATGTATATGTGGGGAGAAAACTCTATTTAAGAAAACCCCGTAATCTATCTCCCCGCCTTTTGGGACTCGCCTATAAGGCGCCTGCGAGTCACCTGTAGTGCTCCTACTACCTTACTTTTTGACCTCCTTAGGAACTACTGCTGCCGTAACAAGCCTACGGACGCGCTAGTATCGCAAACTTTACTCTACTACTGTAGAGTTATTAGGGGGCGCCCGTTGCTCGCCCCCCCTACCCTCTATTACTATTTCCCTTATAACCCAGAACTGGTTTAGTACATTTTAGCTAATAAGCCACTAGGTAACCGCCTTAAGGCCTTTTTATATTAAGAGCAGTATATTATAGTTCTCTATACCAGCTACTGAGAGTATTACTTCTTAGTTAGTGCGTAAGGGGCATAATAGTATTACGTGTTTTGGTGTCTGTCTTAGCTAGCTATATTTACATCTTAGGCTACCTACTAGAATACCTACCTAGTAGAGCCAGTCTTTTAGTCCTATTATTCCTGTTCTTAAGAGTATTGCTATTATATTTTCTGCCTTTATTAGGCCTTCTCAGAGCCCTAGAGTGTTTACCCCCTATAGCGTTAACTATGCTACGGCTTAGGTTCCTCTTACCTTAGTCAGCCTTTATACCTTTAACTCCTATATACCTCTCTAGCGTTGGTCTAACCAGTATTACATTATAGTAGATGGTTTCCCGGCGTTCTTTTATACTCTACTTTAGCTCCTTTCTCTCTCTTACTATTATCTTTACTAGCCTCTTACGCGTCTCCCCTCCTCCTCTATGTGGGCCTAGGCCCTAAAATAGCACTATTCTTCTTCTGCTTTCTTTACCTGTTTCTCTAATATATCTTTCCTACTTTAGGGTTATTGGTTTATTCTCCTATAGGGCGCCCTAGGGTCCCTCCATAGTTTATTTAGGCGTGTCTTAATATACTTTATAATATTAGAGTTGCGTTTATTTTATGCCCTTTATATTACAGCGGCTTTAATATATAGTTATAGGGGGGGAATATTGGCTTCCTTCTTAAGTAGTGCTGTGGCCGTTCGCTTATATCCGCCTGTTATACTCTAGAGGCAGGCTATTTGGACCTTTTAGAGTGGTTTAAGGAGCGACTTAGGGGGGCCTTTTTTAGATTCTCTAATGGCCTAAATACTAGACCTATATGTTATAGTTAGCCGGATAACTACTATATATAGTAGGCGTGACCTCTAGAAGCATAGGCCCTATATAGAATTAACAATCCTAGATAATGCAATATACTATACTTAGGCCTTACGGGCCGCTTACGCCGCATATACGCTCCACCGGAGCTTGCTGTCTACCTATACTCCTAATACCCTTAGGCCCTAAACTAGTTAACCCCTAAAGCCTTAGATGCGAATTATATACTAGAGATCTATAGATTAGTTACGTTTTCTTATAAAATAGATTAGCTGGTATTTCTCTAGTGAGAATTAGACTCTATATTGTCTTGCCTATTCTATATAGGTGTTATAAGCTTTCTCTAGTATTCTGCAATTCTCTGCGGCTGTTAGCCCGTATATAATTAGGTTTATATTATTAATAAAGCCTATCCCCTAGGTCGCCCCTTTTTTAAAGGAGTTAAGTAGGTTGCTTATAAAGAAAAGGAAGAGTATAGGCAAGAGGGGTAATCCTTATAGTATTCCTGTTATAACTGCGATAAGGGGGCTCTAGTATCCGCTAAAGACTAGTAATATTTCTTTCTAACCTATAAACCCTTAAACAAATTGTACAATTTATTCTAGGAAGCCTTTTGCCTTAAGGATATATAGAAGACGCTTATAGGGTATGTTATTATAGGCGCCACTAATGTCTAGGCTAAGCATTAATACTACAAAGTCCCTTCGCATTACCTATATAGATTTAATGGTAGCAGCGAGTAGCGTAAGTGCTGATAGTGTTAAGCGGTTCTTTCTTGCCCCTATTTAGCTCTATAGTAGTAGGGCGTATTTCTTAGCCATATCTACTATGCGGTCCGCTATTACCTTTTCTAGGATCTTATTAAGGGTGTTTTCTAAGGTAATAGGGCGGTAGCTTCCTAGGATTAAGTAATCTGCTTTACCTTCTTTTTATAAAACAACCGTCGTTATAGATCTTTTAAGTTGTGGGTAGTAGCCTATAGTAAAGTATGCTCTGGCTATATTTATAAGCTAGGGTGCTATAAGTAGTCTATAGGTTTTTAAGGCCTTATTTGGAATCCTATCTAGTCCTAGTGCTATATTGTTTAAAATATAGCTAATAGTTCTAGCCATTTCCTCTGTTATTATGTCGCTATTAACCTACAGGCGAGTTACCGGTGCTTTACCTATAATATCACTAAGGTCTGCTAGAGCTAGTTAGGGGAAGAACCTTTCTATAAGGATCTTTACCTTCTTATCGTTATTGTTAGTGGCCTGTAATTCCCCTGCTCTTTGTAGGGGTAGTAGGTATAGGTCTTCTGCTAATCGCCCTGCCTATTTTTTTTACCTATTTTACTATAGCCCACAGGCCCTTATTATAGGGGAGGCTTAGGTTAGAAGTATACTTATTTATAAATTATCTCTAGTTGTTTCTTACTTCTTTTTTTAGGGTATTCTTTAACTAGTTTCTTATATCTTTATATTATCTCTTATCTTTAGGGTTATAGCTACTTAAGTATTTCCTTTTTACTTGTTGTTGGCTAGCTATAAGAACCGCGTATTATACGGACTATACGTATTATATATAGGGGCCCAGTCTTAAGACCAGGCAGTACTCTTTTAGCCTATTTTTAATTACTACCTAGATCCTTTCTAGTCTTTAGTTAATTTCTTTAGGGGTGGCTAATAAGTCTTGCTTATTTAGTATCGGGTAGATTTCTTCTAGGTTTTAGAGTTGTTGTTTAACTGTATTAAGGAAACTGTCTACCTTAAGCATCCTTATTGCGTATCTTTTACTATTTAGTTACGCCTTAATGTCCAAATCTAGCTATATCTGGATGGGGATATAGTTTAAAGTAAGTGCCTATTCTTCTTTAGGGTTATACCTTTTAAGTCTCTAGTATAGGCCTTCGTCTATAAATGTAAGGTTAATTATACTTCTGGCGGATCCTTATTGCCATATAATTGCTCTAGGGGAAATAGCTAGCTTAAGGCCCTAGGTATTTATAGCTTTTAGTAGGCACTCTACCTATTATTTAGTAGCGATATAGATACCCCCCTACCGCAAGTAGTAGAGGTTTATGTCTCCTAATAGGATAGACTCTATGCCTTTAGTTTTAAGTAAGCTTATTACTAATATAATATTCTCTATTTATAGGACCCCTTCGACCCTAGGGTTATATACATTAATAATTTATACCGGTCCTCTATATGTCTAGATTATTATAACTACAATATCTAGATTAACTGCCTGCTATAACTATAAGGATAGGCTAATAGTCTTGCTAATTATAAAGTACACGCGTATAGCTGCTTTTGGTTTATATAGGAGCTGGAATCCTTAGGGGCAGTATATTAATTGTATATAGGTATTGTAGTACAGCTCTTATATAGCAAGGATATAGTGTTTCTCTAGGTCTAGACTGTCTAGTAGGGGCCTTATAAGACGGTGGTTTGTGTTACTATAGTTATACTATATAATGGATAGGTGGCGGACCCCCGGCGAGGGTCCTTCGCCTCTCTATTAATCCTCGCTTCTTCCGTTTCTACTTTCTCTAAAATATTTAGAACTTCTATCTCTTATATCTGCACTCTAGTTACTACTTATTTTATATAGAGCTTTTTATTCCCATATCTTGTATTTCTACTAGCGCTTCTATATTTAAATCTGTTATTATCTCTAGTTTTTCCCCTATTCTTACTAGTTAGCTATATAGTCGGCTATAAATATTATATTTGCCGCGTTAAGTCTAATTCTTAATTATCCCGGTCTTAAGCTTGCTATAACTGTCTATAAGGGTCTTCCTACAGGGTATTCTCTCCCTTGTATCCCCTATAACCCTTATATCCCTATACAGTCTGGTAATATTACGCGACGTTACTTCTAGCCCGTTAAGGCTTAGGACGGCTAGCCTAGCCCCCTAATATTAAAGGTAGGAAACGATAAAAAGGCACCTGCGCTCCCCTAGCTTATTACCTATTATTTCCATTTATATAACCTCGCGTGTAGTTATTCCCATAGCTATTAAGCCCTTACCTTCTATTTCCTATATTTAATGCAGTCTTCTCTCTCCTACGCCTTATATATGCTTTGGTAGCAGTTTACACATTTTATTTAGTCTTAATTTAAGCAGTGTCTTATATTATAGGGGCCTATATAGTGGCTGTAGCACACCTATACTGCGTATATAGATTAGGTGTATCTCTATTATACGTAGCGATAGCATTATTCTAGGCGTAGTCTGTAGTTATAGAGCCTTATATTGTATATAAGGCCGTTTATAATTATTCCTTTTTAGATAAGGAGTTTTTGCATTCCTAGTATATATATGCTGACGATAAGGGAGCTATGCGTCTGTCCGGCGTCTCCCTAGCGAGTCTTTAGCAACCCTTATATCCTCTTATTATTTTTATTATTTATTTAATTTATATTTTCCTATTAAAGCTATTAGATTTAGGTAATCTTAAGTCCTAGTATAAGGCGTTCCATTTGTCTTACTATCTCCTATATAATTGCTATATTGTCCACCTAGCGTCCCTTTTCTACCCTAAGGCTTATAGGTACCGCTAGGACTTTGACTAAGTAATCCTCGCGGAGTACTTTTATACTAATACGTTCTCCTAGCCTATCCCCTACCCTTATGGCTCGTTCCTTTACCTATTAGTCCTTTAGGGTAACTCTAATATCTTCGCTCCTAAGGTATTAGACCACAATAGTATTATAGACCTCTTTGCGGATCTCTATAAGGACTTCTGTTTCTAATTATCCCCTAAGCCCCTCTACTTTTTCTATATTTAGTTATATTATAATTATATACCCGGTTATTAGCTTAAGGGGGGTAAGTTCCCTATACTATAGAAGCGCAGCTACGGCGGCCTAGGTGCGGTTCGCCGGTAAGAGGGGGTTTTATTTGTTTTTAATTTTGCTTAGCCGTTAGAGGATTTAATTAAGGGTTTACTAAAGGGGCGCCTAAGGTTTACTAGACTAGCGGAGCCATTCTACTAGCTGCGTTAGATCGTTATAGCTAATAGTTACTCCCCTATGGTTCTAGGTACTAGACGCGTCCAGTAAGCTTTATATTTTATTAGATGCCTTCTTAATAAAGGTATATCTGCTTTATAGTGTGGTATTCGCCCGTCTTTATTGTGGAGGGCTATTGCTAGGCATGGTTCTGGCGGTCGCGCGCAAGTGCGAACCACCGTCGTGCGATGTGTGCCTTCCCTGCGATGCATGCATCTTAGGGGGATTCTCTGGGTGTTTTTTAGGGTTCTTTTAGTTGGTTTTAGTCTTTTTTGGGCTGGGTGCAGCAAGAGCTCCTCTTTAAATTGGCCTACTAATATAAATGCGCGGTCTAACGTTTCCTGGAGTATATAATAGTCTATATTTATATTAGTTTAGGCTAGCTAGTAAGAAAACCTAAGTTTTTAGGTACTAGGTAGTATAATAAATAAGTAGATAAGCGGAACTTAATTATCTACAATAGCTATTTACTCTTTATATTAATATACTATAAGTCGCTAAATTAGACTAATGCTTATAGGTGGCTAGTTTGATTTTTACTTCCTAAAGTTAGCGAGCTAATAGTGCAGTATATAGTCCTAATCTTATCCTTTTATATCTAGCTTAAGAAGGAAGTTCTTATTCTAAAAGATATATTAGAGTACCTATAGTCCTAAGGTAAGAATTTATAGATAAAGGATAAGATAATAAGGGTGCTAGTGTTAAAGACTAAAGCAACTATCTTAATAGGGATTAACGCGTAAAAATAGCAGTAGATAGCTATAGAAATTAAAATAAAAAAGTTTGCTAGACTAGATTATTAGCTAAATCTTAACCTACCTAGAGATATTAATAATTTAGATAACGGACCTAGCGGTAGCCACGGCGGCCACGTAATACTAGAAGTGTTTTATTAACAGGCGTTATATAGGCCCTATACTAGAAACTAAGCATATAGGGGGACAGTTAATTTTTATAATGGGCTTACTAACGCTAGGCTTTAGGAGTATCTTTAAGTAAGTTAGATATGGTATAGGCTATATAGAGATCTGGTTTAAATAGCGACTAGAATAGTAAATAAGCGTTACTAGAAAGCGGACGTACTTAATACCCCCCTAGCGAAGAGGATTGTGTATAGAAAGGCTCTACTGCGCTATAGACATCGTTAGGTAATAGAGGAGGCGGTAGCGGCGCTCTAAGATCTCTACGGTCCCTAAGTATAGTATAAATTAGCTAAGTAGAAAGAAGTAATATAGGTAATATTAGACGGTATAGAATAAGTTATTGCTATTTTAGGCACTAGGGAAAGGAAGAGCCTTTTATTTATACTTCTGTTAATGCTCCCTAGCGTAGGTATAACGGTAATAATACTTCCCATAATTAGCTTACAGAATAATATAATACGGCGGCTTAACTGTATGGGCTTAGGTATAAGGTATAGGAATATATAGAAGATAAAGAAGTTAGATATCCGTTAGTATTTATATCGGTTAATAAGGCGGTTAGCGTTATGTTCCGCTTATATTTTAACTAGCTTAAAGCTGGGAATAGGCTTAATAGGGTAATTTTCAATAAAAGTTACCTAGCTATAACTATATTTTAGTACTAGCCTAAGATAAAGCTAGTTAAATATCTAAGAAGCCTATGGTGTTAGTTTGTCTATCTTATAGCTATATTGCCGTCAATAATAGTTAATTAGTTTAAGTAGGTAATATTACTATACTAGCCTTATATAATCCGGTCTTTAGTATTACGCATAGATTTAGAATACTAGGTTAGGCGGAGTAGTATTATAAGGTTATAGGATTTCGCGCTAGTAGAAATAAGAGCTACGCTATAGGAGAGTTAGTTTATTTAAAAGTAAGGGGTGTCAGCAACTTAGTTAATTAAGGCACGAGCACGACAAAAGGGACGGGCAAGCCTGTATAAATAGTCTATAAACAAAAATCTAAAGCTAGGGAAAGGAAAGAAGAAGAAGAGTAGCGCCGTTTAATGTTTTATAAGATTCTTACGTCTCGTGACCGCAATATACGGTAATCTGTGGCAACTTGCCCGTATAAAGTTCTACTAAGTTCTACCAGTGCTATAATATTACCCCCCCCCCCCCCTTAATAAAGCC